>Ga0334898_1000519_pt1 | contig 59402 bp, 53 predicted proteins | sample GraSluR3_MG_10_FD_207228 | JGI IMG/M metagenome (GOLD analysis project Ga0334898, IMG submission 207228) | Sludge microbial communities from methane-producing bioreactor in Wageningen University, Netherlands - Granular Sludge_3_08-R3 | ecosystem: Engineered > Bioreactor > Anaerobic >... | reverse complement strand
CATTCCCGAAGCCGAAAGAGCCTGGACCGTCCCCAGGGTTCCCGGATCGTAGAGACTGAGCATCATCGGTCCGAAGAGAACCTGCAGCATTCCCACAAAGAGGGTGACAATCGAGAGCAGGAGCACCGTCTCCATGACCTGTCTCCTGTTCTGCAGGCAGGCAATCCCGTCCTTCAGGTCGACGAATATATCCTGACGTCCTGTAAATTCTTCCGCGGGTCGCATACCGGGAATGGAGCAGGCCGCAGCCACCGCCAGGAAGAAACTGCCGATATCCAGGAGCAGAATGATTTCGAGACCCCCGGCGGTCAGCAGAAAGCCCGCGGCCAGGGGCGCCAGCAGATACTGAGCCGAGGACGCCAGCTGGACCAGAGCACCTCCCCTGGCGAACTGCTGTTCATTCAGAAGATCAGTCAGGGAAGCCTTGTAGGCCGGATTCTGAAGCGCGGTAAATACCGAGCTTACAGCTATCCATAAAGAGGCTGTACCCGGCGTCAAGGTCCCGGCCCTCAGGTGGAGCAGAATGGCGATTACCCCCGCGGCTGAACCAAGATCTCCGAGGATGATCAGTTTTCTGCGGTCCATCCGGTCCGCCAGCAGGCCGCCCGCCGGCCGCAGCAGAATCGACGGGATAAACAGAGCAGAGACAAGCAGGGCGACACTGCCCGCCCGGGATGTCTCGGTAAATACATATACCCCCAGGGCAAAACCGGTCATTCCCGTACCCAGGGCAGATATCAGCTGCCCAGCCCAGAGGATCAGAAAGGTGAACATGGATTTCCGTTTCATTCCTGCACCCCTCAGAACTGCCAGAGACCGGCAAGGGAGATAAAATACCCGTCTCCCGTATCCGCGGTGGAATCATCCTCCCAGCGCTCCCGGCCCTCAAAGGCGTATCCCCCGGTAAGCGCCAGGAAGGTAAGGTCCAGCCGGGCGAATACCCCGTAGTAGTGGAGTTCATAGTCCTCGTCATGATCTGCAGAAACGAAGGAGAGCACATCGCTCTTTACTCCCAGGTCAAGACCTGCAAAGTCCCCTGCAGGACTTTCAGAATCGAAAAAGCGGTATCCCAGGCTCGCTTCAAATATCAGGTCCCGGACATCCCGAAACTCGTCGATCCGGAGGTCGCCGTTGAACCTGATACGCTGCTGCGGAAAAAGAGTGAATGCCAGGCTGGGACCGGTGATAAAATCGAATCCCGCCTCAAGAAGGGGTGACCGGTACTTCAGGCGCACGAAGGGCACCGGTATGACCGGAGAATCCAGACCAAAATCCGATACCCCCAGCCCCCCGCCGACAGCTAGGTTCACTCTGCTCCCGGACAGAATCTCATACCCGTAGACCGCCGCGGCCTGGAAGGTATCGAGTCCGCCGCTTACCGGCCGGTCAGACTCGCTCTTGAACAGACCGACAACCTGGTGCCGGTTCCTGTCCATATCAAGCAGAAGCTCAATACCATGGAAGGCATCGGAATAGGCCGGAGCAGGATCTCCGTCAAAGCCGGTCCGCGTATAAAGGGCAACGAAGGATAGCGTTTCCCCCACAACAGCTCCTCCGGTGCTGATGGAATACGCTTCTTCGGAATCGAGGCGTATCAGTTCATACCCGAGCATGGGAACCAAGGCAGGCCTGTCGGCGCCTTCGCCGACAAGGGGAGCCTGCAGCAGCAGGGCAGACACAATACATACATAGAGAACAGAACATCCGTTTTTCATCGAAACCCCCTCAAAAAGTGCATTCTTTGAGTTGAGAGTAGCCGGGGGTCCGCGGTCTTCATATCGAACATTAATCGTAAAACAGGGAGAAAGGACCTACGTAATTAATACTAGATGGGAGTCGGGCCTAGGATCTGAGCTTGTTCAGAAGTTCCACCCGGCTCCTGGCGCCGGCTTTCTGATAGAGGTTGTAGATGTGGGTGCGTACAGTGGCGGGAGAGATGAAGAGCCGGTGGGCGATCTCCTTGTTTGCCAGTCCATGGGCAATCATGACGGCTATCTCCGCCTCCCGGGGAGAGAGTCCCAGGGCCTGGACACGTTCCGGAGGTACGGCCTCCATAATCCCGGATCCTTCACCGACGGACCTGAACAGACGCATCGCCGCACTCATGGAGACCATGTTCCAGGCCAGGTAGTAGAAATGGTCCAGGGAGAAAGCTGCAAGCCAGTCGATTCCCGCGGACTGTATCAGGGACTCGAGAAAGCCCGCGGGGGCAAATATGAGCGTACACAGGCCGTAGGCTTTAAGCAGGGAGCGCAGAGCAGCAGGCTCCCTCAGGTTAACCGACTTGATCGCAAGGAGCCCGAAGGAAGCCATGGCCAGGGCGGTCAGAAGATGCCCCGCCAGGTTCCAGCCCCGGATACCCGTAAGGGCGATGATTCCCCCTCCGCTGCTGCCGGCCAGAAAAACCATCCCCATGTTCGCGGTGCTCTTGAGGATGACAAAAACAACAAAGAGCTGCCCCAGAATGGCCGGGGCCCTGCGAAGGGCTGGAAGCGGCAGCATCCGCCGCATCAGAAGAAGGACAAGGACCCACAGGGCGGTATTCGTTCCCGTAGCCAGGATAAGAAGCAGCCCGATTCCTCCCCTGTCATGATCCTTCGGCATGCTCTGGAAATAATAGATGAACATGACAAGGGCCATACCCAGGAGAAACAGAGCCTGAATGGACAGCAGGTACGACAGAAGCCTGTTCCGCAGCCGTATGCGCATTAAAACGAGGGCGGCGCCGCCCATGAAGCCGGAGGCAAAAAAGAGGATATAAAAAACCATGATAAAGTTCTGCACTCCGACTGCCCTGCCCTTTTACACGTTTCCTCAGCTGTTTTTCTCCACCACGTGGCGCCGGATCTTTTTGGTGGTGGTCATCTCCATGGGTTCATTCAGGATGGTCACCCGCTCGATTTTCTGGTAGCTGTGGAGCCTGGTGTTGACTTCCGCAACGATCGCCTCGATGCGCGCCCGGATACGGTGTTCACCTTCATCCTCATCCCTCAGGTCCTCCTCAAAAAGCTCCAGGTTCGGGTAGATCAGGGCCTCGATGCGTTCGCCGGGGGTATGTTTGTCCAGGGTGAAGCCCCGGATCATGATCTGCTCGATCTCGTTGTAGAGCTGGAAGGCATCTTCGAGCTCCTCGGGATAGACGTTCTTGCCCCCCTCGGTAACAATCAGGTTCTTGGCACGTCCCGTCAGGTACAGGTAGTTGTCCCGGTCAAGATAGCCCACGTCGCCGGTCCGGAAGAACCCATCGTCGGTAAACACCTCGGCGGTCTCCTCGGGCATCCGGTAATAACCCCGCATTACCATGGGTCCCTTGATGGCGATCTCTCCCCGTCCCTCGGAATCGGGATCCAGGATCTTCACCTCCGTTCCGGGCAGAATCCGTCCGACACTGTGGACCTTGTACTGCTCTTTAGGGTTCAGGGCCACAATAGGAGAGGTCTCCGTCAGTCCGTAGCCCTGGACAAAGTCGATTCCCAGCTGATTGTACTGCCGAAATACCGAAGGGGCCAGGGGTCCGCCGCCGGAGATACAGATGCGGATGGATGCCAGCGAGGCCTTGTCAAGAACCGATTTGAAAAGAATCTTCCCGGGGTTAATCCGGAAAAGGGCCTTGATTGTTCCGCTCAGGAACATCAGTCCCCGAATAATGCCGTACACCACCGGCCCCTTTGCGCGGATCCCCTTCATGATTCCCTGGAGCAGCCGGTTAAAGAGCATGGGGACCCCCAGGAACATGGTCACATTGGCGGCTTTCAGGTCGTGGAGAATCTGTTTGACCACCATGCGCTTGCCGAACACCGTCTCGGCTCCAACCGAGAGACTCTCGATAAAAACCGCCAGCATGCTGTAGGAGTGGTGTATGGGAAGCAGGGCGTAAAAAACATCGGAATGATAGATATTCAGGTTTGCCTGAGCAAGGAGGCAGTCCGCCGTCAGGTTCCGGTGACTCAACATTACCCCCTTGGGTCTGCCGGTTGTACCGGAGGTGTAGAGAATGGCCGCCAGCTCCTTCTCGTCGACCGCGAGGGTATCCTCCAGAGGATCGGCTTCGAGATCGTAAATATAGGGATCTTTCCCCGGATTCAGGGAGACCAGACTTGAGAAATCCTCCCTGGTAAAATCATCATACTTCTCCCTGTCGACAAAGAAGGCCTTTGCCCCGGCGGAGCTGAGGAGTCCCCGGATATCAGCGGCTGAGAGGGCGTAATCGATGGGGACCACAACAGCACCGGCATAGAGAACCGCCAGGTAGGCCACCGCCCACTCGGGGCTGTTGGCGCCGCTTACGCCAACCCGGTCTCCGGGGGCAATTCCACGCTGCCTTAGGTACCCCGCAACCCGGCGGACGCGCTCCAGGGCCTCGCTGTAACTGAGGCTGACGCGATCGGGCTCGTATACGGTAAAACAGGGGCTTTCCGGGTATCGTTGGGTTGAAATGGTAAAGAGCTGGGGAACGGTCGGCCATTCGCCCGAGAAAAGAGTACCGCGATAGTCATCGAGAAACTGCCAGGGGACCGTGTTGCGCTTCATGTAAACCTCTCCTGCTCTGTATGCTCGTATCTTGTATACAGATAATTGTATACCCTGAGGTGCTAAATGGCTATAGATCCCCGGCAGAAGAGAACAGCCTTTCCAGCGATGGAGACTCCGCCGCCCCTGTCTCGGCAGAAGAGTTCTCCCCCCCGCCGGGAAAGCTGAAAGGCAATCAGACTCTGCTTTCCCAGAACCCCGCTCCAGTAGGGAACAAGGGACGAGTGGGCCGACCCGGTTACGGGGTCCTCAAAAATCGAGGCCTGGGGGGTGAAAAAGCGGGAGACAAAATCAGCAGGGCTTCCTTCCTCCGCCCGGGCGGTGACGCAAATTCCTCCGGGGTCAAGATTGATTTCATCGAGAATGCTCCGGTCGAAACAGATATTCCTGACATCCCCTTCTGAAGGATAGACAAGAATATAATCCCGCGCCTTCAGGACCGCCCGGGGCTGAATATTCACAGCCCGGGCGATTGTCTCCGGCAGTTCACAGGAGCGGGGAGGTCGGGAGGGAAAATCCATTACGATACGCTCACCTCGAAAGGAGACCGGAAGCTCTCCGCTGCGGGACAGGAAGACCAGGGACTCCGTGGAGGTATCAACGAAGTTTCTGACAACAAAGGCCGCCGCCAGTGTCGCGTGACCGCAAAGGTCCATCTCGATATCCGGGGTGAACCAGCGGATACGCCAGCTGCCTGCTTCCCTGACGCAGAAAGCGGTTTCCGGCAGAAAGAACTCCCCCGCCACACGCAGCAGGGTCTCCTCCGGCGGCCAGTCGTCAAGAATGCAGACCGCCGCCGGGTTTCCTCCGAAGAGCATTGAGGTAAAAGCATCCACATGAAAAAAATCAATCAGCATTAAACCAAGGATACGGGCATCCCGGAATTTAGGCAATATTGAAGAGTTTTCTTTACTGCATTACTCACATTTACTACCTTTATGGTAGTAATACAAAGTCCCGACAGGAGGAGGCTGATGGTCATTGCCGTACCGAAAGAGCTGGAGAGCTGGGAAAACCGGGTTGCGTTGACCCCTGAGGGGGTAAAAAAACTGGTGGATACAAAATCTGTCAGAGTGCTGATGGAAGAATCGGCTGGGGCCGCCTCGGGCTTCTCCGACGGGGAGTACAGCGATGCCGGAGCAGAGATTACAGCAGAGAGAAAGACGCTTCTTAAGGAAGCGGACATTCTTCTCCGGCTGGGTAAACCTCCCATGAATGAAATTCCGAGTCTTAAACCCGGCTCCTTTCATATCAGCTTTCTGGATCCCTACAATGAACGGGAGCTGATTAAGGCCATCGCGGACAGCCGGATCAACGCCTTCAGCATGGAAATGATTCCCCGCAGCACCAGGGCCCAGAAAATGGATGCCCTGAGTTCCCAGGCAAGTCTCGCAGGCTACGCGGCGGTAATCGAGGCGGCCAGGGAAATAAGAATGGCCTTTCCCATGATGATGACCCCCGCGGGAACAATCTCTCCGGTACGGGTCTTCGTAATCGGCGCCGGGGTCGCCGGGCTTCAGGCCATTGCTACGGCAAAACGTCTGGGTGCCCGGGTCGAGGCCTACGATACCCGTCCGGTGGTGGAGGAACAGGTCGTAAGCCTGGGGGCAAAGTTCATCAAGATCGACCTGGGAGAGACGGGACAGACCAAGGACGGGTATGCCAAAGAACTGACACAGGAGCAGCTGGAGAAGCAGCGGGAGCTGATGCAGGAGCGCTGCATAGCCGCGGATGTGGTCATTACCACCGCCAAACTCTTCGGCCGCCCGGCCCCCCTCCTGATTCCCCGGGCCACAGTGGAGGCCATGCGCCCCGGCTCGGTACTGGTGGACCTTGCAGTCGACACCGGGGGTAACGTGGAGCTTTCCCGGCCTGGAGAAATTGTCGACCATCGGGGGGTAAAGATCCTGGGTCTCAGGAACTTTCCCGGACAGGTGGCAAAGCACGCCAGCCAGATGTATTCAAACAACCTTGTCAACCTGCTCCTGGAGTTCTGGAAGGACGGCAATCCGGGACCCGATTTTAATTCCGAGGACAAAATCGTGCAGGGCTCCCTGATTACCCGGGACGGCAGCATCGTTCACCCCGGGATCCGCAAAATATACGGACTGGAGGATTAGACCATGGATATACGTCTTGTTTTTATTCTCGTACTGGCGACCTTTCTCGGCTTCGAGCTGATCTCCAAGGTCCCGTCCCAGCTGCACACCCCCCTGATGTCAGGTTCCAACGCTATCTCCGGCATAACCATCGTCGGGGCCCTTCTGAGCCTGGTAGGCAGCTTCAGCGTCGAAGGCAACGTAATGCGTATTATCCTCGGAACCATGGCGGTCACCTTCGCGACAATCAATGTCGTCGGGGGCTACCTGGTAACTGACCGCATGCTGCGGATGTTCGTCAAGAAGGAGAAAAAGTGATGCCCAGTCTGTCACCGGACCTGCAGAACCTGCTGTACATAATCGCTTCGGTATTCTTCGTTTTCGGTATCAAGATGCTGGGAAAACCGGAAAGCGCCCGCAACGGAAACGCTGTATCCGCCCTGGGCATGCTGATTGCCATTATCACAGCCCTTTTGAGCGAACAGATTATCCACTGGCAGTGGATCGTCGTCGGACTGGCTGCCGGAAGCATAATCGGCGCCCTGGCGGCCCGGCTGGTCGCCATGACAGCCATGCCGGAGATGGTCGCCCTCTTCAACGGTTTCGGCGGTATCGCGAGCCTCCTGGTGGGCTGGGCGGAATTCCAGAAAATCTACAGTGCCGGGGGACTGATGAGCGCCTCCTACTACCAGATCTTTATAATCCTGCTCACCGTCCTTATCGGCGGAGTAACCTTTTCCGGTTCCCTGATTGCCTGGGGTAAGCTTTCCGGCACCGTACCGTCCCGGCCGATCCAATACCGGGGACAGCGAATTGTCAATGGTATCCTGGTCCTGTTGATCATCGGTTTTTTTATCGTCCTCACCGGACGCCTGGACTTTACCGGCCTTGAAAATTATACCCACTTTGTCGTTATCGCGGCCCTGGCACTGCTTTTCGGCGTACTTTTCGTGATACCCATCGGAGGCGGAGACATGCCGGTGGTAATATCCCTGCTGAACTCCTACAGCGGTATGGCGGCCTGCGCCGCAGGCTTCGTAATCAACAACAATGTGCTGATCGTATCCGGCGCTCTGGTCGGTTCCTCCGGAATAATCCTGACAACCATAATGTGCAAGGCAATGAACCGTTCCCTGACAAACGTCCTTTTTTCCGGTTTCGGCAGCGTCTCGGCCTCGGCTCAGGGCGAAGGCTTCCAGGGAGAAGCCAAGGCCATCAGCGTGGACGACGCCTACTACGTGCTGGAAGCGGCCAAGAACATTCTGATCGTTCCCGGGTACGGCATGGCGGTGGCCCAGGCCCAGCACGCCGTCCAGGAGCTCGCGACCCTGCTGGAAAAGAACGATGCGGAGGTAAACTTTGCCATTCACCCCGTAGCCGGCAGGATGCCGGGTCACATGAACGTCCTGCTCGCCGAGGCCAACGTTCCCTACGAGAAATTGAAGGAGATGGACGACGTTAACCCCCAGATCGGAAACGTGGACGTGGCGGTGGTTATCGGTGCCAATGACGTGGTCAACCCCGCCGCCAGGACCGTGGAGTCCTCTCCAATCTACGGCATGCCGGTTATCAATGTGGACAAGGCCCGGACGGTAATTGTACTCAAACGCTCCCTGAACCCCGGCTTCGCCGGCATCGACAATCCCCTCTTCTTTAACGAGAACACCAGGATGCTCTTCGGCGATGCCAAAGCTACGGTGCAGGGACTGGTGGCGGAGTTTAAGAATTAGTTACTGTCCCGAATCGTGGGGATGGATGACGATTAACGGTAGTTTCTCATAGGAATTACCCGCCCCACTGTTTTTTATTCCGGGAAATTTACCTATTTATCGGAAAAATCCGGCTGCAGGGCGATTTTATCCCCACGCTTCGGGACAGTACTCAGGAATCACAGCTGTAAACCCGGAAAATTCCCCACTTCCGTAAGGATAGTCTCCATCGCCCACGTCATGGAGCGCCGCGGGTTCTTACCCGCAGCGATAGTTCGGTACGATTTCTAACCCTGAGCTTGGTCATGATATGGTGAAGATGGTTCTTGACGGTCCCTTCGCTTATAAACAGTTCCGCCGCGATCTCTTTATTGCTGTATCCCCTGGCTACCAGCTCCAGGAGTTCCGCTTCCCGAGGTGTAACGCCATACCGAATGATAAGCTCCTCAGTACTGCTGGAATTGTCTACGGAGCTCTGCAGCATCAACAGCGACGAAGAAACCTTGAGAACCAGAAGGTTGGTAGAAATGAAGAGTACCAGCAGGGTTGCCATGGTAGAAACCAGATAGGTCGAAGAGCTGTGGGATGAGGGCCCGAGGATCAGGGTGACCAGGAAACCGAAGGGAGTAAAGTCTCTGGAAAGAATAAGTTCCCGGTAGTGGATCGTTTCACCGAAAACAATCAGAAAGAATATCACCACGGCGCCGACGATAATCAAGGCACCCTTGTCGCCCTTGAGGACAACAGCAATGAAACGAACTGCTGCATAGAGGAGAGCTGTAAGCACAGCCATGAGGAAATAGAGCACAAGGCGGGAATAGAACAGCACGGGTGTAGCGAGCATAACTAAAGAATTGAAGGCGACAAATCCCGTCATACTCCACAGAAACCCGCGTCCCAGTTTTCCCGGATAGATTCGATCAAGCGCCCAGATAAAGAGTACCGGGACTGCGTGACTGGTCAGGTACTCGGTTTTCAGCTGGACAAGCCACTGAATATCCGGAATGAACTGGGTTATCAGCATCTGGCCAAGTAACAGTACGCGCAGGGCCAGCACCCAGAACATCGCGCTCAATAACAATGCCGCCCTGGGGCCGCCGGGTGTTCTGAGAAAGAGAAAAAGATTGTAGATACCCATCATCAGAAAGCTGCCGAAGAGCAGCAGATCGTACATGGTTTCGATGGTAAGCAGAGAATCAATCTGATCCACCGTGCCGATTTGAAGAGGCTTCCACATACCCCCGCGGCGGTGATGGAAATTGGAGACCTGCAACAGAAGGGAAGCACGGTTTTCGACGGTCTCGAAATGCGCTGTTCGCATACGATAAGCGGGATCTGAGGCTTCCCGGCTTGTGCCGACGGTGCCGCAGCTTTCGATCTTCTCACCATTTATCCAGAGCTCATAGGCGGTAGAGGCATTGGGAATCCACAATCCTGCACTCCTCATTTCCGGGGGTAACAGAATTTTCAGGGTAAAAGTGGCAAAACCCGTTCCCCCGACCGGATTCCTGCTGTCCGGCCATTCGTTCCAGGTCCCGGGCATAGGGAAGAATCCATCGGACTTCGGCTTTTCTCCTCCGTCTCCGGTGGTTCTTACGAGTTGTTCCCAGTATATGTGCCAGTCTCCGGCAAGATCCACCGGTCCGTTCAGGCTGAAGTCCCATTGCCTGAGATCAATTACTCCTCCGGATGCCCGGGGAAAAGAAGGTGCGGCGCTGCAGCCTCCGCCGAGGAGTGCTGTCGACAGGAGGAGGATCAGCATGCATTTTCGTTTTACTACCAGAACTCGCAGCTCCAGTGTTATCCCGCCTTTCTCTGTTATTGTATTACATATCGGACATTTCAATCTTGATAAAGTCTACTCCCGGAGCTTTGAAACGTCAATTAAGGACCAGACCAGGGTGACGGGTAAAAATGTAACTAAAGTTACATAGCTATTTATTACTTTATCAGTAATATTTAAGACATTAGAAAGCGAAAGTATGGAGGTTTAGCGGGATGAACGGGATAAAAAGCACCGGTACGACAGGAATAGCCGGATGTTTCGTTTTGATCATGTCAGTTGTAACACTTATAAGCGCATGTGCCGGTACTGGTGCGGCTGGTGGAGACTCAGGGAGTCTCGATGCTTCAGCAGCGCCGTATATTATGCCCGAACCTGGGGTACACTATCTTGTTTCCGGCAGCTCCCTCACGGTGAGTATTGAATCGCCGTCCCCGGATGCCGAAATCTTCTTTACCCTGGACGGAACGGACCCGGCAGAAAGCTCGACGCCTTATGTAAGCCCCTTCCTCGTAGACAGTTCCGTCGTCGTGCGTGCTGTGGCCCTGGAAGACGGCAAGCGGGAGAGCACGGCCGCCTATGCCGCCTTCGTCATTCTGGAGACAAGCCAGACCAGCGCCCCGCCTCTAATAAGCCCGGCAGGAGGCGTTCGTAACAACCCCACGTCCATAAGCATAAGCAGTGCGACTGTGGACGCCAAGATTTATTATACCACCGACGGAAGCTTACCCCATGCGGGATCCACTCTATATGAAGGACCATTCACCATCGATGCTCCGGTGCAGGATGTCAGGGCCGTGGCGATCAAAGCGGGGGAGGAGCGCAGTTTATCCTCTGCAAGTTTCAGCTTTACAGCTTCGATGCCGGAGATCGTCCGCAGAGGACAGTGGGAAGGATACTGGGACCACCCTGGAAGCGGTTCCGTAGCCGACGGGGGTATTTTCGCCGCTGCTTATTATGAGGCTCCGGCCCGGGGGACCTCCCTGACAGCGAGCAGTGCCACCGGAGGTGCCGAGATTCGTTTCACAGTCGATGGAAGTATTCCGGATGAATCCTCCCTTCTTTATACCGGTCGCATGATGGTGTGGTGGGACGGCAATCCGGGAAACCTGCGGATCGGAGGAAATCTTGTTACCGGGCCGATTACCTCGAGCACCGGGATGGCGATACGCGTTTTCCGGGAAGGCTATGAGCCCAGTCCGGTGTTCACCATGGGATTCACCACAGCGGCTCCCACTCCGGCCCCGCACTAGGAGAGAACGATGACATTATTTACGACAAAACGTTTTACGATTTTAGCCTGGATAGTTACGGGCATGACGATTCTTACAGTGATTTCCGGCTGCGCAGGAGCCGGCGCGGGAGGCGGTGAAAACGGCGGCGATGCTTTACCAGGCGTAACATGGCAGCAGCTTGCCAAGCTTATTGGGAACGCCGCGGCGCATGAGCAGGCCGGCTTCAGCGTCGCAATGGACGGGAATACTGCGATCGTCGGTGTCCCCGGTGACGACATCAGAGGCTACAACGCCGGATCTGCCTATGTTTTTGTTCGCGACGGTTCAGGGCTCTGGAGCAGGACGGACACACTCACCGCCTCAGACGCCGGGGAAAACGACATTTTCGGCTCCAGCGTCGCCTTAAGCGGCGACTTCGCTATCGTCGGAGCGCCCTTACACAACGGTCCCACGGATAACCCTTTTGATACGGACGGGATAAGCCGGGACTCCGGGGCGGCCTATGTCTTCGTGCGCAGCGGGGACAGCAGCTGGAACCAGGAGGCGAAGCTCACCGGCAACAGGGACCTGGTCATAGCGGATGACAATTTCGGCTCCAGCGTTGCAATCAGCGGAGACACGGCGATAGTCGGATCGCCCTATGATGAAAAGGGAACTGCAAACCCGGACTCCGGGGCGGCATACGTGTTCCGGCGGAACGACGAAGGCAATTGGCCTCAGGAGATCAGGCTCAGCGCCGCCGATGCCTCCGCGGGTGACCAGTTCGGCTCTCAAGTCGCGATCAGCGGATATTCAGCGATCGTCGGAGCACCCTTCAGTGATGACGGAGGTAACTCTTCCGGGTCCGCCTATATATTTACCCGCAACGGCAGCTGGAGTCAGACAAAACTCAGCGTCAACGTCACGGCAGGAAACCAGCTCGGTTTTGGCGTCGCAATCGACGGCGATACGGCGATTGCAGGGGCTCCCGGTGGTGGTGACAACTACAGGGGCCTGGCGTATGTTTTTACCCGCGACGCCGCAGGAAGCTGGAACCTGTCGGACACGCTCAGCCCTGTCGACGCCACGGAGGGCGCATGCTTCGGCTGGAGCGTGGCTATCGACGGCGACAGCACCATCGTCGGGGCAGTCGGTGACGGTGCCGGCGGCTTTAACTCAGGAGCGGCTTTTGTTTTTACCCGCAGTGCTGAAGGTGCCTGGACCCAGTCGGGAAAGCTCACCGCCGCCGACGCCGTGGCACACAATTGGTTTGGCCACAGCGTAGCGATCAGCGGCCAATCCGCAGTAGTCGGAGTGCCCCGGGATGACGACGGGGCCCAGAACTCAGGGGCGGCGTACTTTTTCGCCCTGCGATAGCTGCCGATGACGGTGATTCCTGACTAGGGCTGCCCGTTAAGAAAATTCCGTATCCCCGTGAGGATCATCTCCGCCGAAAGGGCGGAGAGGATCATCCCGGTAATCTTGCTCAGGATGACGATCCCCCGGCTTCCCAGAGCACGTTTGATCAGGGACCCGGAGAGCAGAACGGCGGAAATGCAGGCTACCGCCGCAAGCAAGGCCAGGGACCCAATCAGCTTTGCGGAGAAGGAGTCGAGCTCCGCTCCCATGACCAGGAGGGTACCGATGGTAGCGGGTCCGACAATTATGGGGATAGCCAGGGGAACCACCGCCACGTCCCCGTCGTGGGGCGCCGCGGCGTTCCCCGCCTGACCGTGGACCAGGCTGATGGCCGAAAGCATCAGGAGCACCCCGGCACCGACGCGGAAAGCATCCAGGGTTATTCCGAAAACCGTGAACATCTGCCTCCCTGCAAAAAAGAGGAGCAGACTCACCACGGCGGTAGCCCCGGAGACCGAGAGGGCCAGCCTGCGGCGGCGGTGCACATCATAGCCCTCGGTCATGCTCAGAAACATGCTAAGACCGAAGAAGGGCGTCAAAACAAAGAACAGTTTTATCCAGAGACTGAAAAATACGGACATGAGGGGATATTACACATTTCCCGCTTGCACATCCACAGCACGGGGCGCAAGATCACGCATCAGAAACATGCTGAACCTGAGAATTACTGCAGCAGCCGTCCGGGTTACGGGATTGATGGGAACTTCATAATAGTAATTTTCTCTGCATCGGTAATAGTCGTAGTCCGCCTCAAGATAGTTCCGGGTATCCGCAGAAATCTTCTTGAAGAACCGAAAGCGCAGATAATCTGCAAAAGCAGGGCGCCGGGGGATTCCTCCCCGCAAGGAATCCCGCAGAATTGCGGAGTGAAACCTGAGTACCGCCTTTTGTATCTTTTTCTCCTGCTTCTGCTGCACCGAATCCGCCAGGGGCCAGGGGGGCGTCAAAATACCAAGCTCAGCCGCAATCTCAGGCCCCGAACCAAGGGCCAGACGCAGGGCCTGTACCGCTTTATCCATTCCTGCTCCGGCATGAGAGACGATCATGAGCTTCTGCCGGAAAAAGCGGGGACGATGGTTAGTATAGCATAAACGGTCCATGAAATTTTTCATCAGCCAGGAAACGTTGGACACATAACAGGGTGAAACAAGAATCACGCCGTCAGCCTTGTTGATCTTCTCTTCAATCATCTCCCGATCGTCCTGCAGGGGACAGCGGTCTTCCCCCCTGGTTACACAGACAAAACAGCCTCTGCAGAGTTTAAGGTCCGCATTTTTCAGGAAGAGATATTCAAACTCTGCCGGCCCCAGTCTCTTCATTTCTTCCTCGATCTGTCGGGCAAGGGCGTAACCGTCCCCCTTTCCCTTCGGGCTTCCCGATATTACCAGCACCTTCACGTTTCGCTCCCCTCTGCCGCGGCAGCAACAATGTCGATAATCATGTCCGCGATACGATCACGGTCGGGGGCCTTAAAGAAATCAAGCCCTGTCTCCTGAAAAAAAACCTCAGCCCTCAGAAAGAGCTGCTGCACAGCCGCTACCTGCATAAAGGCAAGGAGCTTGAGTTCCGTCTCGCTTTTCCGCTCACCGTAGATTTTCCTCAGAGACTGCAGAACGGACGAAGCAATCCGGCTGCTGTTGTCATTCGCAGAGCCTTTTTCAAGGTCCTGAAAAATCGACACCCTGGAGATACCGGGATTCAGGGCAACAAAGGCAGCAGCCCGCTTCAGGTGCTTTCTCATCCCATCGATGGTACCGGAATCCTCCTGTCCGCCCTCTCCGGAGGAAGCACCGATAACCCCGGCTATGTAACGCTCTACCGCCTGTACCATGAGATTATCCTTGCTCTGATAGTGGTAATTGATCATGCTCACCGCAACGTCTGCCCGCCGGGCAATCCTTCTCATGGAAACCCCGGGGACATCCCCTTCAGTTTCCAGCAGCTCCATTGCCGCCTTCAGAATTCTCTCTTTTATCGCCTCTTTCTGTTCCATTGCTGTATCCCTGCTAATACTTCGTTTTCATTTCGAGCCTCATTAGAACACTGTTTCGTACAATGTTCTAATCAAAGTACCAGAGATATGTTCAGGATGTCAACATGATCAGAAAGATTGCAGGCCGGATTCTATCTAACGGAAGGACACAGAACCATTGTTGAACAGATGCAGCTGTCAGTCAGAAAGGCATATTCATCCCTCTGCCTGCGGATATAGCCCAAAAACAGTTCTTTCTTCTCAGGATACCGTTCGGCAAGTTCGGTGCATCTCTTCTGAAGCAGGGTGAACTCCTCTTCATACTCCCCGACTGTTTCGGCATCGGTGCTCCTGTATTCCCGTATAAGCCTCATCCCGGCCTTTTGAACCTGATCCATGAGTTCGCTCTTCTGCAGAATCTGATCGTGAAGCACATTGCTCCCTTCAGCAAGATAGCCGTCATCCAGAATTATTATGCCCTTCGCGGTCAAGTTCTTCTGCAGAAGCATCAGGGTCTCGCAGTAATCCCCGAATACAGGACCGATGGACCCGAGTATGATCACATCATATAGCCCAAGTGTCTTAACAAGAACCCGTGCATCTCCTTTGGTAAACTCGCAACGTTCCGCGACGTTCGCTTCCACTGCCCTTCTACGGGCTTCTTCGAGAAACTCAGGAACTGCATCGATCCCTCGGCAGAAGCAGCCAAGCTTCTCTGCCAGACAGATGGAAACCGCCCCCTTGCCGCATCCAAGGTCCAGCACCTTCAAAGAAAAGTGTTCTGTCATGTTTTCCTTGACGATGGATAAAATATCAGTTGGCGATGATCCCATCTCGTAGAAATCCTGCAGGATGTACGGCAGCCAGGGAACCAGCGCAGTATCGTCGCAATCCATTGCCCCGGCGATGCTTTCTTCCAGGCTTTTCACTCTCCAACTCCCTTTTCGACGGATCCCGCATCCTCCGCCAGAAGCAGGGCTCCCGTGATTCCCGCCCTGTTCTCCCGCTCAGGGAACACGATGTAGTCTTCCCGCTCCCCGGTAATCTCGGAACGGTCCACGTAGCCGTTGAGAAACTCCTTCAGGTATCGCCGTATGGCAGGAAAAATCTGGGGCTGGTGCATTACCCCTCCCCCCATTATAATACGCTGCGGGCTCAGCATCAGAACCATTGCAGCCAGGCCCTGGGCGAGATACCAGGCTTCCAGGTCCCAGGCGGGATGATCCTCAGGCAGTTCAATCCCCGGTTTTCCCCAGCGCGCCTCGATCGCAGGTCCCGCGGCCATCCCCTCAAGACAGCTTCCGTGGAAGGGACAGGTTCCGGGGAAGGGATCGTCCCGGCGGGGAACCACCCGGAGATGGCCGACTTCGGGATGTACAAGGCCGTGCAGTGCTTTGTTGTCGACTACGACCCCGCCGCCGACACCGGTTCCGATGGTCAGATACAAAAAGGTATCGCAGTTCCGGCCGGCACCATAGCGCCCTTCCCCCAGGGCTGCGGCGTTTGTATCCGTGTCAAAACCGAGGGGTACATGCATTCTTTGTTTAAAAAATCCGACAATATCTGTACCGGCCCACTGAAGCTTGGGCGTGGAGGTAATATGCCCATAGGTATCGGAAGAAATATCCAGATCCACAGGGCCAAACGAAGCTATACCCAAAGAATAAACAGGGCCCAACTCTTTTTCACATTCCACAAAAAACTCATGCGCCCTGGTCATGGTCTCTTCCGGGGCTGAAGTAGGAAACCGGATTTCTTTGATGATATCCACTGGTGAATACCCGACAGCACAGACAAATTTTGTACCTCCGGCTTCTATTCCGGCAAGCAGGGGTTTGGACATCAGTCACTCCTTTTTATAATGCGGTTACGGAACAGCATTATACCCCGGCTTTTTGAATCTGTCGCGTTGTTCAAGGCCATCACCTTGATACTCCTTGTCGAATCAGTTCGCCTTAATTACTGTCCCGAATCGTGGGGATGGATTTCGGCTAAGCGTATTTACATGAATGAATTATCCCTTCCGCCGTTCCGCATCCCTTGAGTTTTTCCATTGTTGCGGAGAAATTCGGCTGCACGGTGTTTTTATCCCCACGATTCGGGACACAATCTTCATCTTAAACAAAAGTTTATCATGAAACATCTTGACCATCCCCATAAACATGATTATACATACAGACAGGTTGTATGTAACATGAGACGAACAAAGGAAGAAGCGGAACAGACCAAGGAATCCATCTTTCAGGCAGGAATAGATCTGCTGGCTAAAAAGGGGATCCACGAAACCTCGATGAGCGATATAGCCAGGGCGGCCGGAGTAACCCGGGGAGCCATATACTGGCACTTTGAAAACAAGGAGGCTCTTTTGCGGGAAATCCGCGGACGGCTCCAGAGCTTTTACCAGAGTCTGGTAGATGCAGTACGCAATGACTCAGCTTCGCTGACAGAGAGCATCAGCAAGGCGGTGCGGCAGCTCTTTGAGAAATACCGGAATGATGCGGCTTTCCGGCGTCTTCAGGACCTGAATATCAAAATAAGCGTGCTCTATGCCGGAAATGATTCCATGGCGCATGATATAATTAAAACGGAAGAGCAGGATGTCCAGCTCTTCTGTGAGGCCGTCAATGACAGTCCGGTAACTAAAAGTTGTAGCCCTCTGCAGCTCTTCATGATGATGGAATCACTGATTGGAGGCCTCCTGATCCGCCAGTATGTGCGTCAGGAGTTATTAACAGATGAAGATATAGATGCTGCCGTGGCTTTCATGGTCAGGGGTTTTTCCGGCATCAATGAAATTTCAGAAAACTAAACATCAGGAGAAAACAAATGAATACTAAGCATTTACAGATGCTGGTGATCATAGCATTTTCGGCAGCAGCGCTTGCCGGATGCTCCCGGGAAGCTGAAAAAGCAACCCAAAGCATAGAAGAACTCCACAGCCGGGAGGGTATTCCTGTACGTGTCCGGGAACTCAAACCGGAAACCTTTACCGCTAGTCTGGGATATACCTCTTCCCTTACCGGTTCGGTGGAGTCCACCGCATCGGCGCTTATCGGAGACGTAATCGAGGAAGTCCTGGTTTCGGTCGGGGATTACATGGAAAAAGACCAGGTCGTACTGCGTTTTCCCGCGGATAATGCCTCGCTAAATTATGAACAGGCACGGATAAATTACGAAAACGCTAAAACCTCCTTTGAGCGAATCAGCAGACTCTACACCGCCGAGCAGGGGATCTCACGGCAGAATTACGACAACGCCCGCACCCAGTACGAGATAGCCAGGGCCAACTGGGACACGGTGCGCAAAATGAAGGATGTTCGGGCCCCCATCTCCGGGTACCTTACCCGCCTCAACGTACTGGAATCGGACAATGTGAGTCCCGGCGACCCCCTCTTCACGATTTCTAACCACACAAAGCTCAAGAGCACCGGCTGGGTCACCGACCGGGAGATCGGCAGGCTCGCTGTGGGTCAGAAAGCATCAGCCGCATGGCGGGAGCACACTCTCTCAGGAAGGGTAATCCAGGTCGATATGGCCATGGACCAGGAACGTAAAGCCTTTGCAGCAAAACTTGAATTTGACAACCCCGGTCTTGCTGTACCAAGCGGCATAACCGCGGATATCGGCATTGAGGTTTACTCCAACAATAACAGCCTTATCGTAGACATGGGTGAATTCATCGAGGGCGTCGAAGGCCGCTACGTTTTCCTTGCGGAAAACGGCGTCAGCAGACGACGGAAAATCGAAACCGGACAGCGGGAGGGGCTCAAGTTCGAAGTCCTCAGCGGACTGACTCCTGGTGACACCCTTATTACCGAAGGGGTGAACCTGGTCTCCGACGGCAGCAAGATCCGCATAATCGCCTCCGCCGACAGTCTGGCCCGGCAATAAGGTGAAAGGAGCCCCACTGTATGATTCTCTCTGATTTATCGATCAAACGGCCGGTCATGATGACCATGTTCCTTGCCGCCCTTTTACTCTTCGGCGCTATCAGCTTCCTGGGTCTTGCACTGAACCTGATGCCGGAGATGGATATTCCCTACGTCACCGTCCAGACAATCTACACCGGAGCGAGTCCCGAGCAGATCGAAGCCCAGATAACCCGGAAAATAGAAGACGAAGTCGGGACAGTCAGCCGGATAAAGAACATAACTTCCTACAGCCTGGACTCGGTATCAATCATGATAATCGAATTCGAGCTGGGCAAAGACCCCGATACGGCAACGCGGGAAATAAAGGACAAGGTCGACTCCATAATCAACGATCTTCCCGATGAAGCGAACACGCCGATTGTAGAAAAGGTCGACATAACGGCCTTCCCCATCGTTGAGGTAATCATGGGAGGCAACATCGAAGCCACCGAACTCAATGAGCTGGCCGACAGTGTCGTCAAGGAGCGGCTCTCCCGCATTGAGGGGGTCGGATCCGTGTCTTTAAGCGGCGGACAGGAACGGGAAATCCGCGTAGAGTTCGACAACCGGGTAGTCTATGAGAAGAGCATTTCCCTGACCCAGGTCGGGCAGATTCTGGCAGCAGCCAACTTTAACCTGCCTGGAGGCAATTTTCAGACCGAGGGGCGTGACTTCTCCGTCCGGATGGAGGGAGAGTTCGAAACCCTGGCGGAGCTCTCCAGCTTGGACATTCCCACCTCTGCTGGTAACTCAAAACTCATCAATATCGCAGAGGTGCGGGATACCGGGGCAAAAGTACGGGAGCGCACGGTCTTTTTTGACAACCGGCTGAAGACGCGGGATGAAAATACCGTCCGCATCAGCATAATAAAGAGCCCCGACGGTAACGCTGTAGAGGTAGCGGAGGGGGTGCGAAAGGCTATTCCCGGTCTTGTGTCCCAGCTGCCCGCCGGGGTAAACCTCGAGGTAATCCGGGACGAGTCTGACTTTATTCAGGGAACGGTGGACGATACCCTCTCGAACATCTTTATGGGTATAGGCCTTACCGCCCTGGTTATCCTCTTCTTTCTGCACGACCTGCGCTCAACAATCATAGTCGCCCTGGCGATGCCCATGTCGATAATTCCCACCTTTCTTATAATGAGCGTCCTTGGTATGTCCCTGAACCTCATGTCCCTGATGGGACTCTCCACGGCGGTGGGTGTTCTGGTCATGAACTCCGTTGTCGTTCTCGAAAATATCTTCCGCCACAAGGAGATGGGTCATGACAAGCGGACCGCCGCCGCCAGGGGAACCTCGGAGGTGGTGGTCGCCGTTGTGGCGTCCACAATGACCAACGTCGCGGTTTTTCTGCCCATGGCGAACATGAGCGGCATGGCGGGACTCTTCCTGAAGGAGTTCGCCGTTACCGTTGTCATTGCCACCCTTTTTTCCATGCTGATCTCCTTTACCCTGACGCCAATGCTGGCTTCAATCCTGCTTCCGGAGCACGACATAAAAAAGCACCCCATCGGGCAGCGTCTTGAAAACTGGTTCAGCGGCCTTGAGGAGGGCTACAAACGGCTTCTGTCTCTCCTTCTGAAGAGCAGGATCCGTTCGATGCTTCTGATAGGAGGGACCCTTGCCGCCTTTGTCGTCACCATGCTTCTTTTTACCCGGGTTCCCTTCGAGTTCGCTCCCTTCATGGATCAGGGACAGATCGACATCAAGGTTGAGCTTCCCGAGGGCAGCGACCTGGATCGTACCGCCGGAACCCTGAAAGCGGTGGAATCGCGGATCGCCGAATTTCCCGAGGTAAAGACCGTTACCACGACCGTCGGTTCTCTCTCCGAGATTGACCGGGGAACAAATCTCGCCGTCATGAGCGTAGCCCTTGTGGACAAGGATGAGAGGAACGCCTCGACGGTGGAACTTGCGGCGGATTTCAGCGGGCACCTGGCGGACATACCCAATGCCAGGATCCGGGTGACCCCGGTAAACGGCATGGGAGGCGGAGAATCTCCGGTCACCTTCTATCTGCAGGGGGAGAACCTGGGCCAGGTGGAGGGCTACCGCCAGGAACTTGTATCCCGTTTGCGGGAAATCCCTGGACTCATAAATATATCCACCTCCACAAAACCCGGTACCCCCGAGATTGTATTGAAACCGGATCGGATGAAACTGAACGAAGCAGGCATCTCGGTACAGCAGCTGGCAATGACCATGCGGGCCGCCGTGGAGGGGATGGTCATGACCACCTTCAAGGAAAAAGGTCAGGAGTACGATGTACGGGTAACCCTGAAAGATGAGAATGTATCCGGGATTGAAGAAATAGAGAACATACTCCTTCCTACTGCAGCCGGAATATATCCCATATCCCACTTTGCCGAGGTTAAGGTCGGAAAGGGCATCAACAAGATCCTGAGGGTGGACAAAACAAGCTCGGTAGAGTTTACCGGCGATCTTGCCCCGGGGTACGTGCTGGGCGAGGTAACCGGTGCCATCGACATCACCGTGGCCAATATGGATATGGAAGAGGGGGTAAGCATGCGCTGGGCCGGAGATGCCGAAATGCTGCAGGAGACAATAATGGACATGCTTTTTGTCTTTGCCCTGGCAGTGGTGCTTACCTACATGCTGCTGGCGGCAATCCTTGAGAAATTCGGGCAGCCGATATTGATCCTCTCCACCATTCCCCTCTCCCTGATGGGTGTCGTTCTGGCTTTTCTGTTGACGGGTAAGACCATGAACATGGTCTCCATGCTGGCCATCGTCATGCTGGTGGGTATGGTTGTAAACAACGCCATCCTGATACTGGATTACGCCAATCAGCTCAGGGCCGGAGGAATGAGTGTTCACGACGCCATCCTCGAAGCCGCCCCCACCAAGCTGAAACCCATAATCATGGCCAACCTGGCTACCATGCTGGGCATGCTGCCCATGGCACTTGGAATCGGGGCTTCGGGAGCCGAGATGCGTCAGCCTATGGGTATCGTCAGTATCGGCGGACTCTTCGCCGCGACCTTCCTGTCGCTGTTTGTCATACCGGCGCTGGAGAATACCATCGAGTCGCACAAAGTGCGACGCGCTAAAAGTGAATAAAGGAGACAGAAGATGAAGCGTTTTTTCCTGATTCTTGCTGCTTTCAGCTTTCTCGCTCTGGGCCTGTCGGCCCGGGAGCAGAACATAGATCTGGCGGAGTTTCTCTCCCTTGTGGAAGAGAACAGCCTCGACCTTACGGCAGCGGAAACGGACCGGCTCCTTGCGGAGGCCCAGGAACGCCTGGCGAAATCCGCGATCTATCCCATGATCGGAGGCCAGGCAGGCTATACCCGCAACTTTATCGAGATTACCCAGGAGATAATGGGAATGGAGATTCCAATGAACACCGACAACGAGTTCAGCATCGGCGTTTCCGTTCAGCAGGCGATCTTCGATATGAAGGCCTTCCGCGGTGTGGAAGCCAGCAGGGAATACCTGAAGCTTACGGGATCAGCCTATGAGGCGACCCGCCAGGCCATCATGACGGCAGCCAAGAAGCTCTTTTACCAATCCCTTCTGCTGCAGAAGGTACTGGAGGTTCGCGAGTCGTCCCAGGCCAATGCGTATGATAACTTTCAAGAAACCCGTGCAAAGTTTGAAAACGGAATTGCCTCAAAGATGGACGTTCTGCGGGCGGAGGTCAACTGGAAAGTTACCATCCCGGAGACCACTCAGGCGGCGAAAAATCTGGACGTGGCAATGAACAATCTGAAGAATATGGCCGGTATTCCTCCGGAGGAGCAGGTGCACCTTTCCGGCTCCCTGATGGAGTACCCGGAGCTCCCCGCGGAACTGTCACTGCAGGATATTCTGAGCTCCCGTCCGGATTACGAAGCCCTGTTGAACCGGCGTCAGCTGCAGGAGATCAACGTGGCTGCCAAAAAGGCGGAGTTCTACCCCAGTCTCTCCGCCAGTATTACCTACGGATGGCAGGCAGCGAGCAACGAGTTCGACCTTTCGGATCCCACCAAATCCCTGAGCGCCGGGCTGACGGTTAATGTTCCCATCTTTTATGGCGGAAGCCGCTTTGCCCAGCTTGACCAGGCCAGACTGGAACTGGATCAGACCCATACCAGTATCGCCAAGAAACAGGACGATGTCCGAACCCAGATTGAATCCATCCGTCTGAGCCTGAAGGAGGCCTCCGACCGCATCGAGTCCGCCCGACAGACATTAAACACCGCCGAACAGGCTTACGAGATAACCAGCACCTCCCTGGAGAGCGGTCTCGCTACCCAGCTTGAGCTGAAGGATGCCCGCCTGAGCCTGGAAGGTGCCCAACTCCAGTACTACTCGGCTATCTTCGATTATCTGAACGCCTACTTCGACTGGCAGTCCGCTGTCGGCGAAGGGGCGGAGCTGCTATAGACAGGGGGGGCCGTTTCGGATATTCTCTATCCGCGGCGGCCCTCTTGATCGGCCCAACCTACCTTAGTATTCAAGGATACCAATACATATGCCCCATCGCGACGCGAGGAACGAGAATTTACGTAACATTGCCATAATTGCCCACGTAGACCACGGCAAGACCACCCTGGTGGACTCCCTGTTCAAACAGAGCGGAACCTTCAGGGATGGAAAAGAGACGGAAGAACGTCTCATGGACTCCATGGAGCTCGAACGGGAGCGGGGCATTACCATCGCCGCCAAAAACTGCTCGGTAAGATGGAAGGGCATCAAGATCAATATCCTGGATACTCCGGGGCACGCCGATTTCGGCGGCGAGGTCGAACGCGCCCTCTCCATGGTGGATGGGGCAATACTGCTGGTGGATGCCTCCGAAGGCCCTCTGCCCCAGACCCGCTTCGTGCTCTCCAAGGCACTGCAGGCAGGTCTCAAAATCATCGTCGTCATCAACAAGATCGACCGCTCCGATGCACGGCCGCTGCAGGTGGCCGACCAGGTATCGGACCTTCTTATCGATCTCGACGCTACGGAGGAGCAGCTTGATTATCCCCTCCTCTTTGCGGACGGCCGGGCGGGAATAGCTAAAAAAAGCCTCGAGGAGGAAGCCTCAGATCTGTCGGTGCTCTTTGAAGCAATCTTCAGCGAGATTCCCGCTCCGGCCTATGAGTCCGCGGCTCCTTTTCAGATGCTGGTTTCCGACCTCTCCTACTCCGACTTTCTTGGACGCCTTATTATCGGCAAGGTAGTCAACGGCAGCGCACGGTCCCGGGAGAGCCTTGTCTGTCTGGGCGAAAAAGATCGCAGAATGCCGGTCAATGTAAGCAAGCTACAGGTTTATGCAGGCCCCGCGCTGGTGGAAGCCCAGGAGGCGCAGGCGGGAGACATTGTTGTCCTTGCCGGGGTGGAGGAGGTGCACATAGGCGACACCATCTGCACAAAGGAGAATCCCAAAGCCCTGCCCAGGATAAGCGTGGACGAACCGACGGTGGCCATGCGTTTTGCCGCCAATACCTCGCCCTTTTCCGGTATGGAGGGAAAATTCGTCCAGTCCAGCAAACTCAAGGAGCGTCTTGAAAAGGAGACCCTCAAGAACGTATCCCTGCAGGTGGAGAACGCTGCCGACGGCGACGGATTTATCGTAAAGGGACGGGGGGAGTTTCAGCTGGCCATCCTGATCGAGACCATGCGCCGGGAAGGCTTCGAACTCTGCGTCGGCCGTCCGGAGGTAATCTACCGGGAAGAAGGCGGCAAGCGCACGGAACCAATCGAGCACCTGGCAGTGGACTGCGAGGAACTCTTCTCCGGTATCGTCACCGAGAAGCTTTCCAAACGGAAAGGACGCATGGTGAGCTACGTAAACCACGAGAGCGGCCGGGTGCGCCTCGAGTTCAGTGTTCCCTCCCGGGCCCTTATCGGTTACCGGGACGAGTTCCTCACTGATACCAAGGGAACCGGCATCATGAACTCCTACCTGACCGGCTACGAAGTGTACCGGGGAGATTTTCCCCAGCGATTTACCGGCTCCCTGGTCTCCGACCGCCGGGGCGAGGCTGTTGCCTACGCTCTCTTTAACCTGGAACCCCGGGGCTCCATGTTCACAGTTCCCGGCGACAAGGTCTACGAGGGCATGATCGTGGGAGAGCACAACCGGGAGAACGACTTAAATGTGAACCCCTGCAAGGAGAAGAAACTCTCCAACATGCGGGCAGCCGGCAAGGACGATAACGTTATCCTCTCTCCCGTCCTGCCTATGACCCTTGAAAGGGCTATCCAGTTCATTCGGGAGGACGAGATGGTGGAGGTAACCCCCAAATCGATCCGCCTCAGAAAGCGTATCCTCGCCGCTTCTGACAGAAAGATCGCGGAAAAAAGGGCGGGCTGATTCAGCTTCCCGCCCGGTAGCGCAGAACCCTGGTGGAGTTCAATACCGCCAGCAGGGCAACTCCGACATCGGCGACAACCGCCAGACCCATTGAAAGGCTGCCGAAGACCCCAAGGATCAGGAAGATGCCTTTGAATCCCGCAGCGAACAGGATGTTCTGCCATACAATACGGCGGGTCTTCCCGGCGATTTCCAGGGCCTCTGGGATGCGGGTCAGCCTGTCGTCCATGATAACCAGGTCAGCCGCCTCCACAGCGGCATCTGAGCCAAGGCCTCCCATGGCAATTCCCACATCCGCCCGCATGATAACCGGGGCGTCGTTTATGCCGTCTCCCGCAAAGGCCGTGGAGCCGCCGGTGCTGTCCGCCATGATCCTCTCCAGGTTCTCCACCTTCTCCTCAGGCAGGAGTCCAGCCCTGTAATCGTCAAGCCCGATCTCGGCGGCGATCCCTGCAGCCCGGATCTTGTCGTCTCCGGTGAGCATCATTATCCGGCGTATTCCCTGCCTGCGAAGTCCTCGTACAGCATCGACAGCCTCATCCTTTATACTGTCTCCCAGGTCCAGAGATCCGGCATACACACCGCCTGCTGCCACGTGGACCGCTGAATCTTCAAAGCCTGAAGGTATTTCTACTCCCTCCCTGTCAAGCAGCCGGGGAGATCCTACCAGTACCTGCTGACCGTCAATCGCAGCAGTAACACCGAAGCCCTTCTCCTCCCGGTATTCCCCGATCTGCCAGGCAGCGGCAGTCCCTCCCCGGGCCTCCCGGATGGAGCGGGCAATAGGATGATTCGAGTGCGATTCCGCGGCGGCGGCGTAGTCCAGCAGCTCCTCCCTGCTGAAGCCTGCGGCGGGATGCGCCTGCCGCAGCCTGAACTCCCCACGGGTAAGGGTCCCGGTCTTATCGAAGACCAGGGTGCCAAGATCCTTGAGTCCATCCAGGACCTCCGCCCCTTTTACCAGAATCCGATGCCGGGAAGCTGCGCCGATCCCTGCGAAATAGCCCAGAGGGATGGATACAACCAGGGCGCAGGGGCAGGAGATTACCAGAACCACCAGGGCCCGGTAGATCCAGGGGCTGAAAGGACCGCCAGTCAGCAGGGGAGGAATCAGGGCGGCCGCCGCAGCTATGGCCACCACCAGTGGGGTGTAGACCCGGGCAAAACGGGTGATGAATTTCTCCGTAGGCGATTTCCTGCCCGCGGCCTCCTCCACCAGGCTGAGGATTCTGGCGGCGGAACTCTCCCCGAAGGGCCGGGTCGTCCGTATCCGCAGATGACCATCGTCGTTAACGAAGCCCGCAGAAACCTCGCTTCCCTTCTCAACCCGACGCTGCACCGATTCCCCGGTCAAAGCTGCGGTATCCACATAGGAGCTTCCATCCAGAACTGTCCCGTCCAACGGAATGGTCTCCCCCGGACGGACTTCGATAATCGACCCTACCGCCACCTTCACAGGATCAACGATCTCGACCCCATCACCCTGTACGAGTCTGGCCAAGTCGGGACGAAGCTTCATCATCTCCCGGATGGATCTGCGGGATCCGGCGACGGCCCGATCCTGAAGGGCCTCGCCGATGGAGTAGAAGAGCATTACTCCCACCGCCTCGTGGATTTCTCCTATTCCGATTGCCCCGAGACTGGCGATGGACATCAAAAAGAGTTCGTCAAACACGCGGCCTTTAAGGATGTTGCGAAGGGCCCCATAGAGTACATGGCTGCCGGCAAGCAGAAAGGCCGGGACCAGCAGGGCAAAGAGGCCCCAGCCTCCAAGCATCGCCTCCAGGCTTTCGGAGAAAACCAGTCCTGCGGTAAACAAAAGGGCGGACAGTCCAATCCGCAGAGATACAGGATTCAACCATCCCGAGACATCACCATCGTTCACGGTATTTTCATCCCGCAGGGCTGCTCCTGGTTCCACCCGGCTCAGTACTTCCCGGGCCTTCTCATACTGGGAAGGATCGATTGACAAGGTACTGTTGGCAAAGTTGAAAACCGCCGTTTCCAGCCCGTCAATCCTCTGCATCTCCTCTTCTATGGTATTCGCGCACATGGCGCAATCAACGCCGTCTACACGATACTGCTTACTCATGTCTCCTCCAGATAATGTTCCCTGGCTGTCTGTATCAGGTCCGTCACGTGATCATCATTCAGCCGGTAATAGACCTGTTTGCCTTCCCTGCGGTAGGAAACCAAACGCATCACCTTCAGCAGCCGCAGATGGTGGCTCACCGCCGGAAGGCTCATCTCCATAATCAGGGCAATGTCGCAGACACAGAGCTCCCGCTGTGAAAGCAGGTAGAGAATCCGTGTGCGGGTCTCATCTGCCAGGGCTTTAAAAAGTTCCGAAAGGCCTGCTACATCCAGCAGGGATTCCCGTAAGGTTTTTGCTTCGTCTTCAACGGAGATACCGTATTCCGAACACAAATCATCATTATTCTGTCTCATATCATGGCCTCGTTACACTCACAAACAATTAAGCGTTTACTTAATTGATAATGTGTTATTTAGTTTATGTCAAGAGGTTTTTATATTTGATTAAGGTTCTCATTATCAATACAATACGGTAACAGAATGGGAGGTTTAACATGGGAAATGTATGCCGCTGGTACGATCAGACTTCAGGTATGAAACGCGCTTACGACAAGGGGCTTCTGGACGAATCGTGGATCGACAATTACTGTCTTAACGAAGGAAAAAACTGCATCCGAAAACGTCGATTCGAAACAGAGGGTTACGTCTCCCAGGACTACGTGCTTCCTGACGGCTCCGTGGATGAAAAGCTGAAGAACGCCAAAGAGAAAGGGCTTTATTAAGAATCCATTACATACAAGATTTTAAATTCTCGTTGATAGTCTCCGTTAAGTACGTATCTAATGATTCTCAATTACACTAAAGGAGACATACAATGCAAAAAAGATCCCTCCTCCCCCTCGGTGTCATCGCAATTATCTCGGCGGCTATGTTCTCGTCCCACTTCGGTATGGAAGACCTGATTTTTCCTCCAATCCTGGGAAGAAACATGGGGACAAACTGGTTCGTCGCTGCCCTGGGGTATATGCTTATCAACAGCGTCGGGGTATGGCTCGCCTACCTGGCCTGCGCCCACCAGAATAAATCCCTCACAGGTATTGCCACCAATATCCTTGGAAACATCGGCGGAAAAATCTATACCGCCATTCCCATACTCATAAGCGTTTTCTTTATTCTTCCCCGGGTTTCCAGTGCGACCCATGAAATGGCCATTGCTCCACTGCTGCTCCCCTGAAAGAAGGCATGTTGAATGCCTATAACACCATGAATGCGATTGCAGCACTGCTCTTCGGAGGCTGGGTACTCCACGAATTGAACATACGAAACATCACGACAAAAGAGGACAAGGACATAAACCTCAACGTCATCGGGATACTGACCGCGATTCTCCTGGGGATAACATCCACGGTTCTGGTTTATCTGGGAGTATCCACCGGCGCAGCCTTTCCCGAGGCTGCCATCGGGGTTCTTTCAACCGAAATTGCCAAAGGCCTGCTGGGAACCATAGGTCTCTTCAGCTTTGCAATCATCATGGCCCTGAGCTGTTTAACCACAGCCGCTGCATCCGAATGGTTTTTTACTCCCCTGGTAATGAAGAACACGACTTTTACCCCGAAAAACAGGGACTCCTGTGCCGCCACCGGAGTCTCGGACCGGAACCGAAGCTTGAGGGGAGAAATCTGCCAGGACCTTGAACACGCCCTCGGCGAGGTCCTCGGCTCGGACGGGCTCTTTTCAAACGCCCAGGACATGTTCGTATTCTCCCGGATGCTCCTGGAAAAAGGCATCCATAACACACATCGAATCTTTGCAGGCCCCAGCCTGGAGCGAATGACAAGGGGGGTAAGCAACGCCGGGCTCTTCCAGGAGCCTTCATCCTACCTGCAGTATATCGTGGGGGGGGGCGAAAACCTGGTTCTGGGAATACGCCCGCTCATCTTTCTCATTTTTCGGAGACCTCGTATCGACTCGGCAATCGGCAAGATGGGCGGAGCCGGCACCTTTCTTCTCATCGATCCGGCCTATGATCTTGTCATCGTTTACCTGACCGATTACGGCCAGCCGGAACGCTCTCTTGAAGGCGACGAGGGATGGAACAGGTTTTTCCGGGATATCGATGTAATGGGACTATGCAACATGGTGTTGGGGAAACTCGTGTAGAGAAGAAATCCGGATTCCTGAAGACCGGCTGCTATTCCTTTGATGAGACCTGGATAATCCCGATACCCCGCTTTCGCAGAAGATCGAGGAAGGCCGGATCGGCAGCGTCATCGGTAATCAGGGTATCCACAGCGGAAAGATCACATACATGACCCAATGCCGTCTGCCCCAGCTTGCCGCTGTCGGTGATAAGCACAACCCGCTTCGCGCAGTCGATCATCCGCTGCTTAACCGATGCCTCCACGATTGTATGGTCAGTAAGGCCTTTCTCCATGGAGACTCCCTTGACCGAAAGGAACAGAATATCCGCGTTAACGGTATCGAAGAAATTCTCGGCAGGCGAACCTGTCATTGAGCGCGAGGGGCCGTGCACAATCCCTCCGGAGAGAATCAGCGTCAGTTCCGGAAGCCCCGTCAGTATCTGCGCGGCTTCCAGGGACGAGGTAATAACGGTGATATGTTCCATTTCGCAGAGTTTAACGGCGATTTCATAGGCGGTAGTACCCGAACCGATAATCACGGTATCCCCGCTCTGTACCAGTGCGACAGAGGCTCGTGCCAGAGCGCTCTTGACTCCCCGGTTCTGACTCAGACGACGGGAAAAAGTAGCCCCGGAGACGCTGGACTGCAGAAGTCCGGCACCGCCCTTGGTACGAAAACAGATCCCCGCTTCCTCCAGGGCAACAAGGTCCCGCCGGATCGTGTTCTCCGAAACATTGAGCACGCGGCTGAGCTCCGCTACCTTTACCGTATGCCGGGTGGACAGAAACTCCTGAATTTTCAGAAACCTGTCCGGCTGCAGAAGTCTGGAATCATCGTTCATGTTCTTCAGTATAATCGTCAATCAACCCCGTGAGAAGTGTTAAGCCCGGCACAGGAGCAGCTGGTTCACAGAACCGTGGCTGAGGGACAGGGGGCATCAAAAGCTTCGTACCCCCTGCTGTAAGCGGAAAAGCAGTCGACGCAGACCCTTTTCCCGTCCTGCAGATGCATTTTATGCTCCGGTGCGCCTTCCCCGCAGATTTCGCAGACCAGAGTAGTAAAGATCCGTGCCCTCTCAGGGAGTTCAAACCCGGGTTCAGAGAACCTGAAGATTTCATCCACCGGTGCATTGAGAAGCTGCAGCTTCCACTCCTCCCGGTCCATATCCTTCCCTTTCTTTTCCGGGATAAGGCAGACACGTATCTTTTTCCCGCTTGTCCTGTCGAAGAACGAAAACGCCTGCTTTCCGGTACCACGGTAGATCAGATTGCCTTTTCCAAAGGTGCAGCTTAACAGAGCCTGAACGGCATCAACACCGCAGGCATCATTTTCGGTCACGCAAACGATCTCCTCATCCTCCGAGATTCCGATACCCATTTTCTCCCGTGCTGCCTCACAGGCCTTGAACCCTATAGCCAGTCCCGGGCACTCGTGTCCGTGAAATGCAACCGCTTTTTCCCACAATTCCGTATTCATGTTTTCTTTCCCTCTCCCTTACGCAAATACCTGCTGCATTTTCCTGTACCAGTCAGGCATTTTAATCTCCCCGGATATTTGCACGGGCATATATGACTTGATGTCCAGTACGGGACTGCCGTCTACCGCATCCAGCCCGGTTACTGTAAGAATGTTGCCTCTGCGCTCAAGCAGCTGTACCTCGGTTACAAGAATTCGGTTGGGCCGTGCCGGGCTATGGGTCGTAAAAACCCCTACTTCAGGAAAATCCATGTTACCCTGAGGATAGACCTTCGCCTGCCGGCATTTCTCTTCAGGCACAAGATGAGACCAGAAGAGCACGATGATATGAGAGAATTCTTCAACACCATCGAGCATCTCTTCCAAGTCGGGATTGATGACGATTTCAGATACAGAGCACTTTTGATCTCTCATCCTTTGTACCCGACTTTGCCAGCTCAGGGCCTTAAGCTCCGGCCCCCAGACTGTTTCGTGTACCTGATTCCTCACAATGCCGATCGGATTAAGTTGTATACTCCCTGATGTTTCTGCACCCGGTATCCCGGTATTTGTCATTCCATCTCCCTTACAAAAACTTATTTTATGTTCGTGAATATATATTCCCATCAATTGTCACATTATTCAATCACATTATTCTATATATTTTCTTATTATGGTTGATTAATGTTATATTTGGTGAATTAATACATATATCACCAAGCTATTGAGGTCAGAATGAAAAAGAGATACCTTCTCCTGGTTATGAACGTACTCATTTCCACAGGACTTATCGCTGCAGGCAGTACCGAAAGTGGACAATCCGCCGATGCCGTTAGTCAGATAACAGTTACCGACGCTCTGGGCCGTGAATTGACAATCCCAGAAAACCCGGACTACATAATCTGCTCCGGATCGGGAAGCCTGCGGCTCTGTAGCTACCTGCAGGCACAGAACAAGGTTATAGCAGTGGACGACATAGAGAACAGACGGTCACAATTCGATGCCCGCCCCTATGCGCTGGCCAATCCGCAGTTCAGGGATCTTCCCGTATTCGGGGAATTCCGCGGCCACGATAATCCTGAACTCATCATCGCCCTCGATCCCCAGCCCCAGGTGATATTTAAAACCTATTCCGGCATGGGAACTGATCCGGCGGAACTTCAAAGGAAAACAGGAATACCTGTAATAGCGCTGAACTACGGAGACCTCGGGCGCTACCGGGAGGATTTTTACACATCCCTGCGGCTGATGGGAAGGATTCTCGACAAAACCGAAAGGGCCGAAGAAATCATCACTTATGTGGAGGAAACCGTCAAGGACCTGGAGGAACGCAGTACCGGTGCGGCGGAACAGTCCGGCAAGAGCTGTTATGTCGGAGGGATCGCCCATAAAGGGCCTCACGGAATACGCTCAACTGAACCAGCCTATCCCCCCTTCATCTTCCTCAAGGCCAATAATCTCGCCCACGATTCTTCAAAGGGATTTGACGACCTGCAGCATTCTGATATTGCCAAGGAACAGCTGATCGACTGGGACCCCGATGTCATCTTCGTCGACATCTCAACCATGCAATCCGGAGACGAAGGGAATGCCGTCAACGAGCTTGCTGACGACCTTGTATACAGGGAATTGAGCGCCGTAAAGCATAAAAAGGTTTTTGGCGTGCTTCCCTACAACTGGTACACCAGTAATCATGGTTCGACCCTGGCAAACGCCTACTATATAGGAACAATTCTCTACCCGGAAAGATTCGCCGGAATCAATCCTTCGGCCAAAGCCGATGAGATCTACACCTTTCTCGTGGGTAAACCGGTATTCTCTCAGTTGAACGGATTCTTCGATAACGCAGGCTTTTCTCCTGTTTTCAACTGATACGATGTCTGCAGCAGACTGTTCAACAGGCGAATACGCTATTTATACAGGAAAAAAGAAGACCGTGCTTGCCGGCGGTGTTCTTCTCCTGGTGGCCACCTTCCTGATTTCTCTCTCCCTGGGATCAGTTTCCATTCCCCTGGGTGATGTCGCCGCCAGCATTCTTCGACTGGGAGAAACACACGGTAAATGGGAAGCCATTGTTCTTCAGGTACGCCTTCCCCAGTCCCTGGCCGCAATAGCAGCCGGCGCCGGACTGGCTGTGGCAGGGGTGGCGATGCAGTCGATTCTGCGCAATCCGCTGGGCTCCCCGTTTACACTGGGTATCTCAAATGCCGCCGCCTTCGGTGCGGCCTTTTCGGTAATGGTCCTCGGGACCGGAGTCATGCACAGCAGTGCGGCCGATGCGATTTCCATTACCAAGCCCGGCGGTACGACATCCGCCGCCTTTATCTTCAGCATGCTCGCCGCAGGTGTAATTCTTGCAGTGGCGCGTATAAGGCGCTCATCACCGGAAGTCATGGTATTGACAGGTGTCGCCATGGGGTCGCTTTTCAGCGCCGGAACCATGTTCCTGCAGTATTTCGCTGACGACACTCAGCTGGCGGCCATGGTGTTCTGGACATTCGGAGATCTTGCCAGGGCGGGTTGGGGAGAACTCAGCCTGACAGGCATCATAACCATTGCCGGGCTCGGCTATTTCTATATGAACCGCTGGAACTACAACGCCCTGAACGCCGGGGACGATACCGCCCGTTCCCTGGGTATACCTGCCGGACGGATACGGCTTATAGGAATGGCCGTCGCGTCACTTATGACTGCGGTCATTATAGCCTTTGTCGGCATCATAGGTTTCGTCGGGCTTATCTGCCCGCACATGGTACGGCGATTCGTGGGTGATGACCACCGGTTTCTTATGCCCGCATCTGCCCTGGCGGGAGCAATTCTGCTCCTGATCGCAGATACTGCTGCACGCATCATTCTTGCTCCGCAGGTTCTGCCGGTGGCAATTCTGACCTCATTTACGGGGGCGCCGCTTTTTCTCTATCTCCTTATACGAGGGTATAAAAGATGATACTGAAAGCCGAAAGCATTGATTTCAGCTACCGCAGCCGAGGAGTTCTCGAGAGGATTTCCTTCGAGATAAAAGCGGGCGAGATAACCGCTATCCTGGGACCGAACGGCGCGGGAAAGACCACACTGTTGAAGACTGTCAACGGACTGCTCAAACCGAAAGGCGGAACGGTATTTCTATCGGGCAGGGATCTCACAACAATCCCCCCCCGGGATATAGCCCGAACAACCGCATATGTCGCTCAGCGTAATGATCCGGTAAGGATGACAGTATTCGATTCGGTCCTATTAGGCCGAAAACCCCATATAAACCTCCGGGTTACCGATAAGGATCTTACCGTCACGCAGAAGGCAATCTCCATGCTCGGGCTCGATTCGCTTATACTGCGATATACCGACGAATTGAGCGGAGGAGAATTTCAGAAGGTCTGTATTGCCAGAGCGCTTGCGCAGGAACCAGAGTTGATTCTCCTGGATGAACCGACCAGTTCTCTGGATCTCTTCAACCAGATCGAAATACTGACTATTCTGCATCGCATAATTGCTTCCATGGGAACCGGCGTGCTCATGACAATCCATGACCTGAACACAGCCTTCCGTTACGCCGACCGTCTGATCTTTCTAAGGAACGGCAGCGTGTACTGCATAATACCCAAAGAAGAAATCAATCCGGAAATCATACAGGCAGTCTACAACGTTCAGGTGGAAATCCATTATCAGGGCGGACACCCCTACATGGTACCCCTTGATATTCACCACAGCGAATCCGTGGATGCAGCCACTATTTTTGTCTAATACAGGAGATAACCTATGAAAACCCTTATATATGATCCTTTCTCAGGTATAAGCGGAGACATGCACATGGGTGCCATGATAGACTTGGGAGTCCCGGAAGAACATATAATTGAAAGCCTGAAGGCCCTGAACCTTCCCGGATGGAATGTAAAGTTCCGCCGGGAAAAACGTTCAGGGATTTCCGGCATTCGGGCGCTGGTACAGGCCGAAGGCGAACACTCTCATGAACACGATCACCCCCATGAACACCGGGGCCTTAAAGAAATCACAGACATAATTGATTCCAGCCCTCTCTCCGACACAGTCAAAGAACACAGCCTGCGCATGTTCAGGCTTATCGCCGAAGCGGAGGCAAAAGTTCACGGTTCGACAATAGACGAAGTCCATTTTCACGAGGTCGGCGCTGTGGACTCCATCGTGGATATCGTCGCCGCGGCGGCAGCCATCGAGTATCTCAAACCCGATCGCATCCTTTCCTTTCCGCCGGAACTGGGCGGCGGATTCGTGAACTGTGCCCACGGACGGATCCCGGTTCCAGCGCCTGCGACGGTGGAAATTCTCAAGGGAACTGAATGCCGTCGAGGCGCCGTGGACAAGGAAACGACCACCCCCACGGGAGCGGCGATCCTCGCGACCAATGTGGATGAGTTTATCACTACTGGCAGTTACACAATCATGAACACCGGCTATGGTCTCGGCAGACGCGAACTCCCGATCCCCAATGCCCTGCGGGTCTATCTGGCGGAGACTGATGAGCAGACGACCGTCACGGAGGCTCTGATGATTGAGTGTAACATCGACGACATGAATCCCGAACTCTACGATCCGGTCATCACGAAACTTCTGGCAACCGGGGCCAAAGAGGCCTATCTGACGCCGGTGCAGATGAAAAAGAACCGCCCCGGCACGGCTCTGACGGTAATGACCACTTCGGACCTGCGGGATGAGATCCTCAGCCTGCTCTTCCGGGAAACGACAACCGGGGGTGTGCGGGAATACCCTGTACGGCAGACCATGCTGGAACGTCGTTTTGAAAGCATCGAGACCAGCTACGGCAAGCTGCAGCTGAAGAAATTCTATCATAAGGGAAAATGCGTCTCCTGCAAACCTGAGTACGACCAGGTCAGGGAACTGGCTGCTCGCCATGGAGTACCGATGAAGCAGATCTACCGGGAGATACGCTGGTGATACTGCGGGAAAAAGCTGAAGCCCTGAAGAAGCTTCAGAAAAATCTCCCTCCCTTTGTCATCGCCTTTTCCGGCGGCGTGGACTCAGGACTGCTGGCAGCAGCCGCCGTCAGGGCCGGGCACGAGAGAGTTCTTGCGGTTACCCTTCGCCCCCCCTGGGTCCCGGAGCGGGAATACCGGGACGCCGCCTCCATGGCCGAATTCCTGAACCTTGACTGGCACTGCATACCGATGGATTTTCCCGAAGTGCTGCGCGATAATCCCGAAGACCGCTGCTACCTCTGCAAGACGAGCATCCTGCGTGCCATCAAGGACACCGCGGTCAAATCAGGCGCAACGGTCCTGGTGGACGGCTCGAATGCCGACGACAGCAACGCCCATCGGCCCGGAAAGAGGGCCCTGGAGGAGTTCGGTGTAATCAGCCCCCTGGCGGAGTGCGGTTTCAGCAAATCCGACGTACGGGCCCTTGCGAAGGAGTACGGGCTTCCGATCTGGAACAAGCCGGCGTATTCCTGCCTGCTCACCCGCTTTCCCCATGGCCGCAGGGTCAGCAGGGATCAGCTTTCCATGGTGGAGAAGGGAGAGGACTTCCTTATTAATGAAGGATTTCCCGCCGTGCGGCTTAGAAGCCACGACGAACTGGCACGAATCGAAATACCGCCGGAGGAACGGGATCGCTTTTGTACCCCGGAGCGGATGGACAAGGTCAGCCGGGCGTTAAAATCCCTCGGTTACCGCTATGTTTCCCTGGACCTGGAAGGTTACCGCTGCGGTAAAATGGACAAGGCAGACACTGAATGAGTACGACGGACAGACTGGAAGAACTGCTTAGAAGTTTCAGGCAGGGAAATACAGACCTCGACAGCACCAGGAAAGCGGTACAGGAGCTGTTTTTTACAGACCTGGGGCATACCAGGCTTGATACCAACCGCGGAGATCGGACAGGCTACCCGGAAGTAATCTACTGCGCCGGGAAAACGACCGGGCAGATCCGTGAAATCATGGGACATATGCGAAACCGCGGAATGAATATACTGGCCACCCGAATGAGCGAATCGGTCTATGAAGAACTCAAGGACGAGTTCCCCGAAGGCCGTTACACTGCAGGGCCGGGCATTTTTACAATCAGCGGTCAGCCGGTGCAGCGAAAGGGCAAGGGGGAAATCGCCGTGGTGAGCGCGGGAACCTCAGATTTCCGGGTCGCCGAAGAAGCAGCCCTGACTGCCGAGTTTTACGGGCACCGCGTTGCCCGTTACAGCGATGTGGGGGTTGCAGGGATTCACCGCCTGCTTGCCTCTCTCGACGATATCCGTCGGGCCCGGGTAATCGTTGTTGTCGCCGGCATGGAAGGCGCCCTGGCAAGCGTAGTCGCCGGCCTTGTTCAGGCTCCAATCATCGCCGTCCCCACCAGCGTGGGTTACGGGGCCAACTTCCAGGGACTTGCTGCACTTCTGTCGATGATCAACAGCTGCTCCGCAGGAATCTCGGTGGTCAACATCGACAACGGCTTCGGCGCCGGTTTTCTCGCGGGAATGATCAACTCCCTCTAGGTCCCGCAACAGCCTTCCGCGCCCTTCTCACATCCCCGTCGATAATCCGGTGAACAAGCCCTGGGAAGATACGGTAGGCGTACCAGCTGAGCCGGGCCCGAAAGCCCGGGATGAGCAGGAAATCCGGCCCGCCCAGTTTTTTCACCAGATACTTCGCGACCATCTCCGGCGCGAGAACACCGGTAAAGGCTCCCACGGCAGCCGTCTCGGCGGGTTTGATACGGTTTTCCTCTTCAAGCTGGGGTGTGGCGGTATCCGGCGGACAGAGAACCTGGACCCGGATATTATCGTGGACAAGTTCATTCCGCAGGACCTGGGAGAGCCCGTAGACGGCGAACTTGGAGGCGCTGTAGGTACTGTAGCCGTAAATTCCGACCAGTCCGGCAAAGGATGCGACGTTTACGATGTGCCCTCCTCCGGCCCTGCGCAGAAGGGGAACCACGATTTCCAGCACATTCCAGGTACCTTCCACATTGAGCTTCAGGGCGTCCCGGAGGTCGGCGACCGCAAGAGAGGTAAAGGCCGCAGGTTTTACCCGTCCCGCCCCGTTGTATACCAGATCCGGCGTTCCGAAATCCGCGAGAGCGGGAACAAGTCCTTCCCGGACCTGCTGCAGGTCAGCCACATCGAGAGACAGGGTCTCCACCCGCACCGCGGGATTCCTGTCCCTCAGTTCAGCGGCAGCCCCCTGGAGAAGCTCCTTCCTGCGGGCAAGCAGCAGCAGGGAACATCCGCCTGCGGCAAGCTCCCGGGCAACAGCCAGCCCTATCCCGCTGGAACCGCCGACCATCAGGGCCCGTTTACAGAGACCGTTTTTCACCCGATTATTCCCAGCTTTTTCGCTTCTTCCGCGGCGACATCCAGAAAAGAGTCCAGTTCGTCGTCCTTATGGGTCGCCATATAGGAGGTCCGGATCAGGCAGCGATTCGGGGGAACCGCGGGACTCAGTACCGGGTTCACATAGATCCCCCGGTCGAAGAGGGCCTTCCAGTAGATAAGGGTACGCTCCTGGGAACCGATAAGCAGGGGAACGATGGGGGTCTCCGCTGCACCGACATCGAAACCCCGGGCCTTGAAACCCTCGATCATTTTCCGCGCTATCTGCTGCAGCCGGCGGACCCGTTCCGGCTCCTGAAGAATAATATCCAGGGACTTCAGAACCGCGGCAATATTGGCCGGGGGCATGGAAGCACTGAAAATCAGGGGCCGGGAAAAATGCTTTATGTAGTCGATCACCTCCTCCTTCCCGGCTACGAATCCGCCGATGGACCCGAAGGTCTTGGAGAAGGTACACATAAGAAGATCCGGAACGGCGGTATTGCCCCAATGCTCCGCGCTGCCCCGCCCGGTGCTGCCAACCACCCCGATTGCGTGAGCATCGTCAATATAGAGACCCGCCCGGTATTTCTCCGCCAGAGCCTTGATCTGCGGCAGTTTTACCACGTCCCCCTCCATGGAGAAAACACCGTCGGTAACAATAATCTTCGGCTCCTCCGGAGAAACAGTCGCCAGCTCCCTCTCCAGGTCCTCCGGAGAGTTGTGCCGGTAACGGTGAAACTGCACGTTGCCGTGAAAACCCCTGGCCATGAAGATACCGTCCATTATGGAGGCGTGGTTGTACTTATCCGAGAAGATATGCTCGTTTTTTCCCAGAAGGGCGCTTATGGCCCCCAGGTTGGTCTGATAGCCGGTGGTAAAACAGAGGGCAGCCTCGTGACCGGTAAACTCCGCCAGCCGCGCTTCCAGTTTCTCGTGCAGATCGAGGGTGCCGTTCATAAAACGGGAACCGCTGCAGCTGGTTCCGTAGGTTCGAATGGCCGCCACCGCCGCCTCCCGTACCCGCTCGTCCAGGGCAAGCCCGAGGTAGTTGTTGGACCCGAACATCAGGTAATTCTTCCCCTCGATAACAACCTCGGTGCCTTCTGCCTTCTCTATGGGCCGGAAAAAGGGATACAGGCCCCTGCTCCGGGCTTCCCGGGCATCGACAAAATCATGACATTTTCGAAAGATTGAAAGTTCATCAGTAATCATGGCAGCCGTCTTCTTATTCATCCTGACGATGAGCTGCCTCCGGTGAGAAGGCAGGAAAACATACCGAAACATACTCCGTCTCTTCGCTGAAGGGATTTGCGTAACGCACCAGGGCCCCGGCATCCACCCTGATGGACTCCCCGGCGGACAGAACAAGGCGTTCGCCGTTAACGGTGATCTCCTTTTTTCCCCGCAGGACAAGGGTGTACTCATCAAAATCAGGCCGCTGGGGAGCTTCGCTCCAGCCGGCGGGAGCCACCATGCGGGCAATGCTCAGGGCCTCTTCACCGGAGGAGGCCCTGCCGAAGTGTTCCTCGATGAGTTTTCCATCCGTGGTGGGCACAATAAAAGGTGTAGTCTGTTTCAGGTATCCCGTACTCATGATTCCTCCTTCTGGTCCATACATGAATTGTAACCGGCTTTTGAGCTCAGGAAAAGCAGATACATTTTTCTTAATAATTATTTCCATGAGAGTACTTCTATTTGACTAGAATGCATGATCACTGGTAGTCTCAGCCTAAGAATTCTCAGTGCAAGGAACCCGTTTATGGCGACAATTCGACCCTTTAAGGCCCTGCGGCCATTGCCGGAGTACGCGGCAAAGCTGGCCAGCGTACCCTACGATGTGGTATCCACCCAGGAAGCCCGCATCCTTGCGGAGGGGAACAGATACAGCTTTTTACACGTAGTACGCCCGGAGATAGATCTGCCGGATTCCGTGGACATCCACGACGACGCTGTCTACGAAAAAGCGGCGGAAAACTTTTTCTCCCTGAAAAAAGAGGGGGTCCTTGTTCAGGAACATGAAGCCTCCCTTTACATTTACCGCCTCGAACTGGACGGCAGGGAGCAGATCGGAATCGCCGGCTGCTGTCTTGTGGACGAGTATGATAACGACACCATAAAGAAACACGAGTATACCCGAAAGGCCAAAGAAGACGACCGGGTACGACACATGCTGACCCTCAGGGCTCATGCCGGACCGGTACTCCTGACCTATCGGCGAACGGAATCCCTCGCCCTGCTGCTCAAAAAGGAGAGTTCCGGTACACCCCTCTTCGATTTTACCGCCGTCGACGGGGTCCGTCACAGCATCTGGCGCTGTAAAGACCCCGCCAGCATCCAGGAAGCCTTTCGTGAGGTGCCATCCCTCTACATTGCCGACGGACACCATCGCGCCGCGGGGGCCAGCCGGGTAAAGGCGCATATGCTCGCTCGGGGAGAGGGCTCTGAGGGATCGGAGGATTTCAACAGTTTTCTTACGGTTATCTTTCCGTCGGACCAGTTGAATATCTTTGCCTACAACAAGTATGTTCGCGACCTGGACGGCAAAACTCCAAAGGAACTGCTTTCAGCCCTGGAAGCGGATTTTGAGCTTAGTCCCGCGGATGGAGGATACCCCGCAGCGAAGGGCACCATTCACATGTACCTGGAGGGCAGCTGGTACAGGCTGGCGTTCAAAAACCCGCAGACCGATCCTGCGGACCCGGTCTCCGCGCTGGATCTCTCCCGCTTTGAAAAACGCCTCCTTGAGCCCATTCTGGGTATCGAGGATCAGCGGAGTTCCCAGCGGATCGATTTTGAAGGGGGAATCGGAAGCCCGGAGAAGCTTGCCTCCCGGGTAGACCGCGAAGGCGGTACTGCCTTTACCTTTTATCCCGTCAGCGTCGAAGAGCTGATGCAGGTTTCCGACGCGGGGATGGTCATGCCCCCCAAGTCAACCTGGTTCGCCCCGAAGCTGCGCTCCGGGCTTCTTGTTCATGAGTTCTGAAAAAACAGAAGGAGAAAAAAGATGAGAAAATACAACTTTTACGCCGGTCCCTCCACCCTTCCTGTGGAAGTGCTGGAGCAGCTTAAGGAAGAGATAGCCGACTACCACGGAGAAGGCCTCTCCATGATAGAGACCAGCCACCGCAGCCCCATGTACGACAGGGTCCACGAAGAGACCATTGCGCTTTTTCACGAACTCATGGAAATCCCCGAAAACTACAAAGTGCTCTTTGTCGGCGGCGGCGCCACCCTGCAGTTCGGCATGCTGCCCATGAATCTGCTCAAACCCGGGACTGTCGGAGAATACGTCAACAGCGGCAGCTGGGCGGGTAAAGCGATAAGCGATGCCCGGACAGTGGGCCCGGTAAGGATTCTCTGGGACGGAAAGGATTCAGGCTACACCACCCTGCCCGATCCGGCATCCCTGAAACCGGGAGAGGACGCCGCCTATCTTCATCTGACCTCCAACGAGACCATCGGCGGGGTTCAGTGGAAAAGCTTCCCCAAAACCGGGGACATCCCTCTGGTGGCGGACATGTCTTCGGACATTCTGAGCAGGTCCTTCGATGTCCGGGATTTCGGTCTCATCTACGCGGGAGCCCAGAAGAATATCGGTCCCGCAGGGGTTACGGTGGTGATTATCCGGGACGATCTGGCCGCCGCATCCCCCGAGAAGCTGCCGGCATACCTGCGCTACAAAATCCACGCCGTGAAAAACTCCCTCTACAACACCCCGCCGGTGTTCGCAATCTACGGGATACACAAGGTGCTCACCTGGCTCAAGGCGCAGGGAGGGGTCACGGGAATCGAGAAGCGCAACGCTCAGAAGGCAGAAGCCATCTACTCGGTTATCGATGGGTACCCCGACTTCTATTCATCCCCGGTAGAAAAGAGCGTCAGGTCCCACATGAACATAGTTTTCCGGCTTCCCTCACAGGAACTTGAAACGGAGTTTATCGCCAGGGCAAAGGACAAAGGAATGCTGGGACTGAAGGGCCACCGTGACGTCGGCGGCTGCAGGGCTTCCCTCTATAACGCCCTTCCCTTGGAGGGAGCCCGGGTTCTTGCGAACTACATGAAGGACTTCGCCGCCGAAAAGGGATAAGCAAGGCCCTTCGATTTGAATCCTACCGCGATCATTAGTAGCTTGTATGTAGTACACGAAACAATCGGGAGGTTACTATGTACGCTACTATTGATCGTGAAACCCTCAAAAAGAAGCTCGACAATCACGAAGATATACATCTCATAGAAGTTTTGGCGGAGAAGGAGTTCCAGCGACTCCATATCAAGGGGGCCGAACATATCCAGTTCGGCGAAATCGGGAAGATCGCGAAGCAGCGCTTCAATCCGGATGACGAAATCATAGTCTACTGCGCCGACAAGGAGTGCAAGGCAAGTCCGACGGCAGCACAGAAACTCGACACCCTGGGATTCACCAGGGTGTATGACTACGAGGAAGGCAAGAAGGACTGGGTCGAAGCCGGTTACCCTGTGGAAGGCTTTGAAGCGGAAACAAGCTGACAGGGGGTCCCATGTATATACTGCTCTTTACCCTCATCGTCGCCTTGGGTGCCGGGTCGATTTATCTCGGTATACTCAAGCACAAGAAGCTACCCGTCGCCTTTGGCTTTCTAATACTGTTCTTCCTTGCGGTATTCATCTGGTTTATGGGATTCTGGGCGGAAAAACTCTGGTTTGATTCCCTGGGATATTCCGGCCGCTTCTGGACGGAGTTTTTCGCCCGCCTGGCAACAGGTGCTGCGTTTCTGCTGTTCGGGGGTCTCTTTATATTTCTCTTTACCCTCTCCATACCAAAAATGGCGCGTACAGTACGTCTCAGCCTCAGCGGTTTTGGTGCCATCCTTGGTGCCTTTATCGGTACGGCACAATGGGAGTCGGCGCTGCGTTTTTTCAACAGGATCGACTCAGGAGTAACCGATCCGCTCCTCAATATGGATGCGGGGTTCTACCTTTTCACCCTGCCTTTTATCGATACCATCCAGGGGTTTCTGATGAGCCTCGCTGTTATCGCTTTTATTACGGGTATTATCGCACGTATTCCCCGGGGAGCTCATTTTCTGCGGGGAGAGTACAGTCAAATACAGGACGATACCGGACCGGCAAGCGGTGCTGCTCTTCTTATTGCCGCCGCCCTTTTTCTGCTTCTCCTTTCTGCGGGAAAAATACTGAGCCGCTTTCATCTTATGTACGCCTACGGCGGAACGGTGAGCGGTCCCGGTTGGACGGACCACCATATACGCCTGCCGGCGCTGCTGATCGCGGCCATAATCGGAACCGCCGGGGCCGTGGCGCTTCTGATCCCGGCGCTGCGGAATTCCCTGGGGAACCTGTCGAGAAGGCTGATACAAAAGCCTTTGCCCCGGGAAATCCACTCGGTACTGGGATTGTACGGCAGCGTTGCTGCTCTGTGGTTTCTGGCTCTTCTGCTTGCCCCATGGCTCGCCCAGTCCTTACTGGTTGCCCCTAACGAGCTGACCTACGAGAGACCCTACATCGAGCACAACATCGGGTACACCCGGAAGGCCTTCAAACTCGACGACATTCGGGAAGAGGAGTATCCCGTCGGGGGGGATTTTACCCGGCAAACCGCAGAGGAGAACCGGGGTGTCATCGATAACACCCGCCTCTGGGACTGGCGGGCCCTGGGTATGGTCTATAAACAATTTCAGGAGATACGACTCTACTACGAATTCGGCGACATCGATGTAGACCGCTACATGATAAACGGCCGGAAGCAGGCGGTAATGGTGGCAGCCCGGGAGATGGAGACCTCAAATCTGCCCGCTGACAGCCAGAATTTTGTGAATACCCGATTCAAATATACCCATGGCTACGGGATAGCCATGAACAACGTCAATGAATTCACTTCGTCGGGGCTGCCTGAACTGCTGATCCGGGACATACCGCCCCGGAGCGACGTCGCCTCCCTCCAGGTTGAGCGCCCGGAAATCTACTACAGCGAGCGCAGCGATTCCCATGTGGTGGTAAACAGCAGCGAAATGGAGTTCGACTACCCGGAAGGGGACAGCAACAGCTACGTCCATTACGAGGGAGACGGAGGGGTACAGATAAGCAGCTTTTTCCGGAAATTCATATTCGGGTACCTTTTCGACGGCACCAGATTCCTGTTGTCCAGCTATCCCACACGCGAAAGCCGCATCATGTTTCATCGGAATATTAGGGACCGGGTTAAAAACCTCGCACCCTTCCTTGAGTTCGACGGGGACGCATATATCGTGCTGGTAGACGGCAAGCTGTACTGGATCATCGATGCCTATACAACTTCCGACACCTACCCCTACAGCGACCATTTCGTCGACGATCCCTTCAATCAGGAAAGCGAAAGACCTCAGGAAAATTTGACGAAGACTCTTTCGGGACTCCCGCTGGGCACTAACTATATCCGCAACTCCGTGAAAACTGTGGTCAATCCCTATAACGGAGACGTTGATTTTTACATATACGACAGGGAAGACCCGATTATCCGGGTATGGCAGAAGATATATCCGGAGCTCTTCAAGGAAAGAAGCGAAATGCCGGAGGAGCTCGTGCAGCATGTCCGCTATCCCGCGGATTTTCTGCAGGTGCAGGGAGAAGTATATGCCCGCTACCACATGCAGGATCCTGAAGTTTTCTACAACCAGGAAGATCTCTGGGTAAGGGCCACGGAGAAGTATTACGGTTCCGTCCAGCCGGTTGAACCATACTACATACTGTGGGAGCGCCCGGGTTCGGATGAACCTGAGTTTATACTGATGCTGCCCTATACCCCCAAGTCCAAGCAGGTACTGATCGGCTGGATCGCCGGTGTCAGCGACCCTGAGAACTACGGCGAGTTCATCGCCTACCAGTTTCCCAAAGAACAGCGCATCCTCGGGCCTCAGCAGATGGAAACGAAGATAGACCAGGACAGCTTTCTGTCGGGCCGGCTCTCCCTCTGGGACCAGCGGGGATCGAATGTCATTCGCGGGAACGTGCTGGTATTACCCTTGAATGGAACCCTTCTGTATGTGGAACCGATCTATCTGCAGTCAGAAACGGCGGCGTACCCCGAGCTGCGGATGGTTGTACTTATGCATCAGGATACCCTGGTCTACGCCGAAACCATGGATGCAGCCCTGGAAAAACTCCATACCGCGGAAACAGAGGGGACTGCAGAGGGAGAAGCGTCCGGGACCGTAACGACGACAGCCCGGCAGGGACTGATCCGGCAGGCCGCCGAAGCCTTTGAGACCTATATAGAAGAGACCGGAAACAGGAATTTCGAAGCCGCCGGAGCTGAACTCCAACGCCTGCAGGAGCTGCTGAACGAGCTCAGCCCGAAGGAGCAGTAAGAGACGGCGGATAAAAGGTGAGGTACGGGCCGCCTTCGATCAAACGCTTCAGATACACAGCCAACTCCATCAGGTGGTAGTCTCCCCACATGCAGGACTCTCCCCGGGGAACTCCGGAAGCGTCGGGCCTGTGGTCCCAGCCTTGCGGTCTGTGATATACCGCATGAAGCAGCAGTCCCTGATGCTCCTTGTCCCGGGAAAGATAGGGCTCCCGGAAGAGGCTGCGCGCAAGCGTCAGACCTGCTTTCTCATAGCGCCTTCCCGCCTCGGAATCACCAGAAAGGGTCAGTAGGCGGCTGAGGCGAAACAGTCCCTGGCCAGCGATTGCGGCGGCGGAACTGTCCACCGGTTCATGGGGATTGAAGGGATCCGCAGCTCTGTCGAGATACCCCGGCATGGCTGACAGCCCCGGAGCGCCGGTATCCCAGTAGGGTATGCCGTCTGCAGGTGTATTTTCAATATAAAAATCCGCCGCGGCACTGGCGCAATCGATGAAACGACACAGGACCGACTGCCTGTCGGGAAGCTGGGGAATCACGCTCTTCGCGACAAACTCGTCGGACAGATCGAAAAACAGCTCCCCAAGTTCCGCGTAGCCGCAGAGTATCCAGGCAAGACCCCGGGTCCAGGTGGAAAAAGGTGAATAGCCCTGCTGGGTCGAAGGTGAGCGGTAGCTGCCGTTGTGGGTGTTAAAAATCGATTCATGAACCACCCGGCCCCGCACGTCCCATATGTCCCGGTCTCGTCCGAAGTAGACATTATAGCGGGCTGTAGTCTCGGCATGCTGGAGAAGCCGGGTCAGCAGGTCGATATCCCTGTCCTGCTCAGCCTTGAGACGGTGACCCAGCAGATGTCCCAGGGCCAGGACTCGAAGGGAACGAAGGGTATCGGAAAAGAGGGAATGGGGACCGTTAAAGGAGTAGATATAACCGAGACCATCCTCGATTTCCGTCCAGCGGGAAGCCTGTACCGCCCCGGAAACCTTGAGGGCCAGTTCATAATAGCGACGCTCCCAGGGATTCTCCTCCATTCTGCCCTCTGCCATAAGACGCAGCAGATTGCCGTAAGTGCTCACGTTATTGAAGCCGTGATCATGCACCCCCGTGTGACTTAGATGGGGAGACATATGCTGGAGGGTCATACTCCGCCCCAGGTCCAGAAAACTCCTGTCTCCGGAGGCATCATACTGGTACAGGGCGTTGCCGAACATGAATCCCTGGGTCCAGTCCGTCCAGCCCCTGGAAGTGTACCGCCCCTCCACGGTAAAGACCGGACTTCCCTGTGCAGGATCCCAGGTTTGAGCCAGGCATTGTATTTTTTCACCGGCCAGATTGAAAAATACATCCAGCCCGGTGGAAATATCCTGAGAAACAATAGTACTATCCGCGTGTATCACCGCCGCATCTCCCGTCCATTCTGTTATCGTTACATCACTTATCAAAGTATAACCCTGCTGGCTCCGAGTCAATTTCTGCGGGTTTATCTGTTTGCAACAGATGTTCAATACATTTATACTTCAGACATGAAAGCTCGCATTCTGCTGCTTGCGGCAGTCTGTTCCCTGGGCATTTATTCACAGCTTCAGGCAGAAACAGTTAAACTCGGGATTTTCCCTTCCAACGAACCGGCCAGGCTCTACCAGGTCATGGAAATCTTCGGCGACTACCTCAGGGAGAAAACCGGCGACAACATTTCAGTAATTGTCAGCCATGATTACAACGAGCTGGGATTGCGGCTTCGGGAAGGGTCCATCGATATAGCATGGCTCAACACCCTGACGTATGTGCGCCTGAAGTCCGTTATCCCGGAAATGGAGTACCTGGCAACCTACATGGAGCGCAGTGAAAGGACGGGAGAGGTAATTCCCTATTACCGGTCGAATATAGTCTGCCTCAAGTCCTCGGGTTTTTCGTCCCTCGAGGATATCCGGGACCAGATGTTTGCCTTTACCGATCCCTCATCGACGTCCGGATACGCCTACCCCAACATGATGCTGAAAAAGCGGGGCATTGATCCGGAAAGCTATTTCCGAAAAGTGTTTTACCTTCGTCAGCACGACAGGGTCGTCGAAGCCCTGCGCCACGGTTCTATTGCAGCCGGCGCCATATCCGACGGGACCCTGTCCGCAGCCATACGCAGATACGGCGATATCTTCAGCGTACTCGCGGAATCGGAACCAATTCCCCTGGATGCGATTGTGAGCACAGCGGACTTTCCTTCCGCTAGAATCGAAGCATACCGCGCCGCCCTGCTATCAATGCCGGCGGAGCACCCCTTCTTTCATGCCATGCAGGAGGTCCTCGGCTGGAACGCCGCGGGTTTTGATGTTCTTGACGACGGGTTCTACGACAGTGTCAGGGAGGCCTTGAAGCAATAGGATGTCTTTTCGGCAAAAACTCTTTCTGCTCATTCTAATACCCTTTATCCTCCTCACGGCGCTTCAGATAGGCGGTCTGCAGCAGCTAATCAAGCAAATACGGAAGACCAGGGAGCAGTACGAAATTTCAGAAATTCAGACCATTGCCTCCAGAATAGAGCTGATGCTCCGCATGATGGAGAACGCGGCTATCAATCTTTCGCGACCAGTAGAGATCAGGAACGCCCTTGAACGGGGGGACAACAACACCCTCTACGACTGGAGTTCCTCCTTTACCCAGAGCTTTGATACAATCCTCTTCAGTGATCAGGATGGAATCGTGATTGCCAGGGCACCGGATGAGTTTCGCTTCGGAGATTCAATAGCCCATCTTCCATTCTTTACCGGCACCCCCGGAGACGAATGTTATCTTGGCGTTACAGAACTTGACGGAGTAAACAGCATCACCGTTTCCAGGCTGATCAAGAAATACAACGATGTCGTTCTGGGCAATGTGACCATCAGCATCGCAATAACACCGGCACGGCTGGCAACACTTGTCCGGGACCCTGGCGAGATACTGCTCGTCTATACCAATTCGGAACGCGTCAGCTCGAACGACTCGATCAGGCTGCGGAAAGATGCATACCGGGAACTGCCCTATACAGAAAAGTTTGCCCCGGTGCTTTCACATTTTCGAATCACCTTCACTGATTTCAGCACCTATATGCGCCTGCTGGAACTGCAAAGGTCCATGACCATAAGCAGTCTGCTTGCCCTGTTCATTACCTCCCTCGTTCTCTTCCTGCTGCTGCGTCGGGAGCTGCGCCCTTACAGCTATATTACCTACGCCCTGATTCACTATGCCGAGCAGAAGAGCGACCTGGCCTCCACCCGGGAACAGCTGGAAACGATACCGAAAAACACCAACCGTGATGCCGGAAGAATAGCCGCGGCCCTGCTGCGTATGCTGGAGGCGGTCCAATCCAACCTGAGTCATATAGAAACCATCGCCCAGAAAGACGCCCTGACCGGACTTGCAAACCGACGCTCCCTCGATTCGCTCCTTACCGCGGAGATAGAAAAGTCGGCCCGCTATTTTAGCCCGCTGTCCGTTATTCTCCTCGATATCGACCACTTCAAGGAGGTCAATGACAACTTCGGACATCAGAGCGGAGACACCGTACTCAAACGGCTTGCAGCGCTTCTGGAAGCAAACAGCCGTTCCAGCGATCTTATCGGCCGCTGGGGGGGCGAAGAGTTCATGATAATATCGCCGGGATCATCTTCCGAGAAAGCCCGTATATACGCGGAAAAACTGCGGGACCTGCTGGAAAATCAGAATTATTCCATAAAGATACAGGCAACCGGAAGCTTCGGCATCGCCGGATATCAGTCGGGGGATTCAGTTTCGAGTCTGATAGAACGGGCGGACAGAGCCCTGTATCGTGCTAAAACCGGCGGAAGAAACCGGGTGGAAATTGAGCCTCCTGATCAGGCGGGAAAATCAGTATAGTCCAGCAGGGGTTTCCAGCGGACCTCTTCATGGCCGAGATTCCTGGCAAAGGAATCGACCAGGGACGAAACCAGGTGATTCACTTCGCCGGCTGTCATTCCTTCCAGGGACAAAACACCCCCCGCAGACCTGTCGTGCCCTCCGGCATTATCCTTTACCAGAGGCAGCTTTTTAATCAGGGTGCCGGCGTTCATCCGTTCGCTGGAGGTTCGTATGGAGATTATCAGACTCTGCTTGAATATTCCGGTACAGAGAACGGAGCTGATGCGCTCGTGCTTGAGAAAAAAATCCGCCATCTCGGCGACAATCTCGGGATGATAGATCTTCGTCAGATGGGTGCATATGGTGTTGCGGTAAATCAGGGCGTTGTTCAATGCCCTCCCAAGCTGCAGAAAATAGTAGTGCGGCAGGTTGGGATTCACTATCTCCCCGTATTTCCGGATGCTCGCCTGGGTATAGACGGTCAGGTATGCCTGAATATCCGCGGCGGCAGCCTCCCGGTGCATGCTCTGGGTTTCCGAATCGATGGCATAGGCCAGGGCTGTGGCAATATCCGCGGGTATCTCGATTTTCGCCGCTTTTAACAGCTCTACCAGAATGGTCGCCGTGGCCCCTATCTCCGGGTTAATCAGGGCCAGGTCGGCCAGGGTGTCCTTGCGCGGCGGATGGTGGTCGATCACGATGGTGCATCTGTCCCTGGCACTCAACACGTTGTTTCCAGCTCCGGGCTGTGAATCGATGAGCGCCATGGAGTCATAACGGGAACGCTTGATCCGGTTATACTGCTTGAGGTGTATTCCCAGCTTTTTTACCATAGCGCGGTTTTCCGCCCTGGCAATAATACCGGAGTAGGCGATACTGGAACTGAGCTTGAATTTCTCCTTCAGCAGAAGCTGCAGGGCCGCCCCGGAGGCTATGGCATCGGGATCAGGATGAGTGTGCAGCAGAATAAGGAGCTCCTCCCTGTTCGCCAGAATATCCCCCAGGCGCTTGAGAACGGACTCTGCATTCCAGCTGTTTTTTCCGTTCGACATCAGGACTTTCCGGGACCCATAATGAAAAACCTATGGCATGGAAACATCACTTTCAGTATACTATAACAGTCCCGGTAATGAAACCGTATAGGAACAGAAAGAAATGCGACTATCCCTGAAAAACAGACTGCTTGTTCTACTCAGCATCACCATGCTCACGGCATTCGTTCTGATAAGCGTTTTGAACTATTCCACCGCGCGAAGGGCAATAACCTACGAGATAACCAGTTCGTCTCTTCCTCTTCTCAGGGAGAATATCTATTCGGAGATTCGGGAGGACTTTATTCCTTCCATGAATATAGCCTCCATGATGGCCACCGATTCATTCCTCAAGAACTGGGCTCTGAAGGGAGAAGAAGATCAGACTCAGGTCGTACAATACCTCAGGGAAATCAGGGACAAGTACGGCTATGAATCGACCTTCTTCGTATCCGCCTTGAGCGGCAGATACTACCACTACGACGGCATTCTCAAGACCATCAGTCCCGATGACCCCCACGACATCTGGTTCTATGATTTCATTCAGTCCGGAAAGGAGTTTGAACTGGATGTTGACAGTGATGAAGCAGCAAAAAACCGGCTGACCATTTTCTTCAACTACAGGGTGCAGGATTATGACGGAAGGCTCCTGGGCGTAACAGGTGTCGGCATCGTCATGGACGATTTCGCGGGATACCTGCGGAACCGGCAGGAAAAATACAACCGGCGCATATTTCTCACGGACCATCAGGGACTAATACAGGCCCACTCCGATCCTGACAAAGTGGAACGGGAGTCCATAACCCGGAAACCCGGCATTTCAACAATCGCCCAGGATATTCTTCTGGCCGAAGACAGCCCTCTGAACGCAAGCTACGACAGTGACCATGGCCGCGTATTGGTTACTTCCCGCTATATTCCCGCCATAGACTGGTTTTTGCTGGTGGAACAGGATGAAAACGATGCCCTGGGCAGCACCCGGGCAGCTCTGATCCGGACCATACTGATCGGGATAGTCGCTTCTCTTCTGATTATTCTGTTCAGCACCCTCACGATAAACCGTTATCATGCCCGTTTAAAGGAACTGGCAACCACAGACAGCCTGACCGGCTGCTCAAACCGACGAGAACTGGAAAAACAGCTTGAACGCCTCCAGTACCGGAAGGCCCGCTACGGTTCCGATGTAGCCCTGATCATCATAGATGTCGACAACTTCAAGCGCCTTAACGATACACGGGGTCACCAGGTGGGGGATCAGGTACTCAAGGTCCTGACGGGAACCATCCAGGAGAGCATTCGCCCGGATGACACCCTGGCACGCTGGGGGGGAGACGAGTTTGTAATCCTCATTGAAGACAACCTTACTGCGGCCCGGACCGTTGCCGAACGGCTCAGGTATTTCTTTTTCAAGAACTGGACGGAGCAGAGACCCGAAGGTCCGGCCATATCCCTCAGCATGGGTATTGCTGAATTGGGGAGCACCGAAGATACGGCCAGCCTGATACAGAAAGCCGACAGCGCCCTGTACCGGGCAAAGCGCTCCGGAAAGGACAGGATCGAAGTATCCTGAGCCCGGACAACCTTCCAGCACAGGGCTCTTTATGATATTTTTACAGGACCAGTATGATACATCGAGCAACGGAAACCATCCTCATAGATCAGGACTGTATTGGCGGGAACTCTCATATCGAAAAACTTTCTCGAGGGTATCGGATAGCCGTTTACTCCGGGACAGGTCCTCACATCCGGGAAATACCACCGGACGCAGTTTTTCTTATCAGCGACAAGAATACTCTCCTTTCTGAGGGTGAATCCCGGGGGATTTTTACCCTTCAGATTATGAACTCCAGTAATCTTACCCAGATGAGCGAGATTCCTCCCGAACGGCTGGTATTCCACAGCCTGGATGCCGCTGCCGACTGGATACTGCTGCACCCGAATGCGCGGGAAGACCTGGAGAAGGCCATAGATAAGGGAGCACTCTCCTTGCGGCAGGGAAAACTGACCGCCTTCCCCACCGAGACAGTATACGGACTTGGGGCAGATGCACTGAACCGGGAGGCCGTAAAGCTGATCTTCAAAGCCAAGCAGCGTCCGTTCTACGACCCGCTGATCGTCCACATAAGCGAGCTGCAGCAGATCGACACGCTGGTTCTGGAGTTTCCCGAAAGGGCCCGCAGGCTGGCAGAAGCCTTCTGGCCAGGCCCCCTGACCCTTGTGTTGAAAAAAGACCCCCGGGTCCCGGATATCGTAAGCGCCGAACACCCGACGGTGGCGATACGTATGCCCTCGAATCCCTGGGCACGGGAGCTTATTCACAGAGCCGGCACCCCGGTGGCAGCCCCCAGCGCCAACCTTTTCGGACGAACGAGCCCCACCACCGCAGCCCACGTAGCGGAACAGCTGTCAGGCAGCTACGAGGTTCTGATAGACGCCGGCGCGTGCCGGGTGGGGCTTGAATCCACCGTCCTCTCCCTGGCGGGGGATCGGCCCCTCCTGCTGCGAAGCGGGGGGGTAAACAGGCTGCAGATAGAGGAGATTATCGGACCTGTAGGAGTTCCGGCAAAGACAGAGGCCAGGGATGCCGAGAGCCCGGGCATGCTGCCCAGCCATTACGCGCCCCTGACTCCCCTGCTGATGGTTCAGGATGTGCGGGATTACGCGGAGGATAAAAATATCGGCTGCATTCTCTACGAGAAACCCGTCATGGATTTTGCGGGCCCCACTGTACAGGTGAGCGGAAGCCGCAACGCGGATGAGATAGCAGTAAATATCTATGCCGCCCTTCGCAGTCTCGACGGGAAGGGTTTGAGCCTGATTGTATGCGAATGGTGTCCCGACGACGGAATCGGGACGGCTGTAAATGACCGGCTGCAGAAGGCCTCTGCGAAACCTTAAGGATAGCCCAGGGCATCCCTTATCTTCCGCCAGGAGGCGAGTTTCCGTTCAAAGGGCACGGCGTGAGCGGGACTTGTGGAGGGAAGCCGCAGTAACTCAATACCATCGGGAAGGGAAAATCTTCCCTTAAAAAGGGTATAGGCCCGTGTCCCGTTGCAGAAAACCTGGGTAATTCCGGGACAGGCGGTAAAAAGGGAGGCGAAGTCGTTCAGCTCCTCCTCCCGGATATTCTGATCCAGGCTTCCCTTTCGATAGCAGGTCCCGACAACATCCCACAGGGCTATGGAATGGCGCAGAAGCATCTCTTTCCGGGCAGCATATTCCGCCGGCAGGGCTTCCTCCAGCAGGGCGGCCATGAGGGGCCAGAAGGCGTTTCGGGGATGAGCATAGTATTGCCCCCGGCGCAGGGATTCCTCCCCCGGCATAGAGCCGAGAATCAGCACCCGGGGATTCCGGGGACAAACAGGCGGAAAGGAGTTCAGTCGTTCCGGCATCCCCGTCAGCATACAGAAAAAGTGGGAATACGTCATTGCTCAGGACGTCCGGGAGGTATATAACGTAAATCAGGAGGCAGGGGAGAATGTTTTCCAAAAAAAAGGTCGGGTTGACTTTGAGCGGCGGAGCCGCCCGCGGCTTTGCCCATATCGGTGTATTGAAGGTACTGCAGGAAAACTCGATACCCATTGATTATGTAAGCGGAACGAGTGTGGGCTCAATACTAGGAGCCCTGATCTGCGGCGGCTACAGCTGGGAAGAAATCCTTAAGATCGCCAGAAAACTGAAATGGTCGGAGCTGGTCCGCCCCAGCCTCTCGGGTATGGGTCTTGTCAAGTCCGATCGCCTGGAGAACTTCATTAACGACCTGCTGGGGTCTGTGGAATTCAGCGATCTCGAAATCCCCTTACAGGTAGTGGCCGTGGACCTCAACAAGGCCGAGGAGCTTATCTTCGACTCAGGTTCCGTAGCCCGGGCAGTCCGGGCAAGTTCATCAGTACCGGGGATCTTCGAGCCGGTAATTGAAGATGACCGGGTCCTGGTAGACGGCGGGGTCATAAACAACCTTCCCTGTTCCCTGGTCCGGAAGATGGGAGCGAATAAGGTCATTGCCGTGGACCTGAATGCAAATCCCTCCAACGATCAGCCGCCGGAGAACCTGCTGGACATTACCTACCGGAGTTTCGCGATAATGCTGAACAACAGCAGCATGGAAGGACGAAGCAACGCCGACATAGTCATTCAGCCGGAACTGCATGACTACAACTACCACGATCTTTCGAAAGCCGACGAGATGGTGCAGAAAGGAGAGGAGGCCGCCAAGGCTCTTCTTAAACGCCTGAAGCGGCTCCGCTGATCCCCTCCCCCGAACCATCGGGCTATTTACTCTCCTTCTCTGTCAGGTAGCGCTCAGCTTCCAGGGCAGCCATGCAGCCCGACCCCGCCGCAGTGACCGCCTGGCGGTACACCTTGTCCTTTACGTCTCCACAGGCGAAGACCCCGGGAATCTCGGTTACCGTGGAGTCCGGCTTTGCTACGAGGTAGCCGGTCTCGTCGGTCTTCAGCTGACCCTGCAGAAAGGCCGTATTGGGGGTATGACCGATGGCGTAGAAGAGCCCCTTCGCCGGGATCTCGTAGACCTCACCGCTCTTGTTGTTCCTGACCTTCACACCGCCCAGAAAACGCATACCGAATTTGTTCGGTTCACCCTGCAGAGCTTCGAGGGCATTGGTGTTCCAATGAATCTCGATTTTCGGATTATTGAAGACCCGGTCCTGCATGGCCTTGCTCGCCCTGAAGACATCCCGGCGAACGAGCATGTGAACGGAAGAACCGAATTTTGAGAGGTAGCTTGCCTCCTCACAGGCTGTATCTCCACCACCTATAACCACAAGGGGCTGGTCCCGGTACATGGGGAGGGCTCCGTCGCAGACAGCACAGGCGGAAATCCCCTTCTGCCACAGTTCCTCTTCGCCTTCGATATCAAGCCGCTTCGCGGTTGCCCCGGTAGCGATAATAATCGTCTCCGCAAGGTACTCCTCGGCGCTGTCACCGGTACCGACGATAACCTTCTTGGGATCGGATTTCAGGTCCACGGATTCCACGGTTTTAGTCTCAATACGGGTCCCCAGCCGCTGGGACTGCTCCCTCATTTTGTCCATGAGAACAGGACCGCTTACTCCATCCGGAAAGCCTGGATAATTCTCCACCTCGGTTGTGGTAGTCAACTGTCCACCAGCAGCCACCCCGGCAGCCATGAATCCTTCAAACATCAAAGGGTTCAAATCCGCCCGGGCGGCATAAATTGCCGCGGTATGTCCGGCGGGTCCCGACCCGATTATAATTGTCTTTTCAACCTTTTCAGATGCCATAATTTGTGTTCCTCCTGAATGCTCCCAGGGACAAACCCGGTTTCTATATATATAAATATCTTAATATTTATCTAAAATGTCAATGCCTCGGCAATCTTCCCTGCACTCCAGAGAACGAAATCACGGTCCCACTCCTCATATTGAGTCGCCTCGTCGGACACTGCCAGGCGAAAGCGTTGTCGTCGGTATTCAAGTCGTCCTTCCAGGCTTCCGATGGGTTCAGATTCCTCACCCACAAGCTGACCGTCCAGGCTTATCTGATATCGCTTGGAAAGAAAGCCCGGACTCCTGTCTTCCCATTGCCGGAAGCTTGTACGCAACACAAGCGAGACAGCCCTCCCGGAATTTTTCCCGGGAGACAGCTTCTTCCCTGCCGCGTCGGCGATACGGCGGGTATATTCATCGCTGTCAGCGGCGGTAATAACAATCACCGTCCCAGGAAGAATCTTTTCGAAAAGTTCCAGCTCAAGCCCCGGATCGTCCCGTCCCGCAGGAATCCCGTTGCAGGAAGCAAGAATAAACAGAAGAAGAACGGAACAGGGCAGCACCGTTTTTCCCGCTCGACGAATGAAGTTTAACAGCATATGCAAAAGATACAGTAACTGAGGTTCCGGAGCAACTAGGTAAATCCGCTCACCTTGAGGACCGTCAGAATCACAGTAAGGCTCAGAAAACAGAGGGAGGTACTGACAAGGATGACGCTCCCGGCGGTGTCCCGATCCGCCCCCATGGCATCGGCCATGGGATAGCTCGCCACCGCCGTCGGTGCGCCGGAGAAAACCGCGAGGATAACCAGGGCTTCTCCGCCAAGACCAAGAATGATTCCAATGAATACCGCAAACAGCGGTAAAAGAAAAAGCTTCAGAAAGGAACTGATTGCCGCAAGCGGATAATGGCCCCCTGAGCGATATTCCCCCATGGAACCGCCGATTCCCACCAGAGCAAGAGGAAGGGCGAGTCGCTGCAGGTACGTCAGCGCGTCGGTCAGAACCGCCGGAAGAGAAATCCTTGCTGCGGAAACGATAACACCAAGAATAATCGAGGTAATCAGGGGATTCCGAAAGCTTTTTCCAAGCACGGCTAAGGATCTCTTCAGGGGATGGGCATGTATCTCGACATCATTCCCCAGCAAGGAGAGAACCACCACGCTGGCAAAATTATGGAGAGGTAAAAAGAAAGCAATGAGAAGAGCGCCGGCCGGGACCCATTCGGCCCCCAGTATCTGGTCCAGTACGGCCAAACCGATAATGGCAAAGTTGCCCCGAAGGGCTCCCTGAACAAAAGAAGCCTTCTGAGAGTCTGAGAGACGCAGCGCACCGCCCACCAGATACCCGGCCATTGTGGTCAGCAGCATTGCAACGGTAAAGGAGAGGATCTCCCGCCAGGGAAGACCGCTCGAAAAATCGGCCCCGGCGGTGTTCAGAAAAACCAGCGCCGGCATGGCCACATAGAAAACAAGCCTGTTGGCGCTGCCGATAAAGGAGTCGTCCACCCACCGAAGCGCAAAGGCCACATAACCGAGAAGCAGAACCAGAAATATGGGCGAAATCTTCAGCAGTATCAGCGTCAGTACAGCCATAGGATCCCCTCATCTAGGCGTTTAACGACGCCAGAACGAGGGCACAAGCAGCACCAGGACCGTATAGACCTCTAGCCTCCCCACAAGCATGGCAATACTCAAAACCCATTTTATATACGGTTCATAAAAAGCGTAGTTCATCGTCGGCCCAACCCTGGCGAAACCGGGGCCAATATTCCCCACTGTAACCAGGGCACTGGAAAATGATGTTACCAGATCGTATCCCCCGGTCGAAACAACCGCAGTGGTAATCAGCAGACATAAAAAATAAAGGGTAAAAAAGCCCATAACCGTATAGATGAAATCCTTGCGCACCGGTTCACCATTGATCCTGACAACATGCACCCCTTTATGGCGAAAGAGGTACTTCATCTCGTTCACAGCCTGCTTGAAGAGGGTAACGATTCGTATTACCTTGATGCCCCCGCCGGTGGATCCGGAGCATCCTCCGACAAACATGAGAAAGAAAAGAATGTATTTGGAAAATGCGGGCCAAAGATCAAAGTCGGCGGTTGCATAACCCGTTGTCGTCAGAACCGTGGCGGACTGGAATCCCGCATAGCGCAGACTTTCGGCAAAGCCCTGATACACGACATTGTTCAGGGAGAATGCCAGGACCAGGGTGGTCCCCCCAAAGATTGTCAGGTAGGCCAGAAACTCGGTATTCCTTACCAGGTCACGGAATCGTCCCTGAAGGGCACGAAAGTAGAGACCGAAGTTCAGGCCCGCGGCCACCATGAAAACGGTAATGACGATATCAATGTAGGCAGAGTTGTAGTGTCCGACACTGGCCGCTTTCGGGGAGAATCCCCCGGTTGCCAGGGTGCCGAATGTATGGGTCAGGGCATCGAAGAGGTTCATTCCTCCGAACATCAGGAGGGCCGTTTCCAGCACCGTGAGCCCAAGGTAGATCAGCCAGAGAATCTTGGCGGTCTCGGCAACCTTGGGGCTGATTTTTTCCAGGGTCGGCCCCGGGGATTCAGCCCGCATAAGCTGGGCGCCGCCGACGCCGAGAATCGGCAGAATCGCTACTGTCAGTACGACGATTCCCATACCCCCAAGCCAGTGGGTCAGGGAGCGCCAGAAGAGCAGTGCCGGAGACATAGCCTCGATATCCGTGAGGATCGATGCCCCGGTGGTGGTGAATCCGGAAATCGTCTCGAAAAAAGCGTCGGTATAGCTGGGTATTTCACCGGAAATAAAAAACGGCAGCGCACCAATGGCAGAGGCAGTCAGCCAGCTCAAGGTCACCAGCAGGAAGCCCTCTTTTGCCCGGAGGTAACGCCGTCTGAAGGGCCGGGTTGCAAAATAGACAATCACACAGACCAGGGTCGTAGGGATAATCGTAAAAAGAAAGGAGAACACCACTTCCATGTTCTGCCCGTAGACTGCAATACCCAGGGGAATAATCATGAAAAACGAGACAATTGCGATCAGGGCCGAAAGGATATTAAAGATCAGACTGTACTGAATCATTTTCCGGTAATCGCTCCCTCGATCTTTTTCATATCGTCGGTGCGGGCGATAACGAACACCCTATCGTTCATCTGGAGCATAAAATCACCGTTCGGAAGAATCTGCTCATCCTGCCGGACCACCAGCATAATCAGGCTCTGTTTCGGCAGGCGGATATCCTTGATCGTCTTACCCGCAATGGGCGAACCCTTTTCGATGGAAAATTCGATTATCTCAAAAAGACTGTCCGAAATACTATGTACAGTACGAACGTTTCCACGGCGAATAATCTTGAGAATACTGTTTACCAGGGCGTTGTTCAGACTTACAACAACATCGATTCCAAGCTCACTGGCCATGTTTACATAGCCCCGGCGCTGTACCAGGGCGATGGTACGGGAGATACCCAGCTTCTTGGCATACATTGCAGTGATAATATTGAGTTCCTGGTTACCGGTGGCGGTGAGCAGAAGATCGTAGCCCTCTATATCTCCCTCTTCAAGGATGCCCTCGCTGGAGATGTCCGCATTGGTTACATGGGCGTCCGGATAGCGCTCATTCAAGAGTTTGCATTTGTCGTAGTCCTGCTCAATAAAGTGGATTACCCGGCTTCTTTTTTTGGGAACAAAGCGGCTGAGTATCTTTCGTAACATACCGCTCCCTTCGTCAGTCGGCTGATACAGCTGGTCTGCAATGTAGCGGCTGACCTTACCGCCCCCCACAATGGCTATCCTATGGATCGGCGCCTTGTAGCGGCCATTTATTTCAAGGATCCTGTCCAGCTCCGCTTCGCTCCCCAGCAGATGGAGCTGGTCTCCGGCAAATACGACAGTATCCCCTGAGGGAATCATGTACTCGTCGTTACGGTTCAGAAGGGCGATAAGAAAGTTACTGTCCGTTTCCGCCCGCATCAGGCGCACAGGTTTTCCCACAAAAGGAGAGTCCTCGGGGATAACGACATCACAGAGCTGAAGGTCTCCCTGATCAAAGAGGAGTATATTGCT
>Ga0334898_1000511_pt1 | contig 60200 bp, 47 predicted proteins | sample GraSluR3_MG_10_FD_207228 | JGI IMG/M metagenome (GOLD analysis project Ga0334898, IMG submission 207228) | Sludge microbial communities from methane-producing bioreactor in Wageningen University, Netherlands - Granular Sludge_3_08-R3 | ecosystem: Engineered > Bioreactor > Anaerobic >... | reverse complement strand
CTGACTATCTCTCTGAAATGATTTCCTCTTTCTCCATAGTTCTTGTAAAGATCAAAGCTTGAACCGGCCGGACTCAGTACTACACTATCGCCTGAGTGTGCTAACCTTCTGCAAATACCAACTGCTTCTGCCATGTTTCCTGCAATGCATAACGGTATTCCTCTCATTTGAAGTTTAGCAGATAATATCTTCATTGAGGTTCCCAGCATAACCACGTGCTTAAGTTGACCAAGCTGTTCGATCAACTCGATGTATGTCTCATCCTTCTCCTGACCCCCGAGAATCAGAATTGTTTTCGATAGTTCGAAATTCCTCAGAGCGGCACTGACTGCGTGGGCGTTGGTCGCCTTCGAATCGTCGTAGTACTTGACTCCTTCAAACTCTCTTACCAGCTGAAGTCTATGGGAGAGAAATGAATAGCTTCTCAGCTCTTCAAAAACATCTTCTGCAGACAGCCCAATGAGTCGTGAGATCATGAGAACTACAAGAGAATTTTCATAGTTGTGTAGTCCGGTGAACGGAAGGGATGAAGTCTCAAACGGCACTCCGGCTACCATTAAATGTTCCCTGTCGAAGCAGTTGTCTGCTTCGCAAGAAGTAGAGAAAGGCATGAGCTTGCAGTTGGCAAGATTCTCCTTTTGACTGTCGGCTACAGCCTTCGGCAGTAGAGTGAAACCCTCAGTCATTCTTGCAATTCTCAACTTCGACTTGAAGTAATCGTCAATGCTCCTGTGATAGTCTAGATGGTCCTCTCCTAGGTTTATTATAGCGGACAGGTGGAACCGTATTTTTTCCTCTGCAAACCATCTTAGCTGAAAGGAGCTAACCTCCAGAATATAGTAATCAAAGTCGTCTTTCACTCCTGCAAGAGGGTTTCCGAGGTTCCCGCCCTGAAAGACCTTCTTATTCTTTCCGGAGATAATGTGATTCAGCATCGTTACGGTTGTCGACTTTCCATTTGTTCCGGTTACGCCAATGACCGTCCCTCTTGGTTTTGACCACAGTCGGTCAAGGGAGATTTCGAGTTCTGTAGAGAAGAGCTTTCCAGAGTCAATTATCCTTTTGCCGACATCGGAAAAGGGCGATATACCGGGTGAAACCACGAAAGTATCGCAGCTGAACAACCTTTCCGTATGTCCGCCTTCTTCATACTCCACTAGATTCTCTTTCAGTATTCTCTTTCCTTCATCCCCAATATTACCGTTGTCGGAGACGAACAAAGAGAGAGGATCTTTATCTTCTACTAACCTTCTCAGGAGCGTCTGATTTGAGACGCCAAATCCCACAAGACCGATTCTTCCTTCAAGCAAACTATTCACCTACCATGAGAGCAGACCGAAGACTGCACCAATAAAAGCGATCAATGAAAACCTGAAAGCGATTTTGCTTTCCTTCCAATTGAGCAGTTCGAAGTGATGATGTATTGGAGACATCCTGAACACTCTCTTCCCGAAGACTTTGAATGAAAACACCTGAATAATCACGCTAAACATCTCTACGAGGAACATCATACCGAAAAAGAGAAGGAAGCCTTCCCGTCCGTCCAATGCGAACATCACGGCCATCATTGCTCCGAGAGAAATCGACCCTGTGTCGCCCATAAAAACCGTGGCGGGAAACCAGTTGTGCCACAGAAATCCTGCCAGTGCACCGCAAATCGGTGCGATTATCCCATTCTGCCAAACTGGAAGAAGCATCATAGGAGCCAGCGAGAATATGTACATAGAACCTGCCAGCCCGTCTACCCCGTCAGCAAGGTTAACTGCATTGCTCATTCCGGCAATTACCACGGTCGATATTGGATAGTAGGCAAGGCCAAAATCTATCTCTCCTAAAAGTGGAAACGCCATGTGAGTATGTGGATTGATAACCTGAATGACCAAGACTATGGCTGATGCAAAAGCCAATTGAAGCAACAACTTCTTCTTGCCACTCAAACCGGATGCGTTCTTCTTAACGATCTTAGAGACATCGTCTACGAGACCTATCAGGCCAAATAAAACGCCCGTAAGAACAACCAGCAAAACCTCTATCCTAAAGGCAAATATGACGGAAATTGCAAGAGCAATAGGAAGAAAGACAATTCCGGCGGCTGTTGGTGTTCCCGTTTTATAATTATGGAGGTCCGGTCCTTCTTCTCGAATGTACTGGCCTATTTTCTTCTTCCTTTGAAATCTCTTGAAAGGCTCAATGACAATAGCTGCCAGCAGAAATGCCAGGAGAAAGGAAAGGGCTTCCCTATGCATTTCTCATCATCTCGACAAACGCTTTGTGCACTCTTTCCAGGGCTACTGCCCTTGAAGCCTTGAGAAAAACCAGGTCCCCTTTTCTTACGTTCTCGAATAGCCATTCGGCTAACTGTTCAACACTGTCAGTAATTAGCGAGGGTTCTACATACTTCGATGCAGCCTCAATTGCTTTGTCATGATTGAAAAGAATCGTAATATCGAACTTCCCCAGCAATCTGCCAAGCTTTTCGTGAGTATTAGCTTCTTCTTCGCCCTGCTCCAGTATAGAGCCGGCTACAGCGATTTTTCGGGAGTAACTGAGCTTCTCAATAGAGACAATTGCCGACTCCCAAGATTCGAGGCTGCTGTTGTAGAAATCGCTGATCAGAGTTATTCCATGAAGGTGTTCGACGCTGAAACGATCTCTGAATGGAGACTTGTAATCGCTCAGGAAGATTGAAGGTTCTTCGAGGCCTTCAAAGTTAGCCACAAGGTAAGCGGCCCCCAGATCCATCAACTGTCCAAGACTCCAGATACCTTTAAGTCGGACGAATCTATCGCCTTCGCAGTCGAAATGAAGCAAAGTCTCGCCACTGCCGTAAGAGAAGTCTACTATGGAAAAGTCTGCGTCATTCCTTCCAAAGAGACGAGTTTCAACAGGCATATCGGCGGCGAATTTCCTCAATCTTTCGTCGGTTCCGCCCAAAACAGCTCTGGAGAGCTTTCCTGATTCGAAGATTGACAACTTCTCTTCAAGCAGTTCATCGATTCCTCCAAAGTTTCCAACGTGTGCCGTGCCGACATTTAGAAGAACGCAAAGATTGGGTTCAACAAGATCCACAAGTCTTCTTATGTCTCCTTTGGCATTGGTACCTAGTTCAAAAACCCCATATTTAGCCGATAGCAGCTCCCTCCTGTTTTCGAGTAAGGAGAGAGGCAAGCCTATCTCTGTGTTGAGATTGCCGGCCGTTTTGAAGGTCTTTCCAAGCTGTGAAAGAAGAAAGGCTGTGATTTCCTTCGTCGTGGTCTTTCCGTTGGAGCCGGTTATGGCTATTCTGCTCTTGAGGTGCGAGCGCGATATGACTTCCTTAGCCGCTTCCATAAGAAGCTCAACCGTATCATGAACCGTAATCACTCTAGGATCCGCGCACGGTCTGTTCGAAAAAACGCGAGTCGCGCCAGCAGATAATGCGTCTTCAACGAAATCATTTCCATCGGCTATATCTCCCTTTATTGCGACGAAGACGTCTCCGGCAGACACCTTTCTGGAATCGAGAGCAATTCGACTATCTTCCGAGTAACTCAAGAGTTCTTCAATTACCGATGTTGGAATCACTTCTTGATGTGCCTCCGAAACTTACTTTCTAGAATATCTTTTACGACCTGTTTGTCGTTGAAGGGGATCTTCCTGTCACGCAGAAGCTGGAAGTCTTCGTGACCACGTCCTGCTATCAAGACCATATCCTGGCGGTTTGCTAGGGTGAGAGCAACCGATATAGCTTCCCGTCTATCGGGAATGACGAGATAAGGTTTGAACTTGTCTACTCCGCTCTCGAGATCGCTAAGAATCTCGGTGGGATCATCGAGTTTCGGATCGTCAGAAGTGAGTATAACCACATCGCTGAACTTCGAAGATACTTCTGCCATCAGCGGTCGCTTCCCCTTATCGGCCGACCCGCCGGCACCAAATACCAGGATTAGTCTTCCGGGAGTCAGTCTTCTCGCTGTCTTAAGAAGCTTCTCAAGAGCATCTGGCGTATGGGCAAAGTCTATTACCACATCGAAGCCATATTTGGTAGCCTCCTCAACAAACTCGAATCGCCCCGGTACCCCTCCAAAGGAAGAAATGGCTTTAGCGATGTGGTCGAGGTCGTAATTCAGTGAGTTTAGAGTTGCTACTGCTGCTGCAATATTGTAAGCATTATGTTCGCCGATCAATCTCGAATATATTCTATGGGAAGAACCGTATGGAGTCTGTATGGTGAAGTCCATCCCCGTCCTCGATATATCGAGATTCTCGATTCTGTAATCTGATTCATCGCCAAATCCGTAGGTTGTTATCCTGTTTCTGGCTATATGGATATCTGCAATGTTTATCTTGTCTCCATTTACAATGGCGATTCCATTAGTCTTCAACAACGAGAACAGTCTCATCTTTGATCTATAGTAATCATCGAAAGTCGGGTGGAAATCTAGATGATCTCTCGTAACATTGCTGATTATCCCGACATCGAAACGCATACCTTCGACCCTGTTCATCGAAAGAGAGTGTGATGAGACCTCCATAATGAAGTATTCACTCTTCTTCTCCGCCGACAGTTGGAGAAGCTTAGCAAGTTCTATAGGTCCCGGAGTGGTGTTCTTTGGATTTGAGTAAATGCTCTCGCCAACCACATTTCTAACGGTGCCAATTAAAGATGCCTTTCTCTCAAAGGAAGAGAGAACGTGATAGATGAGAGTTGTAATTGTTGTTTTCCCGTTTGTGCCAGTTACACCGATAGTAGTGAGTTTTCTGTAAGGATGGCTGTGCTCCTCCATGGTAAGTAGTGCTTCAACAAGACGAGAACTCTTCACGTAAACAATCGGAACGACGACTTCTTCGTCTTCAATCGGCAGCTCCGCTATCAGAGCGACTGCGCCCCTTCTCTGAAGCTCCCTCACAACCAGGTGTGAATCAAAGCTCGAACCCTTAATGCATACAAAGAGGTTTCTCTCTCTAAGAACACGTGAGTCACTCTCGATATGATCAAATTCCGGATCTGTATTGCCGGGATTCACAACCTGAAGAACACTGTTACCGAGGAGTTCTATGACCTGAGATAACCTCATTGATCACACCCCTTTCGCTCTTAAAGATTGTATCACCGGTCTCTGAAGTTGACAACAGAGGCGGCATATGGTAACATTTATTAGCAGTCTATGGGAGGGAGTGCTAGGTGTCAAGAAAACGTACAGGTGGTCCAGAATTGAATCCAAGGCAGATAAGAGTGCTTTATTGTATTTCTAGAGAATACATAGCTTCTGGAAGACCTGTGAGTTCAAAGCAGGTTCTGGAGCACTCTAACCTCAAGTATAGTTCTGCGACCGTAAGAAACGACATGCGAAAGCTGGAGTTTTTAGGTTATATCTATCAGCCTCATACTTCAGCAGGCAGGATTTTGACCGACAAGGGCTTAAGGTTCTATTTCGATTCAGTTAAAACGATCACCGAGGATCTTCAAGAAAGCAATGTAGCAATTGCAATAAGACAGACCAGCACTGTGGGTGATGTTGAGCATCTTCTTCAGGGTATGACCAGAATTCTGGCACGTGCTGTATCGGGTTTTGTGGTCATTGAGAAGCCGAAGTTTGACAGACTGCTGGTGAACAGCGTTTCGATCTCGAAGATAACCGATGGTTATCTTAATGTATCCATTGTAACCGATCTTGGAGTCAGTCTAAATACGACAGTCTTCCTTGGAGCTAGTGAATTCGATATAGACAGCTTCCAGAAGTACGTGAACATGGCAGTCGTAGGAAAGACAATCGGGGAAATAAGAAAGGGAATAAGGGAGGTTGAACTGAGGTACGATCAGTGGCATGATAGGAGATTGCAAGACATAATAAATTTTCTTCAGAGTATCTTTGATAAGGAGAACGAAGAGAAGTACTACAAATATGGCCTGGAGTTCATAATTTCAAACGATCTTCTGGACTCTGCCGACATTTCCGGACTCGTAAGATCGGTTGAGAATCCGAGGAATCTTGAGATATTGCTTAACTCCTTTGGCGATATTTATGATCAAAGAGTTTTCATAGGTGAGGAAGTTGGCAGAGAGGAGCTCAGAAACTTTGCCGTATTTGTATCTCCCTATTCCAGAAACGATGAGAAGATTGGTAGTGTATTCGTTATCTCGCCTAAGCTGACCTACTATGAGAAGGTAAACGCCTATCTCGACTTCTCAATTAACAGATTATCAGAGGTTTTTTCGAATAGATAGGAGGAGTGAACTATGTTGGAGGACAAGAACACCAAGAATCTCGAGGATCTAGAGAAAAAGGGTGGCTCGATTGAAGAAGAGAATGAACCAAATGTGTCCGAAGAAGTAAAAGAGGAAGAAACTAAGTTGGAAGACGTACAAAAACAAGAAAAGGAGCTTGAAATAGATGAAGTGGAGAGTCTTAAGAATGAAATAAGGGTTCTCAAAGATGAAAACTCCAGGCTGAGATCGGAATTCATCAACTATAGAAATGCTCTTATTCGTGAGTCGGAGGAGGATGCAAAAAGATACAAAGAGAGGATGATCCTTAGAATCATCGAAATCTATGAAAATCTTGGTCGTGCTCTGCGAAACTCAGAAGATTCTAGGAAAGGGTTCATTTCTGGTGTCAGGCTTATTCATAAATCGATTGAAAAGCTCATGTTCGACGAAGGGCTATCCCTGATAATCCCCGAGGTGGGCAGGCCCTTTGATCCTTTCACTCATGAAGTTGAAGAGACGATTACTTCAAACGATGTTCCCGATATGGCGATTCATGATGTCGTCGAACATGGATACTATCTTAACGGCAAGGTTCTCAAACCTGCAAGAGTCGTTGTTGCCATAAACAACTCTTCCGAGTCTGAATAAGAGCATTCGGTGGTGATTTAGATGGCTCAATCAAGAAAAGACTATTATGAGATTCTAGGAGTCTCACGAAATGCGTCTGATGAAGATATAAGGAAGGCTTACAGAAGACTCGTCAAGGAATGGCATCCTGATGCATACAAAGGTGCAGACAAGAAGGATGCCGAAGCGAAATTTAAAGAGATTCAGGAGGCCTATGAGGTCTTGTCCGACAAAGAAAAGCGTGCGATGTTCGACCGCTTCGGATATGTGGGAGATCCTTCCTCCTATAGCCGTGGTTCTGGAAGAACTCCTGGAAGCGCTGGAGGAAGCTTCGACGATATGTTCGGCGATTTTCAGGATGTCTTCGATGTCTTCTTTGGAGGAAGCAGATCAGGTACGAGTTCCAGATCCCAGGGTCCAAGAGCGGTTAGGGGAGAGGACATTCATGCTTCGGTTGCCATAGATTTGAAAGACGTAATACTTGGGAAGAAAGTGATACTTGAGTATGACAGAAATAAGGTCTGTCACAAGTGTAAAGGAACGGGAGCCGAAGACGGCACGAGTTTCAGGACATGTCCTACCTGCAATGGAAGCGGTTATGTGAAAGAGGAGCATAGATCATTCTTTGGGATGTTCAGCAACACTCATGCCTGCAATACCTGCAACGGAACGGGAAGGATAATCGATAAGCGCTGCGGTCAGTGCAGCGGCAGAGGCTACGTGAAGGAGAGACACCAGGTGAGCGTTACGATTCCTGCAGGAGTTGAGAATGGAGCAACTCTTAGAATTGGCGGTCACGGGAATTCAGGGCAGAATGGAGGTCCGTACGGAGACCTTTACGTAAGTGTAAGAGTCGAAATGCCTTCGGAGTTCAGACGTAGTGGAAACGATCTGTATATTACCAAGGAGATAGACTATGTTGAAGGTGCACTAGGCACCACGGTTGAAATACCCCTTCCCGAAGGAGGTACGGAGACCCTTAAGATCCCGGCGGGAACTAGTCCAAACACGGTATTCAGGATGAAAAACCTTGGTGTTCCAAGTGTTTCCGGCAATAGGCGTGGAGATCTTCTCGTAACGGTGAGGGTGAATATTAACAAGCCTTCAAGCAAAGAGAGGAAGCTTTTACAGCAAATCGCAAAACTGAAAAACTCAAGGGTCGTAGAGTGAAGTGAACAGGAAGGTATTCGTTGACTACTTCCTGATTACGGTCGGTTCAATACTGACTGCTGTTTCAATTGTTTCGTTTATGATTCCGAACAACATTATCGCCGGCGGCGTCAGCGGGCTTGCAATAATTATCTACAGGGTCTTCGGTTTCTGGGTGGGAGCTCAGATGTTTGTGTACAACATTGCTCTCTTTCTTCTTGCATTCGTGATTCTGGGAGTAGGTTTTGGAATAAAGTCGATCTACTCGGCGGTACTTATGTCCATAACGGTTGATCTTCTTCAGAAGCTGCACTTCCCGGTTTTCGATGCTTCTTCTACACAAGACGGGTTTCTGCTGGTGGCAATCTACGGTGGCGTTATTGCTGGTGCTGGCATGGGCTTGGTGTTGTGGCGCGGAGCTTCCACTGGAGGAACAGATATACTTGCTATGATCTTCTCAAAGTATCTGAATTTCAGCACAGGAACGGGTCTGTTAATAAGCGATTCACTAATCACAATGCTCGCCATTGTCGTATTCGGTCCTATCGCAGCAATGTACGGAATAATAACGATTTTCACTACAAGCAAGACAATAGATGGGATAATCGAGGGTATCGGCAACACAAGAACGGCTTTCATTATTAGCGTGGAAAGTGATTCAATAAAGAAGAGAATTATCGAGGAAATGGAGCGTGGCACGACGATGATTAAGGCGACGGGCGGCTTTTCCGGAGAAGACAGACCTGTTTTGATGGTATCAATAAGAAGAAGAGAGATAGGGCAGTTAAGGCATATAGTGAAGGCCACAGACAAACGGGCTTTTGTGATAATTGTGAACAATGCCGAGGTCTTCGGTGAAGGCTTCAAGAATCTCAGCTAAGGAGATGCGATGAAGTATATATGTTTCGACACTTCTTCTAAAACTCTTCTTCTCTCGGCCTGTAATGGCAGGGGAGAGATGGAGATAAAGGCTCGAGAGATCGACAAATTCGGCTCTTTGTTAGCCGTAATGGTAGAGCAGATGATAGAGAATCTCAAGATTGAGGTCCCGAAACTCGACTTCATCGGGGTCGGTGTTGGTCCCGGTTCCCTTACGGGTTTGAGAGTAGGCATTGCAACAGCCAAAGGTATCGCCTTTCCGTATGATATCCGCGTAGTCCCTTTTAACTCTCTTGATATACTGGCAAGCTCGATCGGTGATGAGAGATTCATTGTCCTGAGACGCGGAAGAGAGGGGCACTATTACTGGAGAGAATACAGAGAGAGAGTGCCGGTCAGAGAAACTGAGTTCAGTAGTACCGCCGAGTTAGTCTCCGCGATCGACTTGTCAGGGACGAAACTCTTTTTTGACGGTGAAATAGAACAGGCCTTCGAAAGATTTGATTGCAGTGAAGTGAGACATCAGGACCCCTCAGCGATGAGAGAAATCGCAGTTGAGAAGTTTGCTGCAGGAGAGTTCATAGGTTATTCTGACCTTAAACCGATATACTTGCAGAAGTCAATCGCCGAAATAAACTGGGAGAATAGAAAGACTGAAAAAAGCCACTAATCCCTTCTCAGAAGTATTAGAGGGACGTTCATTTCCTCCTTCGTCAAACCTCCGTGCCTTCCTTTGAGCGAGTGTTCCTGACCTGTGTATTTGAAACATAATGATGAGTCGTCCCTGGATACGGTAATGAGCTCACCTATCCTCTTCCTGAAAGAATTGCTCAGAGGCCTGCCGAAGAGCTTTATTTCATCAAGACGGGATGGCTCTATGATCTCAATAGAATCTCCAAAAAGCTCTTCCATCTTCTTTCTTGTTTTTTCTTTATCGAGAGAATATATGTAGGACATGCGCTGTTCACCTCCCGGCATGGAGTACATCTCATCGAAGATATCGTCGAACTTTGACCACCAGATCTCTTGCTCCCAAGGGGTTTCGATTTGACCGTGATCGGCAGTGATGAAGAATGCGGTGTTTCTCTCAGTCGTCTCATCGAAGAACCCTTCGATCGCCGAGATAAGAGCTGCGGTTTCCGAAGTGAAAGATAAGGAGTTTGGACCGTACTTGTGACCGTAAGTATCGATAAGACCCCAGTAGACAACCGTCAGACTTTCGGATTCATCCGCAGCAAGGATGGTATTGAGTTCCTCGAACATATCTCCCAATCCATGAACACCCCTGGCTATGCCTCCGCGGGAATGCATTCTCGTCAGTCCTGTGTTCACGAAACTCTTGGATGTGAGATGATAACCTTTTACGCCAGCTTCCTTCAGAGATTCGAAGATAGTTGGATTTTGATTGTACTTAAGAGGGTCAAAGCCCAATCTGGTGAGATTGTCCCTATCCTGAGTGTAGGGAGTCAACTCGATCATATTCACTAGTCCGCCGTACTCTGGAATATTGAGAAGATACCCGAGTACTCCGTGCTCTCCAGGCGTTGTGGCCGTGAACAACGAAGTGAGAGCACTGGAAGTGGTTGAAGGGAAGACAGAAGTCAGACTTCTTACATCTTCGACAGAGAAGTGTTTGAAACTGCTTTTCTCAAGGACCTTCATCAAGTTATAATAGCCAACAGCATCGATTATGAATACCACTAGCTTATCTATTCCATCGATGCTAATTCCGTGTTCTGAGAAGCAATACTCCTTCACCCCTGAAGGTATCTCAGCATCGAAGTGCTTCAGAATGGCAGCTGATAGGTTTACTATTGAACCTGTGTCGTAATTGGGATAAATGAACTCCATCTGCAACACCTTCCATCTGGACAATCTTGAGCGCGACAGATTCCTATCTTACTAGTATCTACGCTCTAACAGAGTGAGCAAAAGAACTGTACTGAATCCTTTCTCTTCAATTATATATGACATGGGTCTTTCCGCTCCCAACATTCACTGTTAGAAATACTCACGACCTTCGAAATTCAGGAGCCCGATCCCGGTTGCTTACGGACGGGCTCCTGAAAATTAACTAGCTCTCATCACAAATCGGACGAGTTTAGGGTAAGTTACTCTTTCACTCCTCCCTGTGTCAAACCTCCAACGATGTGGTCCTGTAACACGAGGAAGAATATGACCATCGGAACTGCTCCAATCAACGCTGCGGCAGTGAATGGGCCCCAGCTCGTTTCGAATCTTCCCGAGAACTGCCAAAGGCCAACTGCGTATGTCCATTTGTTCATGTCCTGAAGAATTATCCTTGCAATCAGATACTCGTTGAAGATGTTCATAAACGTCAGAATAGCCACAACAGCCAGAATCGGTCTGGCAAGCGGTAAAATCACCTTTAAAAAGGCCTGGAATTTCGTTGCCCCGTCGATCATTGCTGCCTCTTCGAGAGAGTTAGAGATTGTATCGTAATAGCCTTTGATCAGCCAGATGTTGAAGGCAATTCCTCCTGAATAAGCAAATATCAGGCCTCCAAGCGTGTTTAGTCCCAGGAATGGAATTAAACTTCCAATGAACTGCAGCAAGGCGTAGAGAGCCACCATGAACATTATTGTAGGGAACATCTGAATAAGGAGGAGGCCAAGCAAACCTTGCTTCCTTCCACGGAATCTCATTCTGCTGAAAGGATACGCAGCTAGAGCTGCAACGGCAACGCTGATAAGCGACACAGAAAGTGCTACGATTATTGAATTAAGAAGCCACCTGACGAAATAGAAATAAGTACTCTCTTTTTGTGCCCAGATCTGATTTGTTCTGAATAAGGCTCTGTCTATCTCCTTCAATATGCCATCATATGGAGATGAATAGGTTGTGGGCTTCTCGATTAGATCGGATATTAACCTAGATGCACGTTGGTACTTAGCGTTAACCTGCTGAAAGAGAGAATTGTAAGTCTCCTGCATCTTTCCGAAGTCATCTAGGGTTACCGAAGTCCCAAGGAATCTCAGATCGATGTAGTAGTTTACCTTGGATGCAAGTTCATCCTTCATCGATCTCATAGTAGAGATTAGCTGATTCAGCAGAGCCGTCCCTTCCTTTGCCTCCAAATCAGCCCGAATGAAATCATCGTACCACAGAAGGGTCCTGTAACGGGTTGATGCTCTTATGTTGAAGTAGTTGTTCAGCACACCGGACAGCTTCGATACATAATTTCTGGCGCCTTCCAGCGAGGTTATTTCCTCCTCCACAAACAGCATCGCAGCTTGTATACTAATCGCTTCAAGGACTTTTGCATGCTCTCTTTCTGCTCTCTCAGCTTCTTCTTGAAGTTCAGAGATCCTGTTCTCGAGGTCTTCCATGCTTTTCTTCAGGGATTCCAGTTCCGTCGTGAGAGCGATCGTTCTCTCCGATACCTCAATATACTCTGCAACACTCATCTCAAGAACAGGCAATACCCTCGACAAGTTTGACAGGGCTATGTCTATTACGTCTGCTCCCTTTAAGACTTCTGAGTTTGCAGATGCGCTTACGAGAGCTTCGCCATTGCCTAAGAACCAGGCCATCTTATCCGAGAGATCGGAAAGACTTGTGCTCAGCCCACGGACGTTCTGCATACTTGATAGCTGCCGCTGGAGAAGATCTATGGTCTCCTTTGCTGAATCGATTCTCTCGAGTGATGACCTGACTTTTGCCTCCGTCACAGCCGTACTATTACCTGCGCCTTTAGTGATTATCATTTGCAGCGGTGGAACGACGGCAGAGAGTTTTCTAGTTTCAGACACGACGGTCGGCAATGCGACTTCAAAAGAGTCTTCTAGTTCGCCTAATGCCGAATTTGAGACGACTAGAGCCTTTTCGGTAGACTCGAGGTTCTTTTTTATTGCTTCCAACTTTTCATTTGCGGCCAGGTACTCATAGTAGTCGGTTCCAAAGGCCGTCTCCGCCAGGAAAGATAGTTCTTCAGAAAGGGCTGCACTGGAAGCAGCTGCCGCTTCCCATGCGTTACCGGCAGATCTGAAGGAATCATATAGGCCTGTCCTGATCCGGTTGAGCTCGGAGGCTTGATCTTCGGGCATCGAAGATTCGACCTCCCTTAGATATCTGTTAATAACTTGAAGCCACTCAACTCTTCGCCATTCAGAGTAGTCAATGCCAGAGAGAGATATGTAATCTTCAACAGAATTCAGTGATTCCACCACTTCTTTCTTGTTCTCAAATTCAAGGGTTTCTATTGCTAGCAGCGTCTCGTCGCGATGACGGAATACCTCTTCGTACAGGTTTCTGTAAGCTTCGAGAGACTCGATGACTTGTGATGACCTTTCGCCAAGCAATCCGATGTAGAAGGGATAGGTTCCTTCAAGAGAAGGTGAGGCGGTTTGAAGAATTTCTCCTACCGCGTAGGCCGTCTTCAGTTCGTCTAGTCCACCTATCTCTTTGAGTCTCTCTTCGAAGAGGACCTTGTCTTTGAGTCTCAGCTCATTCATTTCCTTGATTATCATGCTCTCCATTTCTACCAGATTGCTTTCAATTGCAGCGGTACCGCCTTCGACTGCCCTAACCATTTCTTCGCTCTCATCCATAAGAGAATCGAATTTAGTGAGGAACTTCTCAACAGTATTCTTCAGATCCTCCTGGCTTTTCCCTCTGTAGTCTCCTGTGGCGTATGTTGCACTCTGGAGATCAAGAACAAGCCTTCCTACGCTTCTTTCCGGGAAAAGAAGGTTCCTGTAGTGTTGAAGAGTTACTCTGGTTGAAAAGAGCCTTGACGAGAAAGCTGCCTGGTCACGTCTTATTGAAGTGGTTATCAACCAAACCATGGGAAAGAGAACCACAACGACAACAGCTATCAAGATTATGTGTCTTAACCAGTATTTTCTTCTCTCAACGGCCATTATCTGCTCACCTCTTCAAAGGAACCGGACAATTTAAAGTTTATCCAGCTGAAGCCGGCGACGATTATGAATATGATAATTGAAATGGCACTGGCAAAGCCAAAGTCCTGACCTCTCCCTTCAAACGCCAGCTTAAAAGTGTATGAGATCAAGATATCAGTTGCCCCAGCGGGTGTCGAAGCTCCAGGAATTGCGGGTCCACCTTGGGTCACCAGATAAATGCCGGTGAAGTTGTTGAAGTTGAAGGCAAAGCTGCCGACAAGCAAAGGTGCAACAGTAACCATTAACAGGGGGAAGGTAATCATTCTGAATCTCTGGAGTCTCGTTGCACCATCGATCGATGAGGCCTCATAAAACTCTTCGGGAATACTCTGTAAAGCACCGAGGCTTACTGTCATCATGTACGGGAAGCCCAACCATGTATTGACAATCAAGACTGAAACTTTGGCCCAAAAGGCATCGTTCAGCCACTTTATTGGTTCAAGCCCAAAGAGTCCCTGAACAATGAACCTATTCAGAACTCCATAGGTTTCGTTGAAGAAGCCATTTCTCCATACAAGAGCAGAGATAAAGGCAGGTACGGCCCAGGGAATGATGAGCAGTGTTCTGTAAATCTTCTTTCCCTTAAGTCTCCGATCATTCAGTGTGATTGCCAGCGCCAGGCCAATTACGAATGAGAAGAGAACGCTAAGTCCGGCCCAGGTAAACGTCCAGCCGAATACCTGAAAAAACGGGTCCCTTATCTTCGGATCCTGGAACATCCTAACGAAGTTCCAAAAACCAACGTCAGATATGTAGCCCTCAACTATGAACTCGTTTCCATTTGCGTCGATATCATAGAAAAAGCCACTCTCCTCGATCAAGGTCCTTCCCGTCTGCCTGTTATAGACAACGGTCTCCTGAATGGCTCTTCCGGCGGAGAATGAAGTCTCAGTCCTTAACGCATACTTCCTTTCAGTGGTGGCAAAGGTTGTGTAAAGAGAGTTTGGGAATAGTCTTATCTGATTACCCTCCGAGTCTGTAAATTCGGCATTTCGGAGCCACACTCCTCTTATTTCGCTGAAGTAGAAGGGAGCGTTCGGCCTGGTGGAGGTGTCTTGGGGAGAATAAAAGTATATATACCTTGCACCGGTATCAGATAGGATAGCCAGGATTCGGTCATCCGGAGAGCGTGAAAGAGTGTAGTTCACCCCACCGATAACGAAACTGTCCGATTTTATCTCGAACATCTTGGCGGTGGCCAGTGTGATGTTCCCCGATGCATCTCTGCTTACAACCTGAGGCCTAAGAGTGGCATACATCTCTCCATCCGTCTTCGACTTCAGAAGAGTTATGAATCTGTCTGTGGGGCTATAGTTGTCGAGCTCGATAAAGATGGAAAACTCGAATTCCTCGGGGTTTTCCGGGATGTAGAAGTAATCGCTGAGGAGCTTTTGAATTGACTGCTGCCTTGTGAATAGATGCCCGGTTCCGTAATTAGTGAAGGCAGTTCTGAAAGTGTAGTACATTGGATATAGCGTGAGAATGAAAAGCAATATCATTGCGGGAATCATATATCTGTACGGGTAACCCTTTGGATTCAACGCAATTATATCAATTAGCAGAGTCAGGATGACCATTGTTACCATCAAGCCGAAATTTCCATCGGCAAATAACAGATATATGCTCCATAGAGAAAAGGCATTGAATATTGCGAGGATAGCCAGAGAAAAGAGAAAGATTACAAATCGTCTTCCACTCAAGGTAATCCCTCCAGACAGTTAAACCAGAGCGCGGGAGTCTCCCGCGCTCAGTCTAACATGATTTAGATTTGTGGATAAGTCAAGAGAGAACAATCAGTTTCCAATTGTAGTCTTGATCTTCTCTACTGCAGAATTGAAAGCGTTCTCCACTGTATCCTGACCGTTGATAATAAGGCCAAGTGCATCGCCCATTGCTCCCCATACGCTCGCCATTTCCGGAACGTTTGGCATTGGTGTTCCTACTGAAGCGCTCTTGGAGAACTGTAAAACATCATACAGCTCTGGACCGGCGTCCGCTTCAATAAATGCAAACACGTCGGCTCTTGCCGTACCTCTTCTCTCTCCGAGGAACATTCCGTACTGGCCTTCGAAGCTGCCGATGTAGTTCACCACGAATTCAGTGGCTTCAAGCTTGTTCGGAGACTTTGAGTTTATCATGAAGCCCTGTACTCCGACGAATGGTCTCGGAGTTGTACCGTCGTCGAATGTGATTTCGCTGAAAGGAAGAATCGCGTAGTCGATACCCGCATCGCGGTAACTTGGGGTTGCCCATATGCCGTTAATAATGAATGCGGCCAGTCCGTCTTTGAACAAAGAGTCCATCAGGTTGTAATTTGGACCGCCAGGAATTAGGCCTTTGTCGAACCAAGATTTGATGAGGTTTCCGCCTGCAATCGCACCCTCGTTGTTCAGGCCTATGTCGGTTACATCAAGACCCGCAGCAGTCTCCTTGAAGATATAGCCGCCTCTTCCCAGTATGAAAGGTGCGGAGTGATAGAAATCCCCAACTGCGTAGATCAGGCCCACGACTTCATCATCTGCAGCCTCGAAAGCAAGTTCTTCAAGCTCTGAGATTGTTTTCGGTGCTTTGAATACGAGATCCTTGTTGTAGATGATTGCAATCGCTTCAACAGTATAGGGGACACCGTAGAGGTTTCCGCCGTAGCTGAAGGCATCTAGAGTGACATCGTAGTACTGATCGGCTTCGGGAAGAAATGGAATCGGTTCGATAAGGCCATTGATAGCGAGTTCACCAACCCAGTCATGTGCGCCTACTATGATGTCGGGGCCCTCGCCTGCGGGAGCTGCGGTAAGGAACTTGGACTTTATGTCGCCAAAGTTCACCTGCTGAATCTCCACTTGAATTCCGTAGTCACTTTCGAAATCTGCCGCCAACTTCTCAAGTGCAGGGATCTGGTTCTCAGAGGACCAAATCACCAACTTTGCGCTTGCAAAAGATAAGACTAGAAGTAGCACTAAAAGAACAGCTGCGAGTTTTCTCATCTTCTGAACCCTCCTTTGATAGAATTGGGATACACCCTAAACAAATTGTATCAGAAAGTTCCGGTTAATTAAAGAAGTGTTAATGCAGAGATTGAACAAAAAAAAACGCCCCCATTCTTCATGAAGGCGCTAAGTAGTCTACAGTTGCCTCTTGTTAGCTTTAATATAGTTCTATCTTCGTGAATATTGTTAATACTACGAATCAAACTGGGTATACCGTTATCCCTTCTCTAAAATCCTTCGCGACTTCAAAGTCGACTCTGAGAGAATCTCTGTATCTCTGACTAAGATACTTCTTTCCAACTTCTCCAAGTAACAGGTATATAAGAAGATCCTCATCGCATTCGGCCAGCAGGCCGAGTTCGTTTCTTCCTTTTTCGACTTCTGGGTCAAGAGTGTCGCCCGGCCTATGAGAAATCGACTCTTCATCTCCCATAACTCTTGATTTCAGTGACTTGTCGATTTCTGCAGGAGGTGTTCCATAGAATCCCCTTATGTATCTTTCTACTTCTTTCGTGATCGTCTTGTATCTCTCGTTGTTCATAACATTCAAGACCGCTTGCACGCCCACTATTTGAGATGTTGGAGTAACAAGGGGGGGATAACCGAGATCAGCGCGTACCTGAGGAACTTCTTCGAGAACCTCTTCGAATCTGTCGCTCATGTTCTGAGATTTCAGTTGGTTTATTAGATTGGAGTACATTCCTCCCGGAATCTGATTTTCCAAAACTGAAGTGTTTATAGTGAAACCTGCATCAGTGCCACTGTGATTCTTCCTAACCCTTGAAAAGTAGTCGTTTATCTCTTTGAGTAGAGGGTAATTTGGCTTCTCTGAGAGCCCCATATCGTGTAATGTTGTCCATATGCTCTCGACACCAGGTTGTGAGGTTCCGAATCCCATTGAAGACGTGGCGGTGTCGAGAATATCGGCCCCGGCCTCAGCGCTCTTCAAGTAAGCCATATCGGCAATACCCGTTGTGAAATGAGAGTGTACCTCCAAAGGGATAGAGTGCCTCTTCTTGATCTCATTTACAAGAGTTGAAGCCGTTCCAGGCTTCAGAAGGCCTGCCATGTCCTTAATACAGAGAGAGTCTGCGCCCAAATCCGCAGCTTTGTCGGAGATCTTCACAAAGTAATCGATGTTATGAACGGGACTGGTTGTATACGACATTGCTACTTGAAGGTGCATTCCAGCATCCTTTACTGCGCTTGCCGACTTTTCCAGATTTCTTAGGTCGTTAAGGGCGTCAAAGATCCTTACAATATCAATCCCGTGATTTGCCATAGTCTTAACAAAGAGCTCTACAACATCATCTGCATAGTTTCTGTAACCGAGAAGATTTTGACCTCTTAGAAGCATCTGAAGCTTGGTATTCTTAAATCTCTCTTTGAGTACATCGAGTCTTTCCCAAGGATTTTCATTAAGGTATCTAACACAGGAGTCAAAGGTTGCTCCGCCCCAGACCTCCACTGCGTGGTAACCAACCTGATCGACAAGAGGAGCTATATCTGCCAACTCAGCTGTTGTGACCCTAGTGGCCAGAAGTGACTGGTGCGCATCTCTCATCGTAGTGTCAACGAAACGGACTTTTCTCAACTTAATGCCTCCTTTCTGTGTACAATACTATGATAGAGGAGTGATGTTATGCGATCAAATAAAAGAGATTACGAATTCGACATAATCGTCATAGGGGCCGGACATGCCGGTATCGAGGCCGCATTAGCTGGCGCGCGAATGGGCATGAGAACGCTTATTCTAAATATTAACCTCGACACGGTTGGTTGGACGCCCTGCAATCCGGCTGTGGGGGGCCCAGCGAAAGGCATTGTCGTAAGAGAGATAGACGCGCTCGGTGGGGAGATTGCCAAGTCAACAGATAAGGCATCACTCAATATAAGAGTTCTAAACACCAGCAAAGGAGCCGCCGTCAGAGCACTGAGATCTCAGGTGGACAAGAACAGGTATAGCCAGATAATGAAGAGAATACTTGAGATGCAGGAAAATCTGCACCTGCAGTCTGGAATTGTGAAGTCCATAGAAGTGGATAAGGGTCGTGTAAGAGGCATCACGACTCACTTTGGCCTCAGGTACTCTGCACGTTCAGTAATAGTTGCTTCGGGCACCTTTCTTGGAGGGAAGATATTCATCGGACCACAGGAGTTTCCCGCGGGAAGGCTTGGTGAGTTTCCAGCAACCGAGCTAACTGCATCGCTTAAAGCTTTGGGGTTCGAAGTCAGACGTTTCAAGACTGGGACCCCTGCAAGAATAGCAGGCAGATCAATCGATTTCTCCAGTATGGAGCGTCAGGGTACCTCAAATACCCCGCTTTGTTTCTCATACTTTTCCGAGCCCTTTGTCCTTGAAGATGATCATCCGTGCTGGCTGACCAGGACAAATGGGAGAACACACGACATCATCAAGAGAGACCTAAGATTCTCGCCGCTGTACGGGGATGTTAAACTTATCGATTCAAAGGGACCGAGATACTGCCCTTCGATTGAGGATAAGGTGATCAAGTTCTCTGATAAGAGTAGCCATCAATTGTTTGTTGAACCCGAGAGTGCTTTGAGCGACGAGTACTACTTGAACGGTCTTTCAACCAGCCTTCCTTTCGAGACACAGCTCGAAATGATCAGAACAATAAAGGGGCTTGAGAGGGCGAAAATCGTCAGGCCGGCTTATGCTGTCGAGTACGACTATATAGATCCGACTCAGTTGTACTCAACGCTGGAGAGCAAATTAGTCGAGAATCTGTATTTCGCTGGTCAGGTAAACGGGACCAGTGGTTACGAGGAAGCTGCCGGTCAGGGTTTGATCGCGGGAATCAACGCATCAGCGAAGCTGCATGGCGGGAAGCAGCTTGTACTAAGTCGATCGGAAGCTTATATTGGAGTTATGATCGACGATCTTGTGACGAAGGGAGTGGATGAACCTTATAGACTTCTCACGTCAAGAGCGGAGTACAGATTGCTTCTCAGGCACGATAATGCGCACATCAGGCTTACAGAGTACGGTCATGAATACGGACTAGTGCCCGACTGGTTCAGTGAGAAGGTATCCCGATTAGCAAACCAGACCAGGAATCAGGTCTTAAGACTTGAAAGAGTGACTGTCAGACCTTCTGAAAGGTTGAACCAGCTATTAATTAGTAAGAGGAGTTCGAGACTCGATACGCCCGCAAAGCTTTCGGGTCTGCTAAAAAGATCGGGAGTTGAGTACAGGGACCTTTCAGATTACGATCCCGAACCGATTGTTGATGATGAAGTGATAGAACAAGTTGAAATAGAGATCAAGTACAGTGGATATATTAAGCGTCTTAGGGAAGAGGTCAAGAGACTTGAAGAGCTCGAGGGAGATCAAATCCCCTCCAACTTAGATTATGGTGAAGTTTCCAACCTCTCAACAGAAGGAAGAGAAAAGCTGAAAAGTACAAAGCCTACAACGATAGGCCAAGCAACGAGAATACCCGGCTTGACACCCTCAGACATCATGAATCTATCTTTTCATCTCAAGCATCACAACCAGAAATAAGATCCGAGTTGGGTTCTGGTTTTATCGCGAGAGCAAGGTCTGTAAAGTTTTTTCCAGATCTCTATGTTCAATTGACTTTCCGTCTTTCAGAAGAGAGAACGCGGCCTTTATTACAAGAACCCTAGGATACTTCACAGTCATTTCCTGAACCGGATCTGCAGATATCCGAAGACCCACAGAGCTGTTGTTTAGCATTGGACCATCTCCTGAACCTCTTGACACAAGTCATGAGGAATATTATAATCAATTTTGTGTCTGGGCTCGTAGCTCAGTTTGGTTAGAGCTTCCGGCTCATAACCGGGCGGTCGGTGGTTCGACTCCACCCGAGCCCACCAGACTCGGCGGCTTATGCCGCCTTTTTCTGTACTAATTTTAGCAGTTTTGCCAGTGTTCTTCAAGATAGTTTTCTTATATTTAACATATAAGTGACGACGCGTAAAGAAAGTAAATGAAGCATTTATGTACAATACGAGTTGCGGTTTACGGTTCGAGACTGATTTCATTCTAGTTTATGCACTAACCTTCCTGAAACAAATGTCATGTCCGCGAAAGTATCTTCTCTGGTCTTTAAGAGATCTGAGCCGGTTACGAAGAAATCTGCTGGATCCCCTGGATTGAGCGCGAAGGATCTGACACTGTTTGCTAGAGTGTGTCCGGTTTTACTATACATCTCTATGCTTTCCTTTCTGGAGAAGAATCTATCGGCCGAAACGAGGTTCTTGACTACCGAAGTGCTCTCTACCGGTGAGTCGGTAGAGAAGGCAACAACTACTCCCATATCTCTCATCTTTCCAAACGGGTAGGCATCTTTGATCCGGATCGGCCCGAACCTCTCCGGTGCAATTGTGCTGTCAGAGTCGACGAAAACCGGTTGAATCGATGCGGTTAGTCTCTGGCCGGCAATCCTTCTTATCTGGTCCTCAGACGCGATCTGAACGTGAATTAGTCGATGCTTGAGAGTTTCACTGTTCGATCCTTCAAAAGCCAAGAGGGCCTCTTCCAGTGACCGATCTCCTATAACATGTACGCAGATTTGAATTCCTTCTCTGTCTGCTCTCCTCACGATCGGCCTAAGATCATCGGCAGTCATATAGAGGACGCCGGTTTCGGTCGGAGAATCGTGGTAAGGCTCAATCATCGCCGCCGTTCTTGCTCCGAGCGACCCGTCAAGATACATCTTTGCAGCTCTCAGTCGGAAGAAATCAGTTTCGAATTGCCTGCCATGTTTGATCATTTCCAGATCTTCTTTTCTGGAGATGCAGAGCTTTTCGTAGACTCTCATTTTGTTCGCGCTTGAGAGAGCCTCCATAAGGAGTTCATAATCTATGCCGTGATAATCGTCACTGTGTACCGAAGTCACTCCATATTTCAAAAAGGACCTTGTTCCCGCTTCAATCGCTTCTCTGACTTCAGCAGGAGAGAGTTTTGCTATCCGGTCCATCTCCTCTAGAGCTCTCTCCTTGAGTATTCCAAGATCGATGTCCGAACCATCAAGACCGTGAAGCCTTTCAAGGTCGAATAGCTTTATCAGGGACGAGTTTACGCAGGCGATATGTCCGCACCTTCTGGTAATAATCGTTGGTTCTGAAGTGATGAGATCAAGCTTTTCTCTCACGGGCATAAACCCTAACACTTCCTGGTCCCAGCCTCTAGCTCTTACTATCCTTCGATCAACGCTCAACCTATCGGCAAGCGATTCGATAGAGCTGCAGCCCTCTAGATCAACCTCCAGAGACTTTCTTCCCGTTCCAATGAGGTGTGCATGCGAGTCGACAAATCCCGGGTAAACGAATTTGCCTGAAATATCTATCTCTTGAGCACCATAAGGAGTATCTGCAGAGAATTCTCCTGAGTCAATGTAGAGGTCCTTGCGAGAATAAGCTCCGGTCTCTTCCAAATAGACAAATCCGCCTTTCAGGGAGTAACCATTCATAGTTCTTCTACCGAGTTAGCGGCTATAAGACCACCGAGCGCGGCATTGTTTATCAGTAGGGAAATGTTTGCATCAAGTGTCTTCCCTCCTGAAAGCAGCGCGAGTTTGCCGAGCAGATATGGAGTGAGAGTCTTCCCCGTGATCCCTTCTTCTACGGCTGCTTTTAGAGCGGATTCAATGAGAGCTCTCAATTCATCGTAGTCCATAGAGTCCATTTCGGGAATAGGATTAGCTACTAGCAGTCCACCCTCTATTCCAAGCCTTTCTTTTTCTTTCAGAATCATCACTGCCTCTTCTGGGGAGTCTATGGTTAGATTGATTTTGTAAGGGCTTTTTGAGCAGTGGAAGAACGGGAAACAATCGGTCTTGTAACCAACGATTGTTACTCCGAAGGTTTCAAGAAACTCCAGGGTCTTTGGTACGTCAAGAATGCTCTTCACACCTGCCGATATTACGATCATTCTAGTTCTTGAAAGCTCTATGATGTCTTGAGAGACATCCCAATCTACTCCTCTGTGAACTCCTCCGATTCCCCCCGTAGCGAATACAGAGATTCCATTCAGTTTTGCAATAGCCATTGTAGCGCTGACAGTCGTTGCTGCATCTCTCTTCATCGCTGTTGCGTAGGATATCTCTGCAGTGCCAACCTTGAGGACATTTCGACCCGTTCCAAGTCTTCTCATCTCTTCCTCGTTTACACCCACGATAATTCTTCCGTCTAGAATTCCTATGGTTTTTGGTATTCCGCCATTTTCTTTGACTGCCCGCTCCATGTTCAGAGCAGTTTCGAAGTTAATACCTTGTGGAAGGCCGTGAGCTATAACTGTAGATTCAAGAGCTACAACTCTTTTCAACAATATTCACCTCTCATGATTCTCATATGCGGCAAGCTGTGTACAAAACTTTTCAGACAACCAGAACAGCTGCAAACCCAGGTTTCAAAGAACTGTTGAAGCAGGCTCTAAGAAGTCTGTCCAATCAATTTTAACAGAACGTCACGTAATGTATGATAATTAAATCAACTCAAAGAGTCGCGTCATTGAAAAGCCGGAACCATGATGCTATAATTTCCACGATGTGCCCCTATAGTTCAACGGATAGAACAGCGGATTCCTAATCCGCAGATGAAGGTTCGATTCCTTCTGGGGGTACCAGCGCGAGGTTTTCCTCGCCTTTTTTATTGGTAATTAGCATAATGGAAACTGGTACAGAAAAGGCTACTTAGAGTACGTTAATTAGCTGTAGACGGTGCCATTCGCCCGTACATCGATTTGAGAAGTATTCATTATGATCATAGAATTCTAATGAAGAACACCAATATGGAGGAGGTATTCTCGTGGCCGAAACAAGTCTGTTCCAAAATGCACTTAAGCAGTTCAATAAAGCTGCCGATGTCATGGATCTTAGCCAGAGCATGAGGCAGGTCTTGTCTTTTCCGAAAAGAGAGCTAACTGTGAATTTCCCCGTAAGAATGGATAACGGGGAAATCAAGGTCTTCACTGGGCACAGGGTACAGCACAATGTAGCCAGAGGTCCGGCAAAGGGAGGAATCAGGTACCATCAGAACGTTACTCTCGATGAAGTGAAGGCACTGGCTTTCTGGATGACATGGAAATGCGCGGTAGTTGGTATCCCTTACGGAGGTGGAAAGGGCGGAGTTTGTGTGAACCCTCAAGAGCTTTCAATCAACGAGATTGAAAGACTTTCAAGGAGATTCTTCTCAGAGATTCAGATCATAATAGGTGAAGGAGAAGACATTCCTGCGCCAGACGTAAATACTAACGCTCAGATAATGGCCTGGTACATGGACACATACTCCATGAACATTGGTCATTCAGTTCTCGGAATCGTTACAGGCAAGCCTCTGGAAATAGGTGGTTCTAAGGGAAGAACGGAAGCAACGGGTCGCGGAGTAAGAGTGGTTGCCGAAGAGGCTCTAAAGTACAAAGACATGGATCCAAAGCAGGCGAAGGTGGCCGTTCAGGGATTCGGAAACGTAGGATCGTTTGCGGCGAAGCTAATAGATGAAGAGATGGGTTCAAAAGTCATCGGTGTGAGTGATGTTTCTGGTGGACTTTATAATCCTGAGGGTTTCGACATCGATGATCTGATCGCATACAGGGATCAGAACAACGGAGTGATCGAGGGCTACCCGAAGGGACAGAAGATCAGTAACGAAGACCTGCTCGGACTCGATGTGGATATCCTCGTTCCAGCAGCTCTTGAGAATGCGATTACTGAGAAGAATGCAAAGAACATAAAGGCAAGAATAATAGTCGAGGGCGCAAACGGTCCTATGACACCGGAAGCGGAAGACATAGTTCTTGGAAACAAGATCTTCGTTGTTCCCGACTTCCTGGCAAATGCCGGAGGAGTCACAGTCTCGTATTTCGAATGGGTACAGGGACTACAGCATTATTTCTGGGATGTGGAGGACGTAAGAAGAGCTCTCCAAAAGATAATGAGAGAGGCTTTCGCTTCCGTAGCATCGACAATGAACAGGTACAACATCGATATGAGAACTGCCGCATATGTTGACTCTATAGAGAAGGTTGCTCACGCCACAAAACTCAGAGGAATCTATCCCTGATATATCTGCTTTCAGATTCACGGAGCGGAAGAATTGTCTTCCGCTCTTTTTATATGTTGGGAGAATCAGAGTCGCTCAGATAAGTAGAAGTTGTCGTCGACTCTGTAAGCCGTCAAATAGCCTCCATAAACACAGCCAGTGTCTATACCGATCTTTCCTTCTTGAATTAGAGGGCCGCTAATTAAGGGTGTATGACCAAACACAACCGTACGGTTCCTGATAGGGTTTGGCGTCTCCAGAAATGGTTCTCGGATCCACAGAAGATCCTTTGAATTCTGCTTCTTCAAGGAGATTCCCGGCCGTACCCCGGCATGAACGAAAATGAAGTTGTTCTCTTCGTAGTGAAGAACAGTCTCGTTGAGAAACTCAATATGGTATTCTGGAACAGATCTAATACTCCCATAACTTCTGATTGTTGTTTCCATCCCGTTATAAGCCCAGATCGTAGATCCTTCGGCGCCTCTCAGATAATCAAGGAACATCTGCTCGTGGTTACCTCGAATGAAATGACAGTCATGGTTTACGGAAAGTGATATCAGAAAATCGATGACTCCCCTGGGGTTCGGTCCACGGTCCACATAATCACCAATGAAAACAAGAGTGTCGTCATCTTTGAGATCGATCGCCTTTATAAGTCTTTTGAGCGGTGAAAGGCAACCGTGTATGTCACCGATTGCATAGGTCAACCGAGAAATCTCCTCATAAAGAGTTGCCAGAGAAAGGATATTACAATTCCTGCAAGTGGGCTAATTATCCATTCTTTCTTGGAGTCCCTTGAAAAGACTGCCCGGAAAGCAAGCCCGGCAGCAACCGAGATAATGACCCAAGTCCAGTGATTTGCAAGAATGAAGATAAATATAGACATTCTCTCAGCGATTCCGATTGAGTCGGTAGCCTCTTCCGGCACTATGGCCCCTCGAAGAAAGTAAGTGACACCCACGGTTACCAGAAGCATTCCCATGAGATACCAGGAAAACTCAACAGTGACAAATGATTCTACGAGGAAGCTTCTTCCCAGTAAGGTGAAAAAAAGCAGCAGGAAAAACGCAATGACTTCGATCAAGAGGTTTGGCAACCTCTTGCGGCCCATGTCAACAGTGGCTGTCAGGCCGACAGAAAGTATCAGTAAAAGTATTCCAAGAGGGCTTGATAGAAAGACGTCGAAAGTGAAGGCAAGAAAGATCAGAACGACCCAAATGAAATGCATCCAGAACTTCTTATCATCCATCTTTGCAAGCTTTCGATTATTTACAAATGCATGATCAACTACATAGTAAGCCACCAGAAGATGTAATGGCATATCTCAACCTCCGATCTTTTTTTTGCTGTTCCATGGTAGCACAGGAACTAGAAAGGTTGCAACAACAAGTGCGACAAGAACCCCAAATCCGAGGCTTACACCGAATGTGCTCAGGAGTTTTCCCCTTGCAAAAATGAATGAGAAGAAGGTTAGCATAGTCGTCGCCGAAGACATGGTTATTGATTTTAAGGTTCTGGCCAGCTCTGTGTTCTTCTTCTCCCTAGAACTATGTATAACGTAAACAAGTGAGTCTACACCAATTCCAATTATCAGCGGGGCAGAGATTACAGTTACAAAAGTCGTCTCAATTCCCATCATTTCCATTAAACCAAACATCGACATCAAAATTCCGACCATTAGAACTAATGTTTTGAGTCCGTCTATGATGGACTTTCTTTCGATAGAAACGACGACAAAGATTGCTACGAAGGCAACCAGACATATTGGAAGGGAGATGATTCTCACAAGGTCCATCAGGTAATGGAAGACTTTGGGATACCCTCCGAAAGAAGCTCTGAGTTCAGGACTGAGACTGTCGTAAATAATCTTTATGACGTTGTTTCTATAGATTATCGATAATGGTTCTGAGTTCATAACAAAATACGTCTCACCATTGGCAGCCTCGTAGAGAAGCTGATCTCTCAGGCTTTCCGGTATGACCTCGGTAGCAAGGTCAATAAGATCATTCGAGCCTTCAATGGATTCCGCTCTGTCAAGGAGTTCTACAACGAAGTCATAGTAATTTGCTTTCTTGAAAACGGCCTCAATTAACGGAGAGTCTCTCAGCGCATTGATTTCCCTGGTAACTTGCTGCATCTGATTAATGTAATCTCCCTCTCCTCCTTCGATAACAGAAAGTATTGAGAAGGAGCTCTTGAAATTCGGATTCTGATCGATTTCCTCATGCGCCCTTCTTAGAGAATCTATATCTGGAAGTATAAATGGCACTGTGTTTATAATGCTTCCCCCGAAGGTTCTTTCAATTAGGCTGGGAACTGCGATCTGTTCTGAGTCGGTTGACATCAATCCGGGTGGAGTATAGGAAAAGCTTCTAATATTGTTCAAACCAAGATAACTGAGCATCAGGATAAGCATGAAGACAACTCCTCCGAAAACGACGCCAAATTTCAAGATTACCTTCGAGATTCTCAGGAAAAATCTGTCGAGCAGGTGAATGTTTGCCTTCTTTCCAGGATTTATTACGGTCATGATCGAAATTGCCGGGAGATAGACTGTCATTACGATAAAGAAGACAACAATACCGATTGCAGAGAGAATCCCCAGTTCTCTAATGGCCGGGGAGCTGATTACTGCAAGGATCATGAAGACAAGAGCTGTCGTTATCATGCTTGCCGAAAGAGGCTTTATAAGAGCTTTATAGGAGCTGTACAATAGAGTTACCGGGTTCTTCTCTCTGTTTGCACCATCCGAAAGTCTGGTTATCATATGTATTCCATAGTCGATTCCCAGTCCAAGCGTTATGGCGGTGACGAAGGTAGTGATGATGTTTAGAGAGCCGAAGATTACGTAAGCAAGGCCGAGAGTGATGAACATCGAAATAGCCAGTGAAGAGAAAACGCAAAGGGTAACCTTCCAGCTTGAATAGGCAATGAAGAAGAGAAGAGAGATTCCTGCAAGCGACAGCACTGTTGTCAGCATGAAATCATCATTTACTTGCCTGTGCGAGTCGTAAGTTCCGAAGTGATCTCCTGCCATTCCATAAGTTACTCCGTGAACTCCGCAAACACCGTCAAGCCACTCTCTTAGTGCTGGAATCACTCTTTTCACGTATGATACATCGGAAGAAGGCCCATCGAGCCTGATACCCATAACCAAAACCATCGGGTCGTTAACAGGAATTGATTCTGGAAGTCTTATGAAGCTGAAGAAGTCTTCGCCTTCCGGTTCGTTTGCAACTAGTCCTTTGAGGTCCTCAAAACCGAGCAACATCTGTCCAAGGCTTCGAATAGCAGAGAAATCGTAGTTGACGAGTCTTTGGACGGTCCTTGAAAGATCCTGATCTCGATTTCTGATTGAGGAGAGTTGTCCTGGATCGACCATTAGGAGGCCCAGAGGCCCGAGATCAGACATTAGATCGAACCTCACAAAGGATTCGATACTCCTGAATTCGTTCGATCCTTCGTAAATCCCTCTCGCAGCCGAAATAAGATTCTCTATTCCCTTTTCAGTTTTGTCTTGTGTTTGCAGAACGATGTAAGTGACGTCGCCAGAAGTGTCTCCGTTTATGAAGCGATTGTACTGCTTCACGACAGGATCGTCCTGTGGAAGAATCTTAAGCAGATCTGAATCAATATTCAGTTTCAATGAAAGGTATGCACCAAATGCGCCAAGAATTACGAAAAACACTACTACTGCTGCACGGTGTCTTACCACGAACTCACTCAATCTCTGCAACAAATAATCACTCTCAGTCATTTCTTCTAAATTGAACAAGCAACTCTAGTATATCAACTTTTGCATGGCCAGAGATCGATATTAAGCGACCAAAGCTGAGTGTTCAGTCCCTGATAAGAAAATATCTGACCGGAAGAAATGGTATCGAGTATCTCTCGACCGTCTGTAAGAAGGATTCGCTAATAGTCGCGCCTTCTCTGAGAACGACAATGGGTCCACTGCCGGAGAAAACATCTGAAACGAACCTTCCAGGACTGAGAGAGTGCATATAATGGATTCTGGCGAATTCGAACCCTTCTTCCTGCAATGAATTGAAGTCTGATTCCATAACGATTGTGTAGCCGGGGATATAACTTAGTCGGAAAGCTCCGTAGTCGATGAACTCCAGCCTGGTTACAGCTGAACCGAAAAAGTCGATTGTCTCTCTTTCTCTTGAACCTTGTTTTCCGCTTTCAATGACAAAAAGTGTCTGCAATCTCGAGAAGGTTTCAAAGTATGGACTGACAAACGTTCTCACCCCGTTTTCAGTAGACATTATCCAGGGTCCTACGTTTTCCTTCTCTAGCTGTTTAAGTACAGAGCTGAACTCCTCAACTGCTTCGAGATGATTCTTGAAACCTTCAAGCACCGGCAGAAACTTGTTTCTAAGAAAGAAGTCGGGAGCGGCACTCCGTCTCCCGATACTCTGAAGAGCTTCCAGATTAACATACAATATCACCAAAAGCCCGAAAATCAGGGCAATTAGCGAAATTGCGATTGGCAAACTTGCGATTCTCAATTTACGGTCTTCACTCCTAGACTTTCGAGGATTATCTCGATTGCTTTTAAAAGTTGAAGATCATGTTCGATGTCTATAGTGGCTTTGGATAGTGTTAGTTCGCTTCCGTTCTCTTCAAGGACATCATCACCCGGTTCAACGATGATATCTGGTTCTATACCCTGAAGATGAATATCATTACCATCTGGAGTGAAATAATGAGCAGTTGGTAGCCATATTTCGCCTCCATTGGAAAGATTGAAAACAGTCTGAACTGCCGCCTTCCCAAAGGTCTTTGTTCCGATAACCGTTGCCAGTCCGTGATCTTTCAACGCTCCAGTAAGTATCTCTGAGGCCGATGCGCTTCCTTCATTAACAAGCAAAACGATTGGTTTGTCTTTGAAGAAGGCATTGTATCTGGATCCCCAGGAGTTGTATATTTCTTCCTGACCGTCTCTGTACCTAATCGTTATTACTCTCTGGCCTTTGGGCAGAATGAGAGATGAGATGTTCAGAACACTTTGCAGAAGTCCGCCTGGGTTGTTTCGCAGATCGATTATGTAGGCCTCGCTGTTTCTGCTAAGGTTTAGCGCATCCTGGAATTCATCGTAGGTTGGCGCGTTGAAGCCCGTAATGTGTATATAAGAGATTTCGATATCTTCAATATCTATCAACTCACTCTTTACGCTCCTTATTTCAATGAATGCCCTGGTAATTTCAACGAAGAAAGGCTCAGTGAGAGTTTCTCTGTAGACCTCCAAAACCACTTGGGTATCGGGGTCTCCTCTAAGCATGTTGACGGCACCGTAATAGCCGACATCGGAAACTGGTACTCCATCTATTGTAAGAATCAAGTCGCCGGGTCTTAGGCCCACTCTTTCTGACGGGCTCCCGGCCATAGGTGCCACCACTTCAAGACAATCAAATTGAATGTTGTACTGAACAGTAGAACCAATACCTCCGTACTTGGAGCTTGTGTCAAGCTCATTCTCCCTGGTTTGAACGGGATCAAAATACCATGCAAATGGATCATCGAGTCCACGCATCGTACCTGTCAGAGTCTCATCTAGAATCGCGTCATAATCTACCTTTTCAATGTCGTAGTAGTTTCGTTCTATATATGTAAGTATCTGAAACACAGGACTGAACTTCTCGAACATCTCATCGTCCGTCATAGTTGTAAATGCCCCCAGGAAGAAGACCGCAATAAGAACCGCGATCGACGCCGTTATCCTAAAGGCTTTCTTCTTAGTCATGCAACTTCCTCCCTTCTACTTTTATACCGAACACCAGGTATGTAGTATGGCCGACCATTCTGTCTTCCGGCCTAAACCTTTCGGGATTGGTCTTATAGCTTCTTGCCATTATCTCCCATACCTGAACACCGATAACTCCTAGATTCCTAAGAATCCCGATCGTTTCTTGAACCTGGTTGGCTGTAGGGCATAGAACGCAGATCCTACCGCTTCTCTTCAGGATAGTTGTCGAAGTCTCAAGAGAAGTAGAAGGTTCGGGAACATCAAGAAAGAAGGCATCGGCTACCTTACTGTCTTTGCATTCTACAATATCTCCCGCTACGAAGTTCACCCTTTCTGCAAATCCAAGGTGCCCGACATTCTTCTTGGCCTTCTCTAAGAAGTCTGATCTCTTCTCGTAGGTGACGACTCTGCCAGACTCACCTACTTGACGAGAGAAGACTGAAGTCATTACACCAGTACCCGTTCCGGCTTCGTAGACAACGTCACCCGGTTTTATGTCCAGGTTTAAGAGAATGAACGCAATATCCTTTGGGTAAACGATCTGAGTTGATCTTCTCAACGAAAAGATTCCGTCGATGATAGACGGTTTTATCAAATACGCATCTCTCAGACCAAGACTGATCCTCTCTCCGAATTCCTTGCCCACAATTGAATCAATCATTAGGTTTCCATAGTGAGTCTTGAGAACTGTCCCTTTCTCGACCTCAGAGAAGTACTTTGTTTCTTCATCTTCAAGCAGGATCAGTACTTTGTCACCGTATTCAATCATCTAGACTCCTCTGAGTTTTATTATGTTCTCAATCAGGCTATCGAGTTCTTCGATCTGGCCAGATTCACTGGCTTCGACAACGCACTTTCTTGCGTAGCCTTTGACAATCATCTCTGATACTCTTGAAAGAGCCGAGTTCACTGCAGAGACCTGAGTAAGAATGTCTCCACAAACCCTGTCGTTTTCAACCATTTTCTGCAGGCCTCTGATCTGGCCTTCGATCCTCTTCAACCTGTTCAAGACCGCTTTCCTGGTCTCTTCATCGACTCCGTGCATGCCTTCACCTCTTAGGAACCGAATACACTGCCGCCTATGAACTCCTTTATAATGGAGGTTCTCGGAATATCCTCCAGATTCGTCATGGGGAGCACGTAATCTATGAACCTCAGAAGCCTCTTAGCTTCAAGATACTCTGGTACCGAATCGTCTATCTGAACTAGCAAAGGTTCTGCGAATGCTTTCAATGCTGCCAAATCGTATACAATTGCAGAATTGAACATCACATCCGCCTCTTCCTGGAAGGGAAAGATATACTTGTCTTCTCCTCTCCTAACGCTTGACCACATTCTTATTGTATCGAGCGCCGAGTGCCCCCTGAATCGATTGTCACGCACGATTCTACGCAATAATCTGACATCAGTAGTAGGTATTCTGTTCAGGTTATCGAGATTCATCTGCGTCAGAGCGCTGACGTATATTTTGAACTTTCTCTCGTGAGGTACGGAACTGCTGAGCAGCTCATTTAGGCCGTGAATTCCCTCGATTATGACAGGCTGACCCTCAGAGATCCTGATAGGTTTGTCATGAAATCCGCTCTTTCCAAGAATGAAGTCAAACTTTGGAAGCAAGACTTCTTTTCCGTCAAGCAGCTGTGAAATCTGTTCGTTAAATAGCTCTATGTTGAGAGCATAAATCGATTCGAAATCATAGTTTCCGTTTTCATCTCTCGGAGTCTTCTCTCTATCAACGAAGTAGTCGTCAATAGATATCTGTACAGGTTTCATTCCCAGTACTTTTAGATGCAGCATCAGCCTCTGAGAAAAGGTAGTCTTGCCCGAGCTTGAAGGGCCGGCTATAAGGATAAGACTAGGCTCTTTGTGTGCGGCTATGAGATCTGCAATCGCAGCGATCTTCTTTTCATGGAGAGATTCCGCAATATTGATTATCTCTCTTATCTCCTTTGGACCTTTGCTTATTATTTCGTTCAGCTCGCCCACGGTCTTAACACCAAGAATCTTCCCCCATTTCTCGTGCTCCAGAAAGACTGTTGAGATCTTTGGCTGATCAACAAATACTGGTAGTCTGTCTGGCTCTTCAGTATTGGGGAGGTTCAGAATGAAGTATTCTCCATACGGAATTAGCGCGAAGTTCTTAACCGCACCTGTCGAAAAGGGCATATATCCATAGAAGTAATTCAGGTATCCCTTGCATCTGTAAATGTTCACAGTTGACTTCTTTCGGTATTTGAACAGAAGAGCCTTGTCTCTCTGCCCATCTTCGTTGAACATCCTAATGGCCTCGAATTTGCCCAAGGTTCCCTTTTCGAAGACATGGTCCTCTTCAACAAGCTGTCTCATCTTATTTTCAATTGTCTTCAGATTATCCGAAGTAGGCTCTACACCCTCAATATCACAGACAAGGCCAGGGCCTCTTGAGTGATGAACATTTAGTTGCACAGCTCCAAAGAGCTCTCTGATTGCTATGAAGAGAATGAAGAGAGTTCCCCTTGTATAGATTCTTAACCCGTCTAGAGAAGACAGATCTACGAACTCTACTTCCTGTTCTTCGTTTACCTTTCTGCAAAGCTCTATCAAAGCATTGCCTGATTTTGCGGCCATGATGGGAGCTCTGTGGAAGCTGTCACACATTTTGGAAAGTTCATAGAAAGTAGTCTCTTTGGTAACTGGAATCTTCTTATTCAATTCCTTTACGAAAATCTCGTGGTTAGCCATAGAATCACTCCAAATCATTGACACCACAAATAGTCGATGTTAGAATCTATTTGCTGTGGGGCGTAGCCAAGTTGGTAAGGCATCAGATTTTGGCTCTGACATCCGTAGGTTCGAATCCTGCCGCCCCAGCCAGAAAAGGGTGGCTATCGCCACCCTTTCTTATGACTAGTTATTTGTCTCGTTCGGTCCTTCACTATCAAGAGTTACGTCCAGATCGACATCTCCTATTTGTGAAGGTGCCTCGATTTCAAATGGAACACTCAATTCTCCTGAAGTAACTTCGGTGTCAAGGTCCATGTCGCTAGAGGTTTCGAACTCCGTTGAGTCAGCCGTCTCGGTTGCATCGATCGTTTGGCTAGCGTTCAGTTCTGAGATATAGAATTCGATACTCTCAATTAGACCCCTGATAGTTTCGTCTTCCGGATTAAATTCCAGAAGCTTCTCCAGGTAATGCTTTTCAGCCATAAGGTAGATCTCCATTAGCGGTTCGTTTTGCTCCAGATTTGCCATCTTCTCATAGATGTCAACAAGCAGATAAAGCGCACTAATCTTCAGATCCGTCGCGGCTTCTGTAGAGTTAATTACCTTTCGATTCAGATCTCCTTCTATGCTCTGAATAGGAGAATCAATCAAGAGAGATCTAGCCTGCGCTCCAAAGTACTGACTGTAGTATTGAAGATAGCTATCCAGCAAGGCGGAGTTCTCCAGCAGAGGCCTCACGTTCAAGTTGTAGGAGTTCTCGTTGTACATGTATGCGACTTCTGGATTGTTGCCGTCTATCTGGTACATATAGTTTACGACTTTTGTTGAGTTGGGCATTACAGAATAGAGGTATCTAACAGAGCTCTCGAAACGGGAGTTCGTTTCGTCATAGACTTTCCGCTTATCTGCCAGCATCTCCTGAACTTCTTCCAAACTCTCAACACCGAATTCTGTCATGTATTCTCGGGCCCTTTTAGCTTCAGAAAGAACACTTCTCAATTCAGTGTTTGTTGCCGGAATTGTTTCAAGCTGATCGTTAATATCCTCGATCGACATCGATGTTGCGGTTGCTGGAAGAGCCAACAAGAGATCCTCTAGATCTTCCAAATCGAACACCTGATATCTGAGGTTGGTTACCTCGTCCTCAACTAACTGCGTATAGAAGACAACCGGAAGGTACGATTCGCCTATGAGGACATTTCCGGATTCGTCAAAATAGTCGCTTTCGAGTTCTTCCAGAAATCTCTTGGCCTCCTGTCTGTCTCTTCTTGCTTCATCATACTTGGAATACATCTGAAGATCGGGATCGTTTATCATATGCGATAGATTATTCTCCACTCTGTATTCTGCGATCCATTTGTCGAATTCAGCGTTCTCAAACTGATTCATCTCAGTCTGATAAGAGGGAGTGTTAACGAATTCCTCGAAGCTGTCGAATGTAGACTTGTTGTTTACAAGTATAAGGTGGTATCCGAATTGTGACTCGACAGGGCCGACCAAAACGCCGGGAGTTGCGTCAAAAGAAGCGTCTTCGAATTCAGGAACCATCTCTCCTCTTCTGAACTCCCCAAGGGCACCGCCACTGGCTGCAGTACCTGTGTCTATCGAATACCTAGTAGCGGCTTCGGCAAATGAGACCTCACCATTCTCAATCATCGCCTTTATTTCGACTGCGCTCGCTTCATCAGAAACAAGGATATGGTCTGCATCTACCCTCTCATAATCGAACTTCAAACCTTCTAGATTCTCTTCAACAAAAGTCTGGAAGCGACTATTCATGTCTGGAATCGCCTTGTTTGCGACATTCACAGTTAGCAACTGCGTTGCCACATAGTCTTTGATGAGCGCTGAAAAGGCATCGACAGAACCGTACTGGTAAATTATTGCGGATCTGGTTTCTTCATCTGCAACATACTGATCAACTATCCTCTTTGTCTCAGACTCGACCTGTGCAGTCGTCGGAAGGACTTCATTCTCTGTTGCATAGAGAAGCAGTGTCTTCTGATCGATCAATGACATGAATATGTCGTATCTAATTCCCATTTCACTGGGATAGTTTTCCATCTCAAAATACGGATCTAGGGTATACCCCTGGCTTCTCAGGTTCGTTAGTGTGTCGCGTACCGATGTTTCGTACTCTGAATAGGTAATCCAGTAATTTGGATCAGAAAGAGGTGTGCCGTCCTTTGTGAGCCCTCCAACGGTTTCGCTGAAATTGACCGTAGCTCCTGTGTTCTGTTGATTTCCTTGAGAGCCGCCTCCAATATACTGGGCAACGGACCACCAAATAATTCCAACTCCAAAGAGTACAGCTACTGCCCAAACGACAGGCCGTTGAATAGATTTCATGAAATTAGGATTTCCTCTGGATTTCTTCTTTGGCATTTACTTTTCAACTCCCTCCAAGCACCAAATACTCTACAACCAAGAGGGGGAGGTTCATGCCTCCCCCGGCTTCACGAATTATACCATAGTAAGTTTGCTCTTGTAATCGGCGCAACGTCAAGAAAAATGATGGATTTAACTAACCGACCTGCTTAGCGTAGACCCTGAAGTCAATGTGCGGAAATATTGAGTCAATCCATTCCAGGGTCTTCAGTCTGCTTTCATCTATCGAATTACTCTCGATTTCTCCATAGAGCCTCAGCAGCCTGTCAATATGAGTCTTGGTTCTGTTAACAGCGTATTCCACTGTCGTGTTAGTTGTTATGATGAATGCCCAGTCGCTTGACTGAGCAAGAAGAAGCTCTCTAGCCATCTGATTTAGCGCCCTGATTCTAAGTGCGTCGTCTGTTCTTTCAAACTTCCTTGCGAGTTCAATCATTCTCCTGGAGCCTTCGTCCAGATGCCTATATATCCAGTCGTTTCTACCATTCAGCCAAACTTCGTTGTATCCGTTGGCTCCCCAGGTAGAGGTATTGGGAGTGACTACCTGTGCCTGATCCATTGAGTTGATAACTTCTGAAGGAGTTGAAGGAACAACAATGTCATCTCCGTTAAGTTCTCTGAAAAGCTCCTCAATGAACAGAGGGCCTTCATACCACCAGTGACCGAACAACTCTGCATCGAAAGGAGCAACGATTACAGGTTCTTCTCCGTCAAACTGACTGAATAACCTCCTAACCTGTTCTCTCTTTCTGTTTGCGAAATCCTTTGCGTGTTCTACGGTAGCTCTTCGGGCATCGTCCAAGTCATAATAGCTCTTTTCGTTGAGGGGTACATCTTTCCCAGTTATCTTATAATACTTTATTCCAGTGTTGCACCGCTCTCCACTCGGATCTATGTAGGGCCTAATATAGTCCTCTTCCCTGTCGAAGCCCACGTCTCTATAAAACTCTCTATACCTTGAATCACCGGGATAACCAACTTCGGCACTCCATACCTGTTGACTTGATTCGGGATCTCTTGCGAGCACAAATACATTCTCTGGTGTAACTACCGGTCTGTATACTCCGTATCTCGGTGCCGGATCTCCGTACCAAAGGCTGTGAGAGTCAACAAAGAAGAAAGAAAGTCCGTGTTCGCGCAAATACGAATCGAAGCCTGGGACATAACCACACTCGGCCAGCCAGATTCCTCTGGGGTCCTTCCCAACATGTCTCCTATAGGAGTCAACTCCGATGCTTATTTGAGCATTTATCGCCTCAGGGAAATTGGTCATCAGAGGTAGAAAACCATGAGTAGCGTTACATGTTACAATCTCCAATTCTCCGCTATCCTGGAACCCTGAGAATTCTCCAACCAGATTGCAGTTGCATTCTTCATAGACTTTCCTAATGTCTTCCAGTTCATGAAGATAATGCGTAGCCAGCCTGTTGGCGGCCGGGTGTTCTGCAGAGGTTCTCGAAATCTCTATTCCTGCAAGCTCAATCGATGATCCAAGATAATTGAGATACTTCTTCTGCAGGTCGTTATTAGCAAGCATTTCCATCAGAGGCGGAGTTATGCTCATCGTCACTTTAAAATTCACTCCGTCACTCCTAAGCCTTCTGAAAGCCTGTAAGAGAGGTATATATGTCTCTGTAATGGCCTCGAACAGCCATCTCTCTTCCATGAAGCTCGGGAAGTCAGGGTGGTTGATAAACGGCAAATGCGCATGGAGCATTAATACGAATCTCCCTCTGCTCATAAAATCATCTCCCGCTTCTGCTCTTCGAGATAGTCTTGATGAACTCTTCAGAAGAAGGATTGCCTGTTGGTCCCGAAGATTTCGTGATTCTCGCACGTCTAGAACTCTCGTGAGAGACTTTCAACTCTTTCCTAGAGCCTTTTCTCAGATCTACCCAGATTTCATTATCGGTAAACTTCGGCGAGTTCCTCGGTGTCCGCGTAATTCCAGATTTAAGAACGCTCTTGAAATGACCGTCAATGTAGTAACCGATCTCGGCAATGTAGTCTGCATCGGGAAAATCAACCTGGAAATACCAGTTGCCCGCATCGATAGAGATGTCAGACTCCTTAAATCTGTGAGCATTCTTTCCATCGTAGATGATGTTAGTAATATCACTGACTCTTACAAGAAGCCTGAATTGAGAGGTCGAAAGATCTCGAGCAGTTCGTTCAGAAAGATCCCACACCACATACACCCAGTAAGGATTCACTGGATGGATAGTAACAAAATCATGAAAGTACGATGATGGGATCTCTGCATTTACTGGCTTGGAAGGGCGGAGGATCTCTGAGGGAGTCTTTGTCGCTGCATCGCTCGAAACATGTTTGCTCTCCTGAGCATGCTTCTTCAGAGCACGAGAGATATCCTTTTTTCCCATAGTTCTCTTAAGGTTAATCCCCATCATTTTCGCGAAACGTCGGAGATCCTGAATCGTCGGGTCGGTACTTAGAAATGATTGAATTTCTTCGTTAATCATGTTGAAAACCTCCTGGGCATGAGTTTCTCTTCGAGTAGATGATAACATACTCCAGGAAGATAATTCAAGTGATTACAGTTGACTAAAGGTGATTATTATCAATTTTCTTTCGCAGACAACTTAAATTGGCAGTTTTACGTAATATCTCTTAGCTTATCGACCACGTAGTCAACCATATAGTCGCTATCTACCTGAAACTGCGACCCGTCACTCATTACCCTGACGGTCACTATATCTCTTTCGATTTCTTCCTTTCCGATAATCAGAGAGATCTTCGCTCCGATTCTTGCAGCATGTTTCATTTTGTTTCGCATGTTTCTTTCCATCACGTCAACGTAAGTTGAGACCCCAGCTTTCCGGAGCCTTCTGGCATAATCGAATCCTTTAACACTCTCTTCTCTTCCAAAGGTAAGAACTGCAACTTCTGAGCCTCTTGGGATACCGGCTTTCGAGTTTTCCGATTTGAGAAGCATTACAATTCTCTCAAGACCTATCGCAAAACCAACTGCGGGGCAGCTCTTTCCTCCAATGTACTCAATAAGACCGTCGTATCTACCCCCACCAACTAACTGATCCTGGCTACCTAAAGAAGAGGACCTTACTTCGAAGGCAGTTCTACTGTAATAATCTAGTCCGCGGACCATGAACTGATCAACCTCATACTGAATACCTGCTTTATCGAGGTACCATTGAAGCTCTTCAAAGTGACTTCTACAGTCAACGTCTAGGTAATCTAGAATACTGGGGGCTCCTGCAACCAGTTCTCTATCAACCTTACAGTCAAGAAGTCTTAGGACATTCGTTTCGTACCTACGCTGACAGTCAGAACACATTTCCGGAAGCTTGTCACTGTAGTATTTTTTGAGAGCCGTCTTATAATCCTCTCTGCACTTCGGACAGCCGATAGAGTTTATGAATAACTTCGCTTTGTTCAATCTCAATTCTTTGAGGAAGCTGTAAGCCATCTCAATTATCTCGAAGTCTGCCAAGGGACTTTCAGAACCAAGTATTTCCGCGCCAAACTGATGAAACTGCCTTAGTCTACCGGCTTGTGGCTTTTCGTAGCGAAACATCGGCCCGTTGTAGAAGAGCTTAATAGGCGACCCGAGGTTCACAAAAGAGTTTTCGATGAATGCTCTGGCCACGCTTGCCGTTCCTTCGGGTCTCAAAGTGATCGACCTGCCGCCTTTATCTTCAAATGTGTACATCTCCTTCTGGACAACGTCGGTAGATTCACCCACGCTCCTCTGAAAGAGTTCAGTCGCTTCAAAGATTGGCGTTCTGATTTCAGTGAAGGCGTACTTATGAGATATATTCCTTATGGCCTCTTCAACATAATGCCAGTATCCAATGTCTTCATAAGATATGTCCTGAGTTCCCTTTATTCTTGCAATCATGACTTTAAGCATTCCTCCGTCTTCTGAATATGATCTTTCCATCTCTAAGTAGTTTAGTTATAGCATATATTACGACAACGAATTCAAGCCTTCCGAGAAACATTCCTATCGTCTCGGTCCATAGGAGTCCGGCCGGTGCTCCGGGGGACGTTATACCTACCGAAAGGCCAACAGTGCTCAATGCCGAAGCAAACTCAAAGGCAGAAAGAGCCATCGAGTTTCCATATGACATCAATATTCCTGTTCCGACTGCATAAGTGAAGAAGTACAATGAAAAGACCAACAGAATCTCTTTGACCAGTGAATCGTCGATATACCTTTTTGTTTCACCTTTCCATATCTCCTGTTTGAGAAGCGCATCCTTTGGAAGGAAATAGCGTCTGATTTCGAGCCAGAGAATCATGATCAGACCAAACAAACGGTATTGCTTGAGGCCTCCCGAGGTTGAATCAAGGTCTCCACCGAAAATCATCAACAAAACTATCAAATAGATACCAAACTGATTCCAAGGGACAAAGTCCACGGTAGAGAAACCGGTACCTGTTAGAGCAGAAACAGTTTGAAACAGGCCGTGCCGAAATCTTTCTGCGCCCGATGAGTAAACCACCGTAAGAGTACCGGTCATAAGAAGAGGTGTGAAAACAGCAAGAATTACGAACATCAGTTTCGGTTCACCGTTTTTCCAGAAGGCTCTGAAATTCCTCTTCCACAATGCATAATGTATTCCGAATCCGGTGGCACCCAGTATCATCAACACTATAGTGACTATTTCTATGAAGATGCTGTTGAATTCCCCTATTGATCCGGTTCTAGTCGAAAATCCGCCAGTTGCCAGAGCCGTCAAAGAATGATTTACAGCATCGAAGACATTCATTCCAGCTAGCACGTACATCGCGATTCCTGCCAGTGCATATGAACCGTAAATCACTGCTATAGTTCGCGTGGAGCTCTTTATATTCGGAACGAGATTATCCATTCGTCCTTCGGCCTTATAAAGACCGAGCCCCGAAGGTCCGAGAATCGCGGACATCATTATGATTGCAATGCCAGCTCCACCGAAGTACTGCATCAAGCTTCTCCAAAGCAGAAACGTTCCGGGGATTTTTTCAACGTCCACAAGGGTTAGACCAGTCGTTGTCCAACCACTTGTCGACTCAAAAACTGCCTGTGTGAAGTCTAGATAACCCCCGATAACAAAAGGAAGGGCAGACAGTAGAATTGCGATTATCCAGGAGAAGAGGACTACTATCGCGCCCTCTTGAACTGTGATTGCGGAGCCAGGTTTAACTCGCATTGTCATTTTAAGAACAAGTCCCATGACAAAACTCAGAAACGCAGTTACGATGAAGGAAAGACTCTCGGCAAATGTGGAGGGATTCCAAATGCAATATGACAAGGGAATCAGCAATAGTATCGGGAAGAAGATGAAGAGATTCCCCAAGTATCCGAAAACAAGCCTATATCTTTGCTTCAGAATGTTTTGAAACATCTACACCTCTCCCAGGAGAGTTTCAAAGACTGAAGATTGAACGGTTGGACTGCTCAGAACTAGAAGAACATCGCCCCTTTCAATGATTGTATTACCTCTTGGAATGACCACTTCGTCATCCCTGACAATCGCACCTATGACGCTTTCGTCCGGAAGAGGGATATCCTTGATAGCTTCTCCGATTATTGGGGACTTGTCCGTCATCTCTATCCTTAGAATCGAGACTTTCTCCGAAGAAGGAAGGAGGTTCGTAATATGCTCTCTGAAGAGGCTATCTTCAAGAGCAACGCCCAGTATTTCCGTTGGGCTTACAACACTTTTTATTCCCATCTTTTCGAAGACTGCTTTGTTGTCTGGATCATTCACCATAGCTACCGGGCGCTCGATACCATAGACTCTGGAGGCCGTTAGGCACGCAACGAGATTGTCCTGATCATTAGGAGTCAAAGCAACAAAGAGGTCCGATCGATCAAGCTCTAGTTGCTCAAGAATGTATCTTTTGCTGCCATCGCCTCTTACGACCACCGCACGAAGTTTCTTGGCCATTTCGTCACAAAACCGATCGTTCTTATTAACCATCATCACGTTATGACCCTTACTCAGAAATCTCCTTGCCAGGTGATAAGCGATCTTCTCGCCCCCGATAAGCACGATCTTCATTTGTCGTCACCGCCGATGAAGTACAACGCGTTCTTGATGCTTTCAACTGCTAACAGTGTTGGACAAATAACTTCTATCCCAAAATCGGAGAACATCTGGATGTTATTCGGATCATAAGCTCTTGCCACGACTCTTGGAACTTCGAAGTACTCTTTGGCAGACATTGAGATCATCAAGTTAGTATTATCATCCGTAGTGAGAACGAGGGCAACGTCGGCCTTATCAAGTTTGGCTTCCTTCAGTACATCGAGTTCTGTTGCGTCGCCCATTATGTTGAATCCTGTGAATTCGTACGAGAGCGCATTGAAAGAAGACTCGTTTCTATCGACGACAACCACACTGCAACCCATTGAAGAGAGCCAGTTAGCCATTCTCGATCCAAGTCTACCGCAACCGAAGATAACGATGTAATACTCATCCTTCTTGATTGCACCCTTCATGAAAGGCATCTCTTACTCCTCCAGCTTCTTCAGTTCTTCAGAAGCTTCTTTGAAAGCCTCATCAAGAGAAAGTGAGGCTTTAAGATGTTTTGCAGCAAGTTTTGGATTATCTTTGGCCACCAGCAGTGCATAAAGAAAGTGGGGAAATGGTGACCCAGGGAAGTCGGAGAATAGGGCACTCATCAGTGATTCGGCCTTGGCGGTTTGGCCATCTTCGATCAATCTTCTGATTTCCCTCGCGCGCTTATAGATACTGTCTTCTTCTCTCAAGGCAAGTTCAAACGCATCTCTGATTTCCTGAGGTGTGAACGGTTTGGTTAGAAAATCCACTATTCCCGCTTTAAATGCTTTTCTCATTGATTCGGGAGATATGTCTGACGAGACTACTATTACGGGAATTGAATATGCTCTATTCTTAAGTTCCTGGAGGAATTGAATTCCATCCATAGAAGGCAAGCTAAGATCTGTGAATAGGAGGTCTGGCTTTCGTTTCTCAATCTCTTCCAGGGCTTCCTCGGCAGTCACGAAAGTATGGACTTCATTGTCTTCGTTCTCCATGGTCTTCTTGACAATTCGCCTGACATTCAGCTCGTCATCGACCACGTAAACGAGTGCCATGCAATCACCTCCACAACACAAATCATATTACCACATTAAGCTCAAATAGTGTTTGAGAGTTTCCACAAATGGAATTCTTAGAAACTGTTTGTCTCGATTTGTTTCTTTGCGAAGTCAAAAAGAAAGGATATTGCAAAGCCTGATACAATGAGAGGGAGGTTCAATACCTCAATAGTCAATAGGCAACTTGAGATCAGTAATCCCTCGAGCCAGACACTAAACACCACAAGAACCTGGTATATTGAGAGCACATAGGAGAAGAAGCTTCCAACCAACAGATGCGAATACCGTTTTCTTACATTGCTTTTCTTCTCAGCGATTCCGAAAAAGTAGATAGCGGAGTTTATTCCAATGATGATGGCAAGAAACGGATCGCGATCAGTCAGAAGCAATCCGAAAAATGAGTTTATCGCGAGAGCTGCAAAGAGTACTCCACCGAACATAAGCCAGAATGTTATCGACCTGCCTCTCATAGGAATCCCCCAACTACTCTTACGATTAGTGCAACAGTATAGGCAACTGTAAGACTGTAGAAGACGGAGAAGAATACATACTTGTAGCTTCCGGTTTCATTCTTTATCACAGCAAGTGTTGGCATGCACGGAACATACAGAAGTACAAAAACTAGAAAACTCAAAGCCATTTCAGGGGTAATCAACGTTCTTATAGCACCAAGAGAGCTTCCTGAGACGCTAAGATTTCCAAAGAACGTTGTGAGCGATGAAACGATGACTTCTTTCGCGGCTATTCCGAAAACCAAACTGGTTATCATTTCCCACGTGTAACCCAGGGGTATGAAGAGCGGTTCAAGTGATTTCCCAATCATGGCTGCGAAACTCCCTGTCCCTTCTGAGGGAAAGTAACTGAGAAACCATATTACAACAGAGGCGCCAAGTATTATCGTACCAGCCTTTTCGAGAAAGTGACGCCCCTTGTTCCAGGTATAGAGAATTAATGAACTTAGCCTCGGTTTTCTATAACGTGGAAGCTCCATTATCAACGTGGAGGGCTCGCCCTTGAAGAAGAGCTTGTTGATCAGCAGCGCGGAAAGGACCGTTATAACAATACTTAAAACGTACAAAAAGAAAATCACTACACCGGCTCTTGCGCCGAAGAAGGTGCCTGCAATCAAAACATAGACTGGAAGCTTCGCGCTACAAGAGATAAACGGCGAGACAAGAATGGTTACTATTCGCTCTTTTGGTTCAGAGATCGATCTTGTCGACATAATAGATGAAACATTGCATCCAAATCCAAGGAGCATAGACATGAAGGAGCGCCCGCTGAGTTTCATTGAATACATTAGTCTATCAATGACAAAGGCAGCTCTAGGCAAGTAGCCGGTTTCTTCAAGAATTCCAAGCGCTAGGAAAAGTATGAAAATGTTAGGCACGAAAACCAAAACGGCTCCAACGCCTCCTATTATTCCCTCAACAACGAGAGAACGAAGCCAATCTACGCCGATGAAGCCGCCAAATGCGCGGCCAAGGCCTCCGAGCAGTTCTTCAATCATGATAGATAAGGGTCCTGAGATAGTGAAGGTCAGCTGGAAGACGATGTACATAACCGCAAGGAATATCAAAATCCCAAGAAATCTATGGGTCATAACGTGATCTATTGCTTCGGAAAAATTCCACCCTATCTTTTCTTTACCCTTAACTGATGTGGAAAGGATCCTTTTTATATATTTATAGCGAGTTTCAGCGATTTCCACAGAGAAGTCGTAGTCCAGAGTTATTCCCGTTATTTTTTGAACTTCATTGTCCTTTTCCAGAAGCTTTATCGAAAGCCAACGTTCGTCAAACCCGGCCAGAGAAGGGTTTCCCTTTATTCTCTCTGATAGATCCCTAAGGTGAGCTTCCACTTCATCGGAGAAAAGATAGTGGACATGGCTGCTGCTCTTGGTGCTCTTCACAAGAGTATTCTTCAGCTCTTCGATACCTTCGCCTGTGACCGCCGAGGTAACGACAACCGGAATGCCAAGCTGCTTCGAAAGCTCGTTCTTGTCGATCTCAAAGCCTGCTTTCCTCGCTTCATCGACTGCGTTTACTACAAGGACTACATCTCCGCGAAGCTCAAGAACTTGAAGAAGAAGATAGAGACTTCTTTCCAGGTTGACGGCATCACCTATGACTATTGCGACACCAGGCTTCTCATTCACAAGGAAATCCCTAGCTATTTTTTCATCAAGACTGGTGGCACCCAGAGTGTAAGTGCCTGGCAGATCAACAACATCTATGGTGTGATTGTGATGCCTCATCACTCCGGCTCTCTTTTCAACAGTAACACCGGGCCAGTTCGCAACAACCTGTCTCGAGCCGGTTAGACTGTTAAATATGCTTGTCTTTCCAACGTTTGGGTTTCCTAGAAGCGCTACGGTAATTTCCTTTGAATCGATTCTATCTGGCTGATTTTTCACGGATAAGTTTATCTCTCCCTGACTATGATTCGCATCGCCTGACCTCTCGAAAGCGTTGCATAATTGCCTTTAACGCTGATTTCAATCCGCCTTCCAAGATTACCGATTACTGTAAGTCCTTTGCCTTCTTCGATCCCCAGCAATCGCAGCCTTTCTCTAAATCCCATCCCACCGTTTATGAGACTTACCAAGTAATCTCCTTTGGAAGCGTATGAAAGAGAAATTGAAGATGTCTCTACAAGTATCCACATGGATATATCATCTCTAAGAGTAATATCTGTGCCCTTTATTCTGTAGACTTTTGGATCACCAAAAGGAGCGACTTTGATCAGCTGTATCTCCTCGCCGCTAACAAAACCGAGACCACATAACCGCTCCCTCGTTATCGGGGGAAGCTCTAGTTTTCTGATTTTGCCCTTTTCACCTTCGCACATTCTTGACAGTGGAACAACCATCGAAATCACCATTATTGAGAATTTGTCTCAATAAGATTGTATCATTAAACGGCTACCGCTGCATAGTGAACGATCTGAAAAGAATCCAGGTGGATCGTTCCCAATGACCTAAGTGGATTTTACAGGAGTGAATCAACTACGTATAATTGTGGCAGAAGGAGGGGAGATTGTTGAAGATCTTTCAGGTAGATTCATTTACGGGAGTGCCTTTCGGTGGAAATCCTGCAGGGGTCTGTGTACTTGAAAAGGAAATTGAAGAGAGGCAGTATCTTAACATTGCGGCTGAGATGAATCTTTCCGAGACTGCTTTTGTGAATCCTTTGACGAAGAGTAATACTTTTGGGTTGAGGTGGTTCACTCCTAAGACTGAAGTGAAGATGTGCGGGCACGCCACTCTTGCTACTGCCTGGGTACAGTTCACCGAGCTGGGAATAGAAGGAGAAATCTTCTATGAGACTCTAAGCGGCAGACTGAAGGTTCGGTATGTCGATGGAAAGATAGAGATGGATTTCCCTTCAGATAATCCAGTTAGGGTACCAATCGATGATGCATTGGAGAGTATCATCGGAGTGAAAGGGAAAGGCTACTATTCACCCGCAACGGAAAAACTTCTCTACTTCATACCATCAATCTCCGAGCTCGAAGCGATTTTGCCGGACTTCAATCTTCTTGAGAAGATGGACTTTGGTATTGAAGTCAAGGGTTTGATCGTTACATCTCCCGGCGACCAAAGATATGATTTCTACTCTAGATATTTCGCTCCATGGGTAGGCATAAACGAAGATCCGGTAACCGGATCTGCTCACACAGTTCTAGGTCCTTTCTGGTCCAATCAACTTGGAAAGAGAGTTCTCAAGGCCTGTCAACTCTCTTCTAGAATGGGAGAAATCGAGCTCAGATTATTGGAGGAAAACAGGATTTTAATCCTGGGAGAAGCAGTCACGTTAATAAGGGGCACTATTTCGATCTAGTCCTGTCGGCGCCCAGCCGAATTCTGAGATCATCTTCATCTACTGGCTTTCTTGGATTCACCGTTGCAAAAACCTTTTTAGATGGATCTTCACTTGCCAGTAAAGAAGAGAAGATAGATAAAAGCATGAAAATTGGTCCAAGAGAGAAGCCGGCAACCGCTATGTGACCAGAGGCTCCGCTGTTCGCCATTCCAACTGCAAAAGAGAACCATGCGAAGACGCTTCCCGATAAGACGTCTGCCTTGAAATGGGTGAGGAGTACCGATGGGATAAGCAGAGCGAACAAAAGTAAGACAGAGGCAGCTTCTGAAGAAAAGAAGAAAGAAAGGCTACAGACAAGAATTACAAGACTTAATGAGAAAGTGAGACTTCCAAGGAAGCTTGATCTGATATGCTTCAACAAGTTGCCGTAGTTCATCTTGCTCAGCCTGAAGAGCTGTAAGGACAGGAAGACGATCGGAATTGATAGAATCAGCAATGCGCTACCCACATTCACTGCAGCGAAGAGAATCCAACCGGCAAGCATGGCATAGAGAGAGACAAGCCAGAAGCCGTCAAAAGCAGTTTCTTCGAACTTCCTTACTAAAAGAAAGTGTGCAATGATTAGAATTGGCCACAGAAGGCTCCTCGAAATCGCAGAGAGCAGATATCCATTGCTGTTCGAGGAAATGATTTCCGTCAGGATAACCGCAAGGATGTATGAGAAGACCCATATCGAGAGGAAGATCATTATTGTGCTTTTAGATACTTTCAAGCCACTACCTCCAGTCCAGATAGAAGAATCAGATCATTGTATGGACTCTATCTTCTCAAGTACCAACTGCTCTATTCTTACTAGTTTAGTTAACGCCTCGTCTTTATCTTTCGCTCTAGCATAGATGTAAACCTTCAGTTTGGGCTCTGTTCCCGACGGTCTTATCGCATACCATGAACCATCATCGAAGATGAACTTAATGACATCGGAGATTGGAATCTTCGTTGCGCTCGCTTTTCCGGTACGAAGATCAGTATTAACGCCGCTCAGAAAGTCTATGTAATTCACCACTCTCGAAGTGCCTATCTCAACGGGGTACTCCATCCTATACTCCTTCATAATTCTGTCGACCCTCTTTTGTCCCGATACGCCTTCAAGAATTATTGATATCTGCTTCTCCGAGAAGACACCGTATTTGACATATAGCTCATCGAGTACGTTCAACAATGACTTTCCTCTCTTTAGGAAATAAGCTGCCATCTCACAAAGAAGCATGGATGAAGAAACGGCATCCTTATCTCTTACAAAGCTTCCCGTGACATAACCTATGCTTTCTTCGTATCCGAATATGAATCTCCCCTTTCCACCCTCTTCAATTTCAATGGCTTTTCCGCAGATATTCTTGAATCCAGTCAACGCTTCGAAAGTTCTTACCCCGTACTCTTGCGCAATCGTTTTCGCCATATCTCCCGTTACTATAGACTTAACGATGAAGCCATCTTCAGGTAGAACTCCCTTCTCTTTCATTGATAGAAGAAGATAGCAAACGAGGAGTGCCCCCGTCTGATTCCCGTTAAGTGGTTCATAGTCCTCATTCTTTTTGATCATTACTGCGAGACGATCAGCATCTGGATCAGTTGCAAGAAGCAAATCGGCCTTCTTTTCAAGCCCGAGCTTTCTAGCAAGTGCAAAGGCCCTAACATCTTCAGGATTTGGATAATCAACTGTAGAGAAGTCTGGATCTGGATTCTCCTGTTCAGGAACCACAAAAACATTCTTAAAGCCCCGTTCTCTCAATACACGACGTATCATGACGTTGCCGGTACCATTCAAAGGAGTGAAGACGATTCTAATTGATTTGTCCAGCTCCTCCTCTGAATCTCGAAGGGTAAGTGACAAGACCTTGGAGATGTAGAGATCATCGAGCTCCTTACCCACATCAACCAGCAGTCCATTCCCTCTTGCCTCTTCAAGAGGGATCGTCTTCGGGCCAACAAACAGCTCTGTTTTTCGCATCTGGGTGTAGACTTTGTCAGCCACTTCGGGCAGTACTTGAGCCCCATCTTCCCAGTATAGCTTGTACCCATTGTACTCTTTTGGATTGTGGCTGGCGGTAATCATAATTCCCGCTACTGTTGAGAGTGTAAGAACGGAGAAGGAAAGCAGCGGTGTTGGCCTTATATCATTGAAGAGGTAGACTTTTATTCCATTTGCTGTAAGTACCGATGCAGCAATTTCAGCGAAATCTCTTGACATATGTCTGGAATCGTAAGCGATTACAACACCTCTATCCCTTTGCTCAAGACTTCCGGTCAGAATCAGATTCGCCAATCCTTGCGTTGCTCTGGCAACGTTGTACTTGTTCATCCTGTTGTCGCCAGCGCCTAACTTGCCCCTTAAACCTGCTGTACCAAACTCGAGCTCTTTATAGAAGCGGTCCTTTATCTCGTCGTCACTGTTCGATATAGAGAGCAATTCATTTCGCGTAGGTCCATCGATTTCGGGGCTATTAAGCCACCTCTGATAACGGCTCTTGTAATCCATATCAAGCCTCCTTTTCTCTTTTAACTAATTATATAGTACAACTTAGGGGTTGGCATAGGTTATCTTCGGCATACAAGTTCTACAGCTGAAAGAAATCTCCCTCTATGAGTCGAATAGTAAGAGTGTTTTGATGCCATCACGGAAAAGCATGCGTTGTATAATCACTAAGGCGGCACTTAACAATTTGGGGGTGTGATTTTGCTCTACAGAAAGATCATGGTTGGAGAGAATCTTGAATCCATGCAGTGCGAGATGTATTTCGAAAGCCTGTTTGATGTCGACTTCGACTATCTGGTCGGTCTTGGAAAGGATATGCCGACGATTCTTTTCATAGATGCGAGCAAATACAGCAAAGATGTTCTAAACGACTGGATCTTTGCATTCACAAACATAATTCTGATTAACAACAACCCGATTCGGGCATTCATTATCAGGGGTTATTCTGAAGAGCTGCAGGAGTTCAAAGGTTACTACCGCGTTGTCAGCAGCTACAAGAGTGCGAGGCAGATAGTTCAGGAGATAGTATCCAGTATCGACGGCAGCCTGGATAAGATAATCGGAAAAAGCAATAGAGTTCTTCAGATGAAGAAGATGATGGTCCTCACTATGTTTTATGACGGCTCAATAATGATTCTCGGAGAGACGGGATCTGGCAAGAATCTACTTGCAGAAGTAATAGCCAAGCTCTCTCCAAGAGGTTCCAGGCCCTTCTATTCGATAAACTGCGCGGCGATACCGGAGAACTTACTGGAAAGCGAGCTCTTTGGGTACAAGAAGGGGGCCTTCACCGGAGCAACTTCCGAAAAAGTTGGTCTTATCGAACAGGCAAATAACGGAACTCTCTTTCTCGACGAAATTGGAGACATGCCGCTGAACCTGCAGGCCAAGATACTTGCAATAACAGAAAACCGGGAGTTCTTCAAAATAGGCGCGACCAGACCAATAAAGGTGGATGTCCGCTTCATAACTGCAACCAACAGGTACGACGATTCGGCCATGAGAAATGATTTAAGATACAGACTTTCGGCTGTGAAGATAGACCTGCCGCCTTTGAGAGAAAGGAAGAGCGATATCTCACTGATCTTCGATGAAATTCTTGAGAAAAAGGGATATCTCGTGAAGTTTGAGAATATCCCGCAGGACCTGAAGGAGAGATTCCTATCATACAGCTATCCTGGAAATGTAAGAGAACTGATCAACATGATAGAGGAGTATCTGGCGGTCAACGATGTTGTTCAAGCTTCCGTAAACTCTTCGATGTCGAAAAATGTCAAACTTCTCGCCGAAGAGGCGATGGTGGCTAGAATAGTAAACGGAACAACCTACAAAGACTTTCTCCAGGAAGTCTATAAAAGCGCCTCTCGGGAACTACTCCAACAACGTTCAGAAGTCCTCGGAAACGATATTAACGAACTCTCAAAGGAATTTGGTTTGACTACTAGAAGGATCAGAGATCTCCTTGCTGAGCTCAACAGCTCCGCCAACAATCCAACACGAAGTGATGGAGAAGAGTGAAACCACGATCATCGGACTCTCCTTATGCGAAAATATTAATGTATAATCTCTGGAGTAGGAGGTGTTTTTTTGGCGATACGAAAGCTCAGTCTACCAACAGGGGTTGAAGTCGCCGAGCTTTTCGGAGAGTATGATCGAAAAGCTAAGTATATTCAGAAGAAGCTGGATGTAAGAATTTCGATCATCGGTGATGAGATTTGGATAAAAGGTGAAGATGGAACAGGAATAGATATTGCAGGAAAGATAGTGGATGAACTTGTTCAGATAAGCAGAGATGGCCACCTTGTTGAGTGGAGGGAGTTTGAATATATAGTAGATCAACACCTGCAGTATGACGAGGATGGGGGAAGCTTCAAGGGCGTCTACAACGAAGTAAAGGAAACAACACTGCTTTCAAACAGGATAAGACCGAAAACCATCGGGCAGAAGAACTATATGGAGACGATGAAGGAGAAAGAACTCGTCTTTTCCATTGGTCCTGCTGGGACCGGGAAAACCTATCTTGCTGTAGCTATGGCAGTAGACTTTCTGAAGTCAGGTAAGGTACAAAGGATAATCCTCACTCGACCCGCCGTAGAAGCCGGAGAGAAATTGGGATATCTCCCGGGCACTCTTCTCGATAAGGTAGATCCTTATCTGAGACCTCTCTATGACGCACTCATGGAAATGATACCCGCTGAGAAACTCGCCTACTACAGAGAGAGTTCGATAATCGAAGTCGTCCCTCTTGCCTATATGAGAGGAAGGACTTTGAACAACTCATTCATCATCCTTGACGAGGCTCAAAACACAACCTACCAGCAAATGAAGATGTTCCTCACTAGAATTGGATTTGGTTCGAGAGTAGTTGTGACTGGGGATATTACTCAGATTGACCTTCCTAGAGATTCAGGGTCGGGTTTAGTGGTCATTCAGAAAGTGCTTGGAGATATCCAAACGATCGGCTTCTCATATTTGACCGATCAGGATGTTGTGAGAAACCCTCTTGTTAAGGATATTATAAAGGCATACGATGAGTATGAACGAGAAGAAAAAGACGAAGAATAGTGAAATATCAAAGGTTCAGTTCCCTCTTGAGAGACTTCTGAATGTCAAAGATCTCACAAATTTCGTAGTCTTTCCCATATTCCTAGCACTGCTCAATAGATTGCCGTTCCTTTCGCTTCCTTCAAAACCATTTCTCTACTTCGTGGGTTCGGCGATCTTATGGTACATATTCGCGGAGAGATCCGTCAGAAGTAACAGGTATTTCAACCTTCATAGAGCTTATCGGATAACTTTCTTTTCTGTTGTTTCTTTTGGTGTTTTTGTGAATTCTTTTGTACCCTCTCTTGCAGACGAAGCACTTCTACCGGAAATGACACCGATTTTTCTGAGTGTTTCAATTGTGACAGTTCTGATTGGTTACCAGGAGGGGATTGGCAGCGGTCTGTTCATGTCCTTCCTTGCATCTGCGAATCTCGACAACTCTCTGGAAACATTCATACTGTTGTCGGTGGTGGTTCTTGCAACAGCTCTTACCACAAGAGCTATAGAGAGAAGAATTGAGATCGCTAGAGCCGGTTTCGAAGTTAGCTTGATATTTACGGTGGTAAATGGGGTCAGAATGTCACTTCAAGGAGAGGCGATTCGTGTGGTCGATCTGTTAATAGCTTTTGCTAATCCCATTCTGTCGTCTGTGATTGTAATTGGAATAATACCCTATCTCGAGTACGCAAGCAGGATTTACTCGGATATGGGTTTGCTGGAACTCGGAAATTTATCCCATCCTTTGCTGAAGAATCTGTCGATATACGCGCCAGGAACCTACTATCACAGCATCTCCCTTGCAAATCTCTCTGAAGCTGCCGCGGAGAGGATAGGAGCAAACGCCATACTGGCGAGAGTAGCAGCCTATTTTCATGACATCGGAAAGTCGAAACGTCCGCAGTACTTCACTGAGAACCAGCAAGAGGGGACAAATCCTCACGACAATATCACGCCATCAATGTCAAATCTCGTTATAAATGAACACGTGAAGCAAGGAATCGAACAGGCTAGAAAGTATAGGCTTCCGCTTCTTGTAGAGGACGTAATAAAAGAACATCATGGAACAAGAATAAAGAAATTCTTCTTTCACAAAGCCAAGACTATGGGTCAGGAAGAGAGAAGCGATGACTTCAGATATCCTGGTCCGAAGCCGCAGTTCAAGGAGTCTGGGATAATTATGCTGGCGGATTCCGTTGAAGCAGCGTTCAAGAGTATAAAGAAACCTACTCCCGCAAAGACTCAAGAGCTTGTTGAAGAGGTCGTCAACGGTATCTACAATGAAAGGCAGCTTGATCAAAGTGGATTAGATCTCGATGATCTTGAGAAGATCATTGAAGCTTTCACTAGAGTTCTAATGAGTATGAATCGGCCAAGAATTGAATACCCTAAAGAGGCTACCGAAAAGGTGGTGTCCATCAATGGAGATTCTGATACAAAACAAGACACAGAGGAAGGTAGAAGAGAACTTAGTAGTTGACATCGCGGAGAAAGTAATAAGAGCAGAGCTTGGTGATAAAAATCCGGGGGTACTGAACATTCTGCTCACGGGCGATTCAGAAATCAAAAGCATAAACAGGGAATTCAGAAACAAAGATGAATCAACCGATGTTCTTTCTTTCCAGTATGGCTTGGAAGAGGAAACTATTGGTGATATAGTAATCTCGCTTGACAGAATCTCTGAGCAAGCTGCTGAGTTCGACAATTCTTTTGAGGAAGAACTATACTACATTCTCATTCACGGCGTCCTACATGTTCTAGGGTACACTCATAAAGGATACGATAATGGTGGAGAAGAGATGTTTGATCTCCAGAAAGGTTATTTCACGCGCTTTGTTAAGGAGGGATAGGCTTTGTCTGATTTTAGACCATTTAGAGCAGTAAGACCTGCAGAAGGAATGGCGCAAAAGGTGAATTGCCCACCATATGATGTTGTTTCATTTGAAGAAGCGAGAGAGATAGGGAGGAGTCCCGAGAGTTTCATGCATGTGATTAGGGCAGAAATCGACCTTCCAATGGAAACCGATCATTACGCTGACACGATCTATTTGAAGGCAAGGGATAACCTTGATAGAATGATCCGGGATGGAATTCTCGTGCAGGAAGATGAGCCGATGTACTACATCTATTGGCAGAAGATGAAAGACCACGTTCAGATCGGAGTGGTTGGAGGAGCCAGTGTAAATGAATATCAGAAAGACCTCATAAAGAAACATGAGCTAACGAGGCAGGACAAGGAAGAGGACAGAGTTAAACACATAAGAACCACCGGTGCAAATACGGGCATGGTTTTCCTGACGTTCCGAGCAAATGAAGGCCTTGAGACGATTCTTCAGAGATACTCCAAGGAACTGCCATTATCAATGCGGGTTATCGACGAAAATGATGTTGAACATAGACTTTATGCAGTAAAGGAAAGAGAGAAGGTCGATGAACTGAGAGCTGCATTTTCAAGTGTCGAGTGCATGTATATTGCCGATGGTCATCACAGAGCAGCTTCGTCTTCCAGGGTAAGAGAGCTTTTCAAGAAGGAAAATCCAGCACATACAGGGAACGAAGAATACAACTTCTTCATGGCCGTTGCGTTTCCCCATTCTCATCTAAAGATAATGGACTACAATAGAGTCGTTCAGGATTTGAACGGCATGACCGAATCGCATTTCATCGAAAAGGTAAGCAAGGCTTTCGATGTTGAAGAGGCTCCCGATGTTCCATACAGGCCTCTTAAGAGACACGAATTTGGAATGTGTCTGACAGGCAAGTGGTACAGATTGACGGCCCGAGAGGGTACTTTTGATGAAAGCGATCCTGTTTCAAGCCTCGATGTAGACATTCTTCAGAAGAATCTTCTCGATCCCATTCTTGGAATTGACAATCCAAGAAAGGATTCCAGAATCGACTTCGTAGGAGGAATAAGAGGACTGAAGGCTCTTGAGAACAGAATAGCCAATGGCTGGGCGGTCGCGTTCTCAATGTTCCCCACTTCGATGGAGGAGCTTTTGGCTGTCGCCGATCAGGGAAGGATAATGCCTCCGAAATCAACCTGGTTCGAACCAAAACTGCGCAGTGGACTTGTGGTTCATTTACTTAGATGAAAACAGGGGCTCTAATAGTAGCAGGCGGTCTAGGACTGAGAATGCATTCCTCTCTTCCAAAACAGTTTATGCCTCTTTCAGGAAAAGAGATATTCGTCAGATCCGTGGAAGTATTTCACGGATCTGCTTATGTTGATTTCATTGTGCTGATCGTTCACAAAGACTGGCTAGGTCAGGCGAGGAAGATTCTCGAGAAAAGAGGAATCGACTCGGTAAGTATGGTATCTGGAGGAGAGACAAGGCAAGAGTCCGTTCACAACGGGCTTTTGTTCTGCGAAACAATCAAACCAGAGATAGTCATGATCCACGATGCAGCAAGACCTTTCTTTTCGAAAGAGCAGATTCCGGAGATCCTTAGACTTATTACACCTGGAACGGGAGTCGTAGTAACTGAGAAAGCAACAGATACAGTCTATCTCGTCGAAGATGAAGTGGTGGTCGACGTTCCTAATAGAAGTAATCTCAGACGGGCAGAGACCCCACAGACCTTCACGTTCTGTGAAATCCTGCAGGCACACAGAAAAGCAGCTGCAGAAGGGATTCATTGCTCAACTGATGATGCGCAACTTTTTATAGGATTTGGCGGCAGAGTGGTTACTGTTGACTCGATCGCTCCAAACCCAAAGATAACTACTCCTCTCGACTTCAAAATGGCCGAGCTACTGATAAATAGAGAATATGACTTCAATAGAAGAGACTAATACTCACTCAAAGAGAATTCGGGCACGGAATCCGAGAGCTTGAAAAGCGCTTCTATGCTTCTTCCGAAAAAGATACTATCAAAGAAGAACTTCACCGCGCTGTCCAGGTAATTTACCGCGTCTCTCTTGTTCATGAACCTTCCTGTCTCGCCGAAGAAGTAAGTTAGTGGAGAGAGATTTCTGACCATTGCAAAGTCGACATGTCTCATGCCGCTTATGCTTAAGTTGTAGTTCGATTTGGCAGAGTCTTTCGAAACCACTGAAAGAAACTCGCCATTGACACCGGATTCCCATTCACTTGAAGTCATCAATAATACTGGATTTGAAAGCCCTGAAACCAATTCCTGAATGGTGAAACCTTCAAGGGTAGGATCGGCCAGGACCATCGGAACTTCTTCGTTTGCAAGCGCATACCGTAAGGCAACGCTCCCGCCTCCGGAATGGCCGTAGAGACCAATGTCCTCCATATTCAATCTTTCATAGAAATCTGAATAAGGATCTTCATTCATCTCTTTTAGAAACTCAATTACATAGTCTATATCACGAGAAAGATACTCCGACAGAAACCTGAGCTTATTCTCTCTTGTGCCTTCAGGCAAACCGTCAAGAAGGTCGTTTCCCAAAAAATAGTAGACGTTATTGTCCGAAAATGTCACTACTGCACAGGCGCCCGGGTGCTCTATTCCTGCGACAAGATATCCGCTACTAGCCAGGGACTCGGCCAGAGAGGTATGTAATTCACTTATTGACGACCAACCGAGAAGCAATATGATAATGGGCCAGCCAGACGAGTTCATGGATGGAGGCGCGCCTATGAACGAATTAGTTCGTACCCGGTATAGATGCTCGAACAGGCCCTTCGGGTAACCGGTCATTATCTCGAACCCCTCAAAGATAATCGGATCATTGTCTATCCAACCCTTTCTTTCATAATCGGAAATCTCATCTGCCGGATACCAGATATCCAGACCTATCTTCGTTGAATCCGAGTAGCTTATTCCAGCAACTCCAATCGGTTCGGGATTCGTCACTTCGAAAGAACGAAAACCAACCTTATGAGGTCCGTCAGGTACGGGCATGTGATTCAACGGGAAGAGATAATCTAAAAGAGCAAGAGTTCCCAAAAGAATTCCAAGAATAGCATAGACGGTTGCGTTACCCACTTTCGATCTCAAAGACTCACCTCCCCTGCAGAAGCTGCAAGAATTCCAGACATTATCGCGATTCTTGATTATACCAAGATTGATTTATGGACGTAATGCATGTGAGACAGCAGTTGGAAGACACAATGCTGCCTTCGGCAGGAGGCGAGGCCGACTTCGTCGGGAAGTGAGGCTGGGAAGTACATCCCAGGAAGTGATGCCCGGAGGAGCATCCGGGGAAGTGATGCTGCTGCGCAGGAGGGAAATAAATGCCAGTCACCTTCGGTGGCCAGTCTTTTCTTCGCAAAGGCCAGTCTGCTGCGCAGGCCAGTCCGGCTTGCGCCGGCCGGAAGAGCCTAGTCTAGGAACGGGTTACTAAGTGCGGGTTAGAAAGATCGGGTTGATAGAAGCGGGTTATCGAGACTTGGTTAGGAAGAGCAGATCCCGTGCAGGTTCATCACGGGATGACTGTCTTTTCTTACTTCACGTCATCCTCATGATTCAGGCCAGGATTGCGATCTTTGGAGCGTTTTAAGACCAGATCCTGATCAGTTGCATATCGGGATGACCAGGTAACTGGATTTGGAACAAACTCTACGGGATGACTGTCTTTTGTTACTTCGCGTCATCCTGGCGCGCTTCTGGCAAGGATCTCGTTCTTTGAAACAGTTGCAAGTGACAAGTTGCGAGTTGTAGAGCAAGAACCAAGAAACTCTCTAAGTCTCTTGAAACGGTCTTCTCGGTGGACGGTGGACCGTTGACGGACAACGTTGTTTTGAACAGCGCTCAGCGGGTCCTTGTTCTTAAGCAAACAGCGGATCTTTGAGCGAGAAGACGCTTTGAGTCTGAGATGAAGCTTCGCTTCGAGAAAAACGCTATTCGAGACTACGAAGAATAAGGAGAAAAAGCAGCTCCCATAGCATCACCAGGGTGGGTATTGAGTGTAGGGTCTGGGGTTTGGCGGAAAGAATCGACTGACCCATTCACAATTATCTGATGCTACTGAGAACGAGTAGCTGGCGACGCGTCTTACCTTTGAGAGTATGACCTTAAATTTACTCACTTTGTCATCCTCACTTGATCTTGGTCACAATCTGGGCTGCGGGTCTTGACGAATGACGGGTTACCAATTACCAACAACGGACAACTATTTCTTCTGCTTGCAACTGACAACAGGTGAACTTGGAACTGTTCTTTCCGGTGGACGGTGAACCGTTGACGGACAACGTTGTTTTGGACAGCGCTCAGCGGGTTCACCGCTTTTAAGCGTACACGGGACTTCTGGCGTCCAGCGGATCTTCAGGAGCCAGTTTGCTAATGCAGGGCAGTTCCACTTTGCGGGCTAAAAATAGTTGCTAGTTGTCATTCCAAGCTGCAAACTCAAGGCCAGAAAGCAAAAAAACGTAAAGAGTGATCAGATTCAGAATCACGCACTTCTTGTAGGGGCGAACGGCGGTTCGCCCGAATAGGAGGCCCTATCAGAAACGTAAAACCCGCTTTGCGGTGAAAAGCAGCTGCAGTTGACAGTCGCATTGTTACCTGCCGCGCAAGAGTGAGCAGAGCAACTTCAAAGAGCACACACACCCGATCAGGCGGGGACTTAAGATCAAGGGAAGAAGAGCGGTTCATCGTTCCGACACTTCGTGTCCAGGTTCTTGGTCTCCTAGGACCGGGTCTAGAGTATGGGGTTTAGGGTATGGCAAGAGCTGAAAGAGCGGGAAGAACCGTCCCTCGTACTTCGTCCAAGAGCATAAACCCGTCCTTGGGAAGAGCGGGAAGAGGAGAGAGGAAGAGAGAGAGAAAGAGAGGGCGAGAGGACGCGAAAAACGGTACAGACGTCAGGGAGCCCGTCAGTCCCTGTTTTCGCTTCTCGTCTTCTCGTGAGCGCAGCGAACGTCTCGACAGGGTTCTGTCTCGACGGTCTTATCGGTGAACGGATACTTGTTCTTGGACGGCTGACGGAGGACCGCTCTTCCAGCGTACAGCTGCTTCTCGGTGGACGGTGGACCGTTGACGGTCAACGTTGTCTTCAGCAGCGCTCAGCGTATCTTGGCACACCGGAACCTTGTACCTACTACGCTACCGGCGCTTGCGTCATCAGTCTGTCTTTCATCTCGCTATTTTATGAAGAAGAATCAATTCGTTGACATCTTCCATTTGGAGACAATTTTCGGTATGATTGTGAGAGTGAGTATGGCGCCGGTGACCATTCCTATGGCGAGAAGCAACCCAAGTCCTGAGAACAACTTTAAAGGCGCAAATACCAGCGATGAAAAGCCTGCAGCCAGAGCTATTGTATTGGAAAGTATCGCCGGTCTGACCTCTTGTCTTGCCCTGTAGATATCTTTGGTCTCTATGAATCTGTTGATCAGGTGAATCGCGTAGTCTATTGTCATTCCGAGAAGTACCCCGGAAACGATAGCAGTAGAGATTTCCAGCTTTATGCCCAATATCCCCATATAAGAGAAGTTGAAGAGTACAGACAAGGCGATCGGAAGGACAGACACTAGAGCCAGTTTGAATGACCTGAAAACGACTATGAGGAGCAAGGTGATGACTACTAGAGCCCATAAGATTGTGCTTACCTGACTGCGCAATATTTCGTTGTTCACCCCGGAGATTATCAACAGCGGCGAAGCAACGTAAGGACTATACTGCTGATAATCCTCTAGAATTTCCTTCAAGTCATCTTCGAGACGCTGGGAGCTTACTGCGTCGGTATTTGGAGTCTTGACGAGTAAGCGCAGCGAATTGCCGACCATATATTGCTGCACGGGCAGATCGCCGTTGCGAGCAGCTATCTGGAGTATTGGAAGGGGGATTCCGAAAGCACTGGAAACATCCATTATGGATGAAACGCCCCTGACTTCTTCGAGCATGTTAATGTCGGAAATGAGGTTCGAAATGATTTGTGCATCTGCGCCTGTGTAGAGGCTGTTCTTGTCAAGAATGACGTAAAAAGGCATGTTCCAGCCGAACTCATCTTTTATGGTTTCGGCTGATTTCACGATTGAGGAACTCTTCTCGAAATAGTCGAATTGGTCGAAGTTCCGCTCGATTTTGGAAATCAGAAATGGCGAAACGACTGCGAAAGCAATTATAGCTATAAGTGCGACCATTTCAATCTTCTTTGCCTTCTCTCCTGTCGGACCCTTGAACCTCAGTCTTCTATTCACCGCCGGGAGGTCGATGAAATAGAGAGCGGCAGGAAGAGCTATGAGAACGAGCGCCGAACTCATCATAATACCGATAGAGACCATAATTCCCAGTTGCCTGAAGGCCTCCAGACTGCTCACCAAGAATGTTAGAAAGCCGACTGCCGTTGTAAGCGCCGATAGGAAGACGGGGATGATCTCCTCATGTACGGTTCGCTTCAACGCGAGATTTCTATCCAGAAACTTTCTGTTAGTGATGTATCGATCTACGAAATGGAGTCCATAAGACGAGGAGATTATAACTATGAAAAGACCCACCGTTGAGGTGAGAATGTTGATATCCAAGCCTATCATCACGCCGAAGCCGTAGGCCCAGACAGCCGCGATGATTGATAGAATCGAAGGGATGACTGCTGCCCGAATGCTTCCGAGCCTCAGGAAGTAGATGAAGCAGATTAGGCCGAAGAGAATTGGGGGATATACAACCA
>Ga0334898_1000508_pt1 | contig 60364 bp, 49 predicted proteins | sample GraSluR3_MG_10_FD_207228 | JGI IMG/M metagenome (GOLD analysis project Ga0334898, IMG submission 207228) | Sludge microbial communities from methane-producing bioreactor in Wageningen University, Netherlands - Granular Sludge_3_08-R3 | ecosystem: Engineered > Bioreactor > Anaerobic >... | reverse complement strand
GAAATGGTTATGCCCGGTGACAATATCACAGTAAATGTGGAATTAATTCAGCCAATCGCTATGGAACAAGGACTTCGCTTCGCTATTCGTGAAGGTGGAAGAACTATCGGTGCCGGCGTTGTTGGTGAAGTAGTAGAATAGATAGGAAATAAAAATGAGAGATTTAGTTATACTAGCTTGTGAAGATTGCAAAAATCGTAATTATACAACAACAAAAAATAAAAGAAAACATCCAAATAGGGTAGAATTTAAAAAGTTTTGCCCAACATGCAGAAAACATACTCTGCATAAACAAACTAGATAAAATTAATAATGCAGGACAGTAGTTCAATTGGTAGAGCATCGGTCTCCAAAACCGAAAGTTGCGGGTTCGATTCCTGCCTGTCCTGCCATAAAGATTATAATACCGAAAAGCCAGTAGCTTTGCTACTGACTTTTCATATCTTATAGAGTGATAGGTAAAAATGAATAAAATACAAAAGTTTTTTAAAGACGTAGTCCGAGAGATGAAATTAGTATCATGGCCTACAAAAGCAGATATTAAAGAAGGGACAACTGTAGTTATAGTTATGTCAGCTATAGTTGGTATCTTTTTATCAATTGTTGATTTGTTTTTTACAAAAATTGTTAGTTTTCTGTTTTAAGGTATAATAATGAAAATGTGGTACGTATTGCATACTTATACAGCTCAGGAAGATCGTGTCAAAGATGCTATCTTAAAAGGTACAAAAGATACTGAGTTAGAGAGCCTTGTTGGAGAAATTCTAGTCCCTAAACAAAAAACTTATCATATACGTGAAGGGAAAAAAATTGAACGCGAAAAGAAAATTTTTAATAGTTATATTATTATACAGGCAGATTTAACTCCTCATTTACATTCATACATAGTAAATTTGCCGGGTGTAACAAATTTTCTTGGAAGTGGTAAAAGAGCATATACGCTGCCAAAAAACGAAGTTGATAGATTATTAGGGATTGAAGAAAGAGGTAAGTCAAAGGTTAATTCTTACGATTTCATTCCCGGAGATAAAGTTAAGATTATCAACGGTCCTTTCGCTGATTTTGAAGGTATAGTTGATAAAATTAATTCAGAAGCTGCAAAACTTATAATAAAAGTTACAGTATTTGGCAGGGTAACTCCTGTAGAAGTAAATATGGATCAAGTAGAAATAATATAGATAAGAGGTATATAAAATGGCTATTCCAAAAGATGTCGTTTCAGTTATAAAATTACAACTACCTGCAGGAAAAGCAACACCTGCACCACCAGTTGGACCAGCTTTAGGTCAAGCCGGTGTAAATATTCCTGATTTTTGTCGTCAGTTTAATGATAAAACTGCAGATAAACCCGGAATGATTTTTCCTGTTGTAATATATGTAACTAAGAAAAAAACATTTACATTTGAAATTAAAACACCACCAGCTGCTGTTTTAATAAGAAAAGAAGCCGGACTTGCAAAAGGTTCAGGCGTACCAAATAAGACTAAAGTTGGTTCAATCAATAAAGAACAACTTAAAAAAATAGCGGAATTAAAAATACAAGATATGAATTGTTTTTCTTTGGAATCTGCAATGAGTATGGTCGCAGGAACTGCAAGAAGTATGGGTGTTACGATTAGTGAATAATTCATACCAAATCGCAGGAGATTGTATTCAAAGGAGACTAAATGATAAGAAGTAAAAGGTACAAACAAGCTTCACAGTTGGTCAATCGTTTAGAAAATTATGACTTAGATCAAGCATTAGAAATTCTAAAAAAGATGCCAACTGCAAAGTTTAACGAGACAGTTGAATTACATTTTAACTTAGGCGTTGACCCACGTAAAGCGGATCAACAAATTCGTAATTCAGTTGTTTTGCCAAATGGAACAGGTAAAGTTGTTCGTGTTTTGGCATTTGCTGAAGGTGATAAAGCCGAAGAAGCAAAAAATGCGGGTGCAGATTATGTTGGAGTTGAAGAGCTAATGGAAAAAATTTCCGGAGGCTGGTTTGACTTTGATGTTGTTGTTGCCACACCTAATCTAATGGGAAAAATTGGTCGTCTAGGAAGAGTTTTAGGCCCACGTAACTTAATGCCGAATCCAAAAGTCGGTACAGTTACTATGGACGTAGGAAAAGCAGTAAGCGAAGCTAAATCCGGTAAGGTTGCATATCGTGTTGATAAATTTGGTAACCTACACATTCCAACCGGTAAAATTGATTTTGATATCGCAAAATTAAAAGAAAACATTTTAGTTATCGTTTCTGCAATTCTTAAGGATCGTCCGGCTACAGTAAAAGGTAATTATATCAAATCAATTACTCTTACAACTACTATGAATCCTAGCGTAAAACTCAATATTAACTCTGTAACATTAGAAGCTAAGAAGTAGAGGTGGATTATGGCAAATATTAAAGAGTATAAGTTAAAAACTGTTGAAAATATCAAGGGAAGACTTGATAACGCACGCGCGATCGTACTTGTAGATTACAAAGGAATTACAGTAGAAGAAGTTAATAAACTTCGTAATGTGCTTAGAGATGAAAATGTAGAATATTTTATTTCTAAAAATACTTGGATTAAAATTGCTTTAAATCAACTTGGAATAACCGGATTAGATTCATATTTAGTAGGACCAACAGCAGTAGCTGTATCTAAAAATGATGAAGTTGCTCCGGCAAGAATCTTATCTAAATTTGTTGAAACAGAATTAGAGAAAAAAGAAATTCTTACTTTTAAAGCAGGATTAATCGGTGGTGATGTATTCCAACCGGCTGAACTTAAACAATTAGCTTCTTTACCAAGTAGAGATGAACTTATTGCTAGAGTTCTCAGTGGATTTAATGCACCAATTAGTGGATTCGTCGGAGTTCTTAGTGGCGTAATCCGCAAATTTGCACTTGCTGTAGATGCAATTGCAAAACAAAAAGCTAAAGAAAATTAAAAACATACCTTTGGAGGAAAAATGTCTGATAAAAAACAACAAATTATTGAACTATTAAAAGAAATGACAGTTCTTGAACTTTCAGAATTAGTGAAAGAATTAGAAGAAATATTTGGCGTATCTGCTGCTGCTCCTGTTGCTGTTGCTGCTGCTGCCGGCCCTGCTGCTGCTGCTGTTGAAGAAAAAACTGAATTTAATGTTGTTCTTACTTCTGCCGGAGATAAAAAAATTAATGTTATTAAAGCAGTTCGTGAACTTACAAATTTAGGTCTTAAAGAAGCAAAAGAATTAGTAGATACAGCACCTAAAGCTGTTCTTGAGAATGTTCCAAAAGATCAAGCTGATGCTGCAAAAGCTAAACTTGAAGAAGTTGGCGCTTCTGTTGAACTTAAGTAATTCATATAAAATTATTAACAGGGAACGGTTAAATACACCGTTCCCTATCTATCTTAATATATTGTTTTCATTTATATAAGTCCTATGTTTATCCTATCAAAGAATTTATATTTTTGTTTTTAAAATTATTACGTGCAAAGGAGTGGACTTTTGAAACCAGTCAAAAGTTTTTCCAAAATTACAAAGAAATTTGAAGAATTAGGAATACCAAAAGTAGAAGTTCCTAATCTTATTCAAGCTCAGATTGATTCATACGATACTTTCTTGCAGAGAGAAATACATCCACAAGAAAGAAAATTAAGAGGACTACAGGCAGTCTTTGAATCAATATTTCCTGTAAAGGATAATAAAGGCTATTTTAGGCTTGAATTCATTGATTATGTTGTATTAAAAGAAAAATATGATACCGAAGAATGTATCGAAAGAAACCTTACTTATAATGCTCCAGTAAGAGCAAAGATGAGGCTTATAATTCATGATGAAGAAGCTCTTAAAACATTAAAAGAAGAAAGAGTAAAGTCAATAGTAGAACAAGATGTCTATTTAGGCGATATTCCTTTGATAACAAATCAAGGTACCTTCATTATTAACGGTGCTGAAAGAGTAATTATTAGTCAATTACATCGTTCACCCGGAGTTTTTTTAACAGAAGATAATCCAACCGCAGGCAAACCGACATATTCAGCTAAGATTATACCTTATAAAGGTTCTTGGTTAGAATTTACAGTTGATGTTCATGATATAATGTATGTTTATATTGATAATAGAAGAAAACTACCGGTAACTGTGTTGTTAAGATGCTTAGGTTTTTCAACAGATGAAGACTTAAGAAATATATTTTATAAAACTGAAGAAATTCAAGTGGAAGAATCTATAGATAGATTCTTAGCTGAAGATATATATGATCCTGAAAATGGATCAAAAATTGCAGAAGCTAATTCTTTAATTGACGAAGACTTGAGAACAGAATTACTTGTTCAAAAGATATCTCAAGTTAAGGTAGTTAGTTTAGAAAGTGAAGCTGAAAGAAAATTACTTGAAAATACTATCAATAAAGATAGTTCAAAAAATACAGGAGAAGCAGCACAAAAAATATATTCATTAATTAGACCTAATGAAGATGTTCCGGATGATGTCGCTTTACATTTTGTAGAACGAATTTTCTTTGATGAAAGAAGGTATTCTCTTGGTGATGTTGGAAGATATAAAGTTAATAAAAGATTAAACTTAGATTTACCGGAAGATCAATCGACTTTAACTTCTCAAGATATTTTAGCTATTATTAAGAAAATAATTAATGTATATAAAGGCGATGATGATATTGATGATATAGATCATTTATCAAACCGTCGTATTAGAACTATTGGAGAGTTATTAGAAGAACAGTATGTAACAGGACTTTCAAGAGTAGCAAGAATAGCAACCGAAAGGCTAAGTATTGCAAATTCTGATGAAGTTACAGTTCATGAAATAATTAATCCAAATGCTTTAACAAGTGTAGTAAATTCATTTTTCCTTACAGGTCAATTGTCTCAATTTATGGAGCAAACAAATCCTTTGGCAGCTATTAAGCATAAAAGAGCATTATCAGCTTTAGGACCGGGTGGTTTGACTAGAGATAGAGCCGGTTTTGAGGTTCGTGACGTTCATTATTCACATTATGGTCGTATTTGCCCAATTGAAACACCTGAAGGACCTAATATTGGTTTGATTGTTTCCCCTGCTTTGTTTTCAAAATTAAATAAATTTGGGTTTTTAGAAACCCCTTATATCAAAATTGAGAATGGTAAGGTAACAAATAAAGTAGAATATCTTGATCCTTTAGAAGAAGATTTATATAAAATCGCTCAAGCAAATGCAAATATTGATGAACAAAGATTTCTAACCGATGATTTAGTTTTTGCTCGTGAAAAAGATGAGTATGTTCAAGCTCGACCAAATCAAGTTGAGTATATGGATGTTGCTCCGCAACAGATAGTATCAGTGTCAGCAGCATTGATTCCTTTCCTTGAACATGATGATGCAAACAGAGCTTTAATGGGTTCAAATATGCAGAGACAATCTGTGCCTTTACTTTATCCTGAAGCTCCAATAGTTGGTACCGGATTAGAAAAGATTGTAGCTCGTGATTCCGGAGTTTGTGCTGTAGCACCTTATGATGGAATTGTTGAAAATGTTACCTCAGCATATATTGATATTCGTCCTAAAGGAATTGAAGAAGACAAGATTGAATTGAATACCAGTAATAGAATTTATTTGAAAAAATTCTTGCGTTCAAACCAAGATACCTGTATTACTCAATGTCCAATAGTAGAAATTGGACAAGAAGTAACTCAAGGTCAGATTATTTCAGATGGGCCTTGTATTGATAACGATAGATTGGCATTAGGTAGAAATTTGTTAGTAGCATTTATGCCATGGTATGGATATAACTATGAAGATGCTATCATTTTAAGTGAAAAAGTGGCACGCGAAGATATTTTAACTTCGATATATATTGAAGTTCAAGAGGTTATGGTCAGAAACACTAAAAATGGTAAAGAAGAATTAGCTTATGATATCCCAAATGTTCCTGTACAAGCAGCAAGAAATTTAGATAAAACAGGCATTATTAGAGTAGGTTCAGTAATTAAACCCGGAGATATTATTGTAGGTAAAATTACACCTAAATCAGTGGATATAGACCCTTCTCCCGAAGAAACTTTAATGAGAGCTTTGTTTGGTGACAGAGCCGGAGATTTCTCCAATACTTCATTAAAAGCTAAACCCGGTATGGAAGGTGTAGTAATAGATGTAAAGGTATTTTCACGTTTTGAAGATAATTCTGATTACGAAGAAGAACGAAAAGAAGATATTGCACGTATTAAACGCGAACGTGATGATAATATGAGACGTGTAGATGAATTTCTTAAGAGAAAATTATCTTTATTATTAGAAGGTGAAATATCTAACACCATTATTGATGAAAAGGGTAACCAATTACTTGCTCCCGGAATTAAAATAAGTAAAGATGATTTGAAAAAAATTAATTTCAAAAAACTTAACCTTGATGTAGAAATGGTTCAAGATTCTGAAAAGAATAAGACTATTTATTACGACGTAGTACAAAAGGTTAGAGATGCTTATGAAGAAACTGAAAACCTTTTCAAAAAGAAAAAAGAAAGACTTAAACATGGTGACGAACTTCCTTACGGAGTTGTCAAAATGGTTAAAGTATATATTGCAAAAAAACGCAAGATTCAAGTCGGTGATAAAATGGCCGGAAGACACGGAAATAAAGGTGTTATATCTAAGATTTGTGCTATAGAAGATATGCCATTTATGGCAGATGGAACATCCGTAGATATAATTTTAAATCCACTTGGTGTACCGTCTCGTATGAATATCGGTCAGATTATGGAGACTCATCTTGGAATGGCAGCACGTTCTCTGGGTTATATAGTTGAAACTCCTGTGTTTGACGGTGCAGAACCTGAAGAAATTGTTCAGGAACTTGAGAAAGCAAATCTACCTGTTGATGGTAAACAAATCCTTTATGATGGTAAAACAGGAGAACCGTTTAGAGAAAGAGTTACAGTTGGTGTTATGTATATGTTAAAACTTAATCACCTCGTTGCAGATAAAATGCATGCTCGTTCTACAGGTCCTTATTCTCTTATTACTCAACAACCTCTTGGCGGTAAAGCACAACATGGTGGTCAAAGACTTGGTGAAATGGAAGTCTGGGCCTTAGAAGCTTATGGTGCTTCTCGTCTCCTTGAAGAAATGTTGACTATAAAATCAGACGATGTCGATGGTAGAACTAATGCTTATAAAGCTATAACTACCGGTCAAAAGGTGCCTAAACCGGGAACCCCGGAATCATTTAATGTTCTTATTAGTGAACTCAAATCGTTATGTTTTGATATTGAGTTTTTGACTGAGAAAGACCTTGATATGGAGGTTAAATAATGAATTTTGCATATAATAATAACTATAACCCTAATGTAAAAAAAGAAAAAACTAGTCAAGATTATGATGCAGTTTGTATTAGGGTAGCTTCTCCTGATAAAATAAGATCATGGTCTCACGGCGAAGTGGCGAAACCGGAAACATTAAATTACCGTACATTGAAACCTGAAAAAGATGGATTATTTTGTGAAAAAATATTTGGTCCGGAAAAAGATTTTGAATGTAGTTGTGGTAAATATAAAAAAAGATCTGCTCAGAATATTGTATGTGATAGATGCGGTGTAGAAGTTACAACTTCAAGAGTTAGAAGAAGTCGTCTTGGGCATATCGAGTTAGCTGTACCAATTGCACATATTTGGTTTGTAAAGAGTGCACCCTCAAAGATAGGCGTATTGCTTGATTTAACAATATCAAAACTTGAAAGAGTTTTATATTATGAATCATATATCGTAATTGATCCGGGTGACCCAAACAGTCCTTATGAAAAGTATGACTTAATTGATACTGATGAATATTATGAAAAAGTTGATACTTTTGGACCAAATTTTAAAGCAAAAATGGGTGCTGAAGCTATAAGAGAATTGCTTGAAGAAATTGAACTTGAAGAAATGGTTGATGAATTAAAAACTGCAATCATATCAGAGCCGTCTGCATTCAAAAAACAAAAATATATAAAGAAATTAAAAATTGCTGATGCCTTTTTAAGATCAGGGAATCGTCCGGAATGGATGATTCTAGAGGTCCTTCCTGTTTTACCTCCAACTCTTCGACCTTTGGTAGCTTTAGAGGGCGGAAGGTTTGCTACTGCCGATTTTAATGATTTATATCGTAGAGTTATTACACGTAATAATAGATTAAAACAATTAATTGAAATACATGCACCTGAAGTAATTCTTAGAAATGAAAAGAGAATGCTTCAAGAAGCTGTTGATGCTTTAATTGATAATTCAAGAAAATCAAGACCGGTAAAAGGTAGAGGCAATAGAGCACTTAAATCTTTAACTGATCAATTAAAAGGTAAACAAGGGCGTTTCAGACAAAATTTATTAGGAAAACGTGTTGATTATTCGGGACGTTCCGTGATTGTAGTCGGACCTCATCTGAAAATACATCAGTGTGGTTTACCTAAAGAAATGGCATTAGAACTTTTTAAACCTTATATTATAGAAAAACTTGAAAAAATGGGTGAAGTTGAAAAGGCAAAAAATGCTAAAAAACTTGTAGAGAAAAAACAACCTCAAATATGGAAAATTTTAGAAGAAGTTATTCAGGATTATCCGGTACTTCTCAATAGAGCACCTACTTTGCATAAATTAGGTATTCAAGGTTTTATGCCTATGCTTACCGAAAATAAAGCTATAGAATTGCATCCAATGGTATGTGGACCTTTTAATGCTGACTTTGATGGTGACCAAATGGCAATTCACGTGCCATTATCACTTGAAGCTCAACTTGAAGCACGTACTTTGATGTTAGCTTCAAGGAATCTTTTACTTCCTGCTAACGGTAAGCTTGCTATGGCAGCGGGTCAAGATATTGTCTTAGGATGTTTCTATTTGACCAGTTTAAAGGAAAAGAACCCACCTGAAGACAAATTATTAAGAGTATTTAATTCAGTTAATGAAGTATTGATAGCTTATGAATATGAAGAAAATCTTCGTACTCAAAAAGGTAGAGAGATTCAAAATGATAGACTAAATCTTCATACTTGGATAAAATACAAATATAAAAAGGGATTTTTGGTTACTACTGTAGGTAGAGTGATTTTCAATTCTATTATTCCTGAAAAAATTCCATTTCAAAATTATGCATTTGATAAAGGTAAGTTAAACGAAATCGCTATGTTGTCTTATCGATTAGTTGGGCAAGCAAGAACAGCTGTATTTTTAGATGATATGAAGGATATTGGTTTTAAATATGCTACAAGAGCCGGTGTAACATTTAGTTTCTCAGACATATTAGTACCTGAAGAAAAGAAAGATATTATTTCAAAAACTGAATCAGAAGTTGAAGAAATATATGACATCTATCTTAATGGTGGTATTACAGAAAAAGAACGTTCCAATCGTATTATTGATAAATGGAAAGCAACAACTGAAGCTGTAACTGATGTGTTGATGAAAGAACTTGAACATGATAGAGAGGGCTTTAATCCTATTTATATTATGTATTTATCCGGTGCTCGTGGTGGTAAAGACCAGATTAAACAGCTTGGTGCTATGCGTGGATTGATGGCAAAACCGGCAAAGAGTACTGCTTCAGGTGAAGCTGAAGTAATCGAAACACCAATTAAATCCAACTTTAGAGAAGGTTTAACTGTTCTTGAATATTTCATATCTACTCACGGTGCTCGTAAAGGTCTTGCCGATACAGCATTAAAAACAGCAGAAGCAGGATATTTGACTCGTAGATTAGTTGACGTAGCTCAAAATGCAATTGTTTCTGATATGGATTGTGGAACTATTGAAGGTATGGAAGTTACAGCTTTAAAAGAAGGTATTGAAACAATTCAATCTTTAAAAGATAGAATTGAAGGACGTTTTGTTGCCGAAGATGTTATTGATCCTATTACTGGCTCAGTATTAGTACATACTAATGACTATATTGCTGAAGAGATTGCAAAAATTATACAAGATCATGGAATTTATTCAGTTAAGATTCGTTCAGTATTAACTTGTGAAGCAAAAAAAGGTGTTTGCCAAAAATGCTATGGTAAAAATCTTGGAAATAATAAATTAGTAACTTATGGGGATCCTATTGGAATCATTGCTGCACAAAGTATTGGTGAACCGGGTACTCAGCTTACTTTAAGAACCTTCCATATTGGTGGTGCTGCAAGTACAGATGTTGAGAAAGCAGAAGTTTCATCTGATTTTGATGGTATTGTTAAATTTGTTAAAGTTAATTTTGTTATCAATAAAAAAGGTGAATATTTCTCAGTTTCACATATTGGTAGAATTCAGATTATTGATGAAAAAGATGATACTATCGTTTTAGGTGATTATAAGATAGAATATGCTTCTACTATTTTGGTTAGAGAAGACGAAAAAATAGAAAAAGGTACTAAGCTTTTTGTTTGGGATAGTTATAATAATCCAACTATCGCCGTTTCAGAAGGTAAATTAAAATTTGATAATTTCATTAAAGATGTAAATTATAAAGAAGAATTCAATGATACTATCGGTACAAGAGAGATAACTATTATTGAAGCAAAAGATAAAACTAAACAACCGCAATTTATAATTACTCATCCAAAAACAAAAGAACAAGAAAAGGTTCCTTTGCAACCCGGTATGAGTGTAGAAATTGAAAATGGTGCTTATGTATATCCCGGAGATATTTTAGGTAAATCATCTCGTGTAACAATGAAACAAAGAGATATTACAGGTGGTCTTCCAAGGGTACAGGACTTATTTGAAGCTCGTTCACCTAAAGATAAGGCTGTTATAAGTTTTATTTCCGGAAAAGTTACTATTGGAGATTTATCAAAAACCGGTCGTTTAGTTTATGTAAAAGCTGATTCCGGAGAAGAGAAGAAATATGTTATTCCACCGGGAAAACGTATTATTGTACATCAGGGAGATATTGTAGAGAGTGGCGATGCTTTATCTGATGGATCTTTAGATCCGCATGATATTCTTGAAGCTAAAGGTATCAAAGCAGCTCAATTATTAATCCTTAATGAAATTCAAGAGGTTTATCGTAAGCAAGGTGTGAAGATTGATGATAAGCATATATCAACAATAATTAGACAAATGTTTAAAAAGGTTAGAATAGTTAACCCCGGACATACTAAATTTCTTGAAGGTGAAGTTATTGAAAAGGATTTAGTACTTGCTGAAAATAAACGAGTTGAAACTGATGAGTTTAAAGATCGTGAAGGAAATATAATTACAGGTGAAGGTGCGACTTATGAGCAGATGTTATTAGGTATAACTAAATCATCTCTTATGACTGAAAGTTGGCTTTCAGCTGCGTCATTCCAAGAAACTACAAAAGTATTAACCGAGGCCTCAATTGAAGGTAAAATAGATTATCTCGAAGGTCTTAAAGAAAGTATCATCTTAGGCCATAGAATACCAGTGGGTACAGGGACCCGGTATTATAATGATATGGTTGATAAAGAGATAAGTCAAGGCAAAACAATGAAAGAAATCATTGAAATGTTCGCTCATTCAAAAGAAGAACACGAACAGGAAGAAAGTCTTGACGATGTTATGGACTATTAAAAGAAATTCTAAGGAGGAATTTAAAAGTGCCAACAATTAATCAATTGGTTCGCAAAGGACGTAAATCGCTTGCAGATAAAAAAACTAATAGAGCTTTGCAAGCTTGTCCACAAAGAAGAGGTGTTTGTACACGTGTTTATACATCATCACCAAAAAAACCTAACTCAGCTTTACGTAAAATTGCCCGTGTACGTTTAACAAACGGTATTGAAGTTACTGCATATATACCCGGTGAAGGTCATAACTTGCAGGAACACTCAATAGTATTAGTTCGTGGTGGTCGTGTTAAAGACTTACCCGGTGTTCGTTATCATATAGTTCGTGGTGCATTAGATTGTTCCGGTGTTGATAAACGTCAGAATAGTCGCTCAAAATACGGTACTAAAAGACCTAAGAAATAAGGGAGAGTTAAAATGCCAAGAAAAAGAAAAGCAATTCAAAGAGAAATATTACCTGATCCAAAATATAAATCAGTGTTACTCAGCAAGTTTATCAACTGCGTTATGAAACGTGGTAAAAAATCTACTGCTGAAAGAATAGTTTATGGTGCCTTAGAAATATTAGGCGAAAAAACAAAAAAAGATCCTATTGAAATTTTTGCTGAAGCCATCGACAATGCTCGACCATTAGTTAAAGTAGTTTCTCGTCGTGTAGGTGGTTCAAATTATCAAATACCAACAGAAGTTACAGAAAAAGCAGGTGTTGCTATTGCCTTTCGTTGGGTAATTAGTGTATCTCGCGGACGTTCAGAAAAAAGTATGCGTGAATGTCTTGCGAATGAGTTACTTTCTGTTTATAAAAAAGAAGGATCTACTATTAAAAAACGTGAAGATACTCACAAAATGGCTGAAGCAAATAAAGCTTTTGCTCATCTTAGATGGTAATCTAAATATAATTATAAAAAAGGGATACTTTAGTATCCCTTTTTTTTTGAGTAGAACACAAAAGGCTGTTGAATAATTTTTACAATAAGTTACCCTTCCAATCGGAAATTTTTCTAAGAAAAATTTCCGATTGGAAGGGTAATATTATGTTGTTCAATCATAGCCACATACTAAAGAGCCTGACCAATGTTTACGATTGTAAACAAAATTTCAAAGAAATTTTGTCATCCTGAGCGTAAGCGAAGGAACTACTTGATTTCTTTAAAGTGCTACAAGTCAATAAGATGAGATCCTTCACTGCGTTCAGGATGACAGACTGGACGAGCCGTCCAGTCTCCAGTTTGAATCGTTTTCTGCTATTTTGGGACAGCCTCTAAAGTATGTGGCTATGATTTTAAAATAATCATTTAAAAAAAAACATTAATTATGTATTTGTGACATTTTGATACGGTATTTGACTAAGGAAGTCCCTGAGTATGCTCTATCAGGATGATCGAGTTAAGAGATAATTACAAATCAAAAAAACATCCAAGAAATATTGCGAATATTATAATATATAATCTATTTTATGACTATCTCGCTGATAAATTAATTATTAATGAAAATTCTTTTTGACATAATTTAACTTAGGTATAGTAATTGGATTAATAAATTATGGAGATTGATTTGAATAGAAGTTTAAAAGTAGAAATTGTAATAATGAAAATTTTAATTGTTATATTATTGATGAAACAATAAAGGAGAATGAGGCTTGATCGTAGAACAAAAAGAAAGTATAATTATATATTAGTATGGTGGTGAGAATCTTAACCATACAGGTTAAAACCTGTGGCTACGATTTTAAATTTTTATTTATAATCAGGATGAACTGATTTTGCACATTTTATGTTATGATTATGAACATTAGACAATCTCTAAAAGTGTGGCAATGATTTTAAATTTTCTGCTGATGCTCAGGATGCTGAATGTGAGATTTATTGTTGACAAAAAACTACATTGTTTTAAAATGAATAATCAGATTGTTACATTTATAATGTAATTACAAAATATAAGGATTTTTTATGAAGAAAATATTGATTACTATACTCATAATTTTTATAATAGTAAATATTGTAGCTGCAAGTGATTCGGTGAGTTTTTTAAATTTAGAGCAAAATGATTTCCATTGGAATGTTGATGAAAACAATTTACATATTTACAGATTTGATGAGAACAAAATATTTGTAAGAGTTTTAGATGAACAGTTCAACACAATGTCAGAGAATGAAATATATAGTTGTGATGAAGATATTTTGGACATTAGATATAATAATATAGCAAAGTATCCGGCTTTCACAGTTTCAACAGAGAATTCAACTATAGTTTTAGATAATCTTAATAAAGAACTTAGAGCATTTCATTTTCCAAAGAATACATTTATACAATATCGAAACGGGAAAAATATTATCCTTATCACAGATGATGAAAGCAAGAAAGTTTCATCATATTGTACAAATTTGAAAGAGATTACCAAAACTATTGAACTAAATACTAGTGTTGGATTTGCTGATAATTATGTTTTAATGTTTAGGCGTGAAGGCTTGTTTGCTGTAAGATCTCTTGATTTTTATGATAGTAATTTAAGCCTAATCAAAACTTTTACATCGACTGAAATACCGGAGTTAAGGAAGATTAATCTGATTGGTAGAGATAATATGTTTTTAAATGCTACAAGTGTTGGAAATGAGAATTATTTAAGTTTAAACATTCAGCCAAAGTTCCGAAAAGGTTTGTTAATTTTTCTTCCAACCTGTAATTATATACTGAATTTTTCTCTTCGTGATGATATAAAGCTCCTGAATAAACAGAAAATCAAATCAGAAATCTTTGATTTTCAAAATAATAGAGTTTTAAATGTAATTGATGACAAAATAATTAATTTTCAAGTATCCGCTAAAGAAGGTTTTGGTATATCTGTCTATGATTTTAAAACTAATAAAACTAAACGAGTTTCGCTTGATGAAATGCCGGTTTCCGGTTATTTACACTTTCAAGAAAATAATAGTAAACGTGAAAGCATACTCACTCTTGAATTCATTGACAGTATAAGGTTTTATGATTTTGACATAAATACTCTTGATAAAAGACTTATCTATACTTACACCAACAAAACAGATTCTGATTCTTTTTTTTATTTAAACAGAATCAGGCATCATAATGATACTATATATTTTGAGATAGGATCAACGTCTCAAAATAACCAAATTATAAAGTTTAGATAATTTGGTATTTTGTGAAATTAGTTGATTTTAAAATAAATAAACCATCAGAAAGATATTTATTAGTGCAAGCAAGGATGCTCGCACAACATCGGTATTCAACAATCCTTGTTAAGTATTTAACAAGGATTGTTTTTTATAAGAATGAAACAAAATATTAGAGCTATTTATGTTGGATAAAAATAAATATCATTTTTTAATTGACAATCGGAATGTTATTTGCTATGTAGATAATAGAAAGGAGTTTTTATGAAGAAATTAATATTTTTGTTCATAATTATGATAGTAAGTGCTATAAGTCTAAACGCAATAGTATATGAGACTGATTCGTTTAGTAATTTTTTTTATGGTACTGCCGAAAATTGTGAATATGATGATTGGATAAGCCACATTGCTAAAGGTGTTGCTTTGCAGAATTATAATTTATATGCACCATTTTACAGACAAACAAGTGGATTTGGGGATTATGTAACACCTTCAACTCAAGATTTAGAAAACTGGAATCAAGTAGTGACTCAGTTTATGTATGGTAATTATGAGGACGCAGAAGAGTTGATTGAGCAATTTGTATTTCCATATCAGGTTGTACAATTTACTGATACAGATACGGATAGAGTTTATTATATGTTGAGAGAAATATTAGATATGACCCAAACTGATGATCAAGGTACACCTGAGACTACTGATGATGTGCAAGGTGCTTTTAGTTATGGTTGGGGTTTATACGTAGTTTGGCCGGAATCAGACAAGCCTATCATAATTAATGTAGTTCATCCAAATGATGATTTTATAGTACCACCACTTGCAGTGAAATCATTTCAAGATTGGGATGCAAAATATTTTATGTTTGCAGGAGCCGGAAGAGAAGTGAAATGGACAAATTCTAATCCTTATTATAATTCGAAATCACTATCTGACCCTTCAAGAGTAGCAAATCATCCATTTAACAAGGCATATATCGCAGCTTGTGATGAGATCAGGTTGAGTTTTGGTCGTACTGAGTTTTCTGCTCAATTGCATAGTTACGACTGGAATAGGCATGTAGGTCATGCAAATTTACAAATTTCTCCGGCACCAAATTCTGATTATCCAAATTTACCTATAAGAGATTTATCTTCAAGAAAAATGGATTTAATTAATCAAACTGATTATTTGGTTATTCCTGAAAATACCGTAGGTATTCATGAGCCTGTTTATATAAATGATTTTTATACGGTATATTATGATGAAACACAAGAACCTTTTTATTATGATAATGGAGAAGAATATTTTCCTGTAAATAATATGGTTTCTTTGCCGGGATATAGTCAAAGTGTTCAATATTTTTATACACATCAAGACATAAGTAATTATGATGTTGTGGATAATTTTTTTCATATAGAATTTGACGAATTACCTAATGCATATCCTCAAAATACAAATAATTATCATTGGTTTTATGGATATGATTTATCAACTAATACATTTAATATGGATACACGATTTGATAGAACTCTTGAATATTATGGCCGTTGGGTAGATTTGATGAAACCGGTTTTATTTGAAGCTTTAGAACTTGATGATGGATTAGTACCTGATGTTCCTCTGAATTTTTCTTTGTTAAGTCAAGAATATTCAAGAATGTCGCTTACATGGGATGCTATTGATCAATATGATTTTATGTCTTATGAGATACATTTTTCTGAATCAGAAGATTTTGCAGAATATAATATTCACGACAGAAATATTGATAGTAAATTAGCTTCTTCAAAATTCACTACTACTACAATTAACGGTTTACTTCCAAGTACAACTTATTATTTAAAGATTAGAGCAAGGGATTATAATGATAATTGTTCAGATTTTTCTGAAACTATACAAGTATCTTTAGGACCTGCTAATATAAGTAATTATAATTGTAGAAGTATTGATGCTAAAAGTTATTTAACTTGGTCTGCAACTTATCAATATACTATCTTAGGTTACAGAGTTTATAGAGCTACTGAAGATCAAGATTATGTAATGATTGCAGATTGGGAAAGTAATCCTGAATTATTGAAAAGTTCTAATAATCAAACTTTTAACTTTATTGATGATACTGTAGATAATTTTGTTAATTATGTTTATAAAATTGCAATGGTTGATACAGATATGAATGAAACAATTTTTTATCAACCGGGATATAGTTCGCCAAGACCTACCTATGCCGTTGTTTTACAAAATACTGCCGGCACTATAAGTGATACTTTATGGGTTGGAAATAGCCCTTTTGCTTCTGATGGTCAAGATACTTTTTATGATGTAGTTAAAAGTGGAACCTTGCCTCCTCAGTATGTTCAAATTATTGCTTATGAATCAACATGGAATAATGGCTATGGCATAAGTTTATCAAGAGAAATTTTTGGTAGTTATGATGCTAATATTGAGTTTAAGCGTTATAGAGTAAGAGTTAAATCAAATCAGAATAGTTTAAAGATAAGTCTGACAGGAAATCAAGAGAGAAATTCAGAAAAAGTAATTTTAGTTGAACAGTCTAATAGTTCATATACAAATTTGTTAGAAGGAGAACATAGTTTTACTGTTTCAAATACAAATTATAAAGAATTTTGGTTATATATCGGTAATGTACAGCCTGTCGTACAAATCTCAACACTTACAAATCGAATCTATAAAGCCGGAGATAACCTTAGTTATACTTTATCCTCTTCATATCCGGGATTGCTTGATTATTGTAAAATATCAATAGTTTCTGAAACAGATAGTTTGTTAGTAAATGATAATTTAGAATATACTGATCAAGCTCAAACTTTTAATATTCCTGATAATATCACTATTCATAATGCATATTTTGTTGTTGATGCATATTGTACAGATGGAGAAATCATTAGGTATAAGAGTAATGCTCCAATAGGAATAATCCCTGCTTTGACAACTATTACATATAATGAAGGAAACAATTTTATTGCACATCCATTCCCAGCAAATCCTTTTGATATAACTGAGATACTTTCTGATGCAAGTTTGTTTATGTTTGCATCAGATGAATGGCAAGATACTGAAGAAATAGCTTTTGGGAATGCATATTATTTAAATTCAAATCAAGCATATTCAGCATCTTTTGATAATAATATTCAGAGGAATGTCTTCAATAAATCAATTTCAAGAGGATGGAATTTTATCCCAAATCCTCATTTAAGACCTTTTAATATTAAAGATCTTGATTTTATTATGAATAATCAAGCTTATTCATACGGTGAACTTTATCAACAAGATGTTTTGATGCCAAAAGTAAGAGTTATAAGAGAAGGTTTATATGTGGAAACTGATATGGTTTATCCGGGAGAAGCATTTTTTATATATGCAAATATTAATTCTACCGATAATATGATAGTACAGTTTTTACCTTATAAACAAAATTTACCAATTAATAATTCTCCTTATTATTGGCAGGGTATTTTAACAGCTAAATCATTAGAGACACAGAATATTATGGATGAGGTTATCTTATCTTGTATAAAAGCTGTTACCGAGGATATAATAAGTATTTCCGGTAACCAACCGGAACCAATAGCTTTACCTAATAATATGTCTTTCTTTATGAATGAAAATACTACCTCGGATACAAGATATAATAGATTAAGTACAAATAAGTTATCAACAACAGAAGCTCAGTTTGTTGAATATCCTTTTACTATGGAATTACCAAATTTAGACTCATTTAAATTAACTGCTGATTATCCTGATACAGAATTAAATTATCAAATTGTATTAATTCTTGGAGAGAATGAATATCAATTTACTGAATATACAGAGCATATTATTACACCTCAAGAAACAACTCTTACAGGTTATGTTAGAATAGTCAATGAATTCTTAACCGATGAAACTGATGTTGCTGTAACTCCTTTATCCTTCTCTGTATATCCTAATCCTTTTAATCCTACAACAAATATTTCTTTTAATATTAACAAAGCAACACAAGTTGATGTAGCGATATATAATATAAAAGGTCAAAAAGTAAAAACACTAAATAAAGGTATTTTAGAAAAAGGAAATCATATTTTATCTTGGACAGGTACAGATCATAACAATAAATCTTGTGCATCAGGTATCTATTTTATATCAGTATCTCCTAAGGGATATAGTCGTCAAATTAAGAAAATAAGTTTAATAAAATAAGTATTAGTAATATTAAGAGGCAGGTGTTGAGCCTGCCTCTTTATTATGTTGAAAATTTTGTTATGTGAGCATCCTTGCTTGCACTTTGATTTGTTGTGTAAGTCCCCTTGCTTGCTCTTGTATTTGTTGTGCGAGCATCCTTGCTTGCTCTTGTATTTGTTGTGCGAGCATCCTTGCTTGCACGAAAATTAAGTAATCATATTTCAAATATTATTAAATATCAAGCAGGGTGTGTATCGAACAATAACCTTTGCTCTTCTATTCGTTAATATTTTTAGTTAGTAAAAGCTCACCATTTGGATGGAAAAGTTTAATATGTTGTTCATCTTGTTCAGTTATTTTGTAAGCTACTCCATCTTTTTCAGCGAACCAACAATTAGAGTTTTCATCAAATAGTAAGGTCATTTGGTGTTTTTGGGTGTCTGAATCTTTAATATCAAAGCGGTTTTTTGTCATTATTACTTCATAATTTTTGTCTTCAATAGCGTAATAATGAGTTTCGCTTTGTCCTTCTTCCATAGCCATTGGGTTTTTATCTGTCCAGAATTCGATAACGTTTAATAAGATTACATCGCCTAATGTTGCGAGTTCGTAAACGGGAACGATATAGAATATCCACATAACAAAAGATTTGACAAATTTGTTGTCAATGCCTTTGTTAAAATCGTAAACGGAACCTACTAACTTGAATGAGCCAAAGCATCCGCTAATACTGAGGCTTAGCAATGATATGATTAATATTGTCAAAATTGATTTTTTCATTTTGACCTCCTTTAGTTATTTATTAACCATTGGTTAATTTTTATGTTATTTTGTTCAATCCATCTCATAGCGTTTTCATAAGGTTCAGTGCCGAGGGTTTGGTTTAAGTCCATAATAAATTCTAAATCATCTTTTGAAAATTTCATATTAGCTAAAAAATTTGTTATACTTGGAGTATTTTCAATAAATAGACTGTTTGAATAAATGGAGGCATATTCAAATTCTCCAAAACTATTTTTTGGATCAGTTAAAGATTTGATGTTATATCTATGGTAGATATAGTGAGGTCTGATTGATATTACTGCGAAACCACTTGTTTGGTTTAGTGATTTTTCAATGTGTTTAGTGATGTCATCCCAACTCATTTCGTAGAGAGAAAAATCTTTGAGATTATAGTCTTCAATTATATCTTTGCCTAATGAATAGATAGCATTTTGATTATCAGGGATGATTATTTTATTATCAAGTAGATTTGAGTATTTATGGAGTTCTTCAATTGAGTTAAATGGTGCATAGTCAGGTACAGCTATATATAATCCTAAACTATCGTGAATAATGCCTAAATCATGAATTTCATAAGGATATTTTTTAATATATTCTGAATGAGTATTTGGTAGCCATGCAGAAATTGCTATATCTATTTCATTTTTTGCAAGAGTTCTGAACATAGTTGAATCTGCAAGTTTGTATAATTCTACAGAAAGACTTTCTTGTTGATCCAACACTCCTTTAATTACATAAGCTATTGCTGTATCAAAGTTATATTCTGAGTGTCCGATTCTGATGATTGTTGTCGTTTCTTTTTTCTCGCAAGACATTAGTAAGAACAAGCTGATTAATATTATTGAATAAATTATTTTTTTCATTATAAATCCTTAATTATTTATTTATTACTTTCAAGTATAAATAAAAAAATCAAATTGTCAATCTATTTTTTAAATTGATATAATGAATACCTTAAAACTCTAAATGGAAAAGCTATTTTGAGCTAATTATTGTTAATGATGATTATTGCTTTTGGTATCCTGAATATCAGAGGCTGTCTCAAAATTCAGAAAAGTTCTAAAACATCCTTGTTTGTAGTTTTCTAAAATATTGAATGCACGTGATTTATGTTTTTTAGTGCAAGCAGGGATGCTCGCACAACAGTAGTTTTAAGACAGCCTCTCACGCACCCGATTATTTAAGGTTGACACCTATGGTATAAATGATTGATGAGTTGTTTTTTTGTACATCAAGCTTCTGGCTCGATAATGATAATCTCGATCAGGATGATCGAGATATGAATATTGCGTAAGAGAGATTTATATTTTAAAATATCATTATTTTTATTGATAAGAGTATTTTATCCTGTTATATCTAAAAATAAGCATTATATTAAATAAAAATTTTCAACTAAACGCCAAATTGAAAGGAAGCAAGATGAAAAAGGTCATAATGCTGATATTACTTGTTGTGTCATTAAACGCTAAGTCAAATGAGGATATGTCGGAGTATGAACTTAAATGGTATATTATGCAGGAAAGAGCTAAAAGGTTCAAACAAGAAACCGAACCTATGAAGTTAGGATAAATGTATGATAATTTTAATGATATTGTAGTTACTGCAAAAAAGATACAGAACTTATGAAACAGGTTTTTGAACAGGTGAGGGTAATTATATAAATTATTATTATATAATATACTCAAGAATTGTACTTGAAGGTTTTTCAATTCTTTCTTTGATATATTAATTGGTTAAGGCCATGTAACTTTTCTGTAAAATCAATTCTATTATTTCTTAATTCCGAAATTTTTTTAACTAATTCATATGAAGATAAATCTTTATAAATCTTCCTATCAGCATTAAATTCAGCAATTTTCTGAAATGTTTTGTCATTGCCTCTCAAGAAAGTTTTTAGTCCAATTCCTATAAAATCCTTTTTAGCATCAGCAGAAACATCACTCCTTGATAAATCTTCTGCATTAAAAGCTCTGTATTGTTTACCTAAATTATTATAAGGATCTTTCGTTTTTAACATAGTATAATATATAACTGCAAGTTTTCCGGTAGTTGTTGTTATTCCTTTACAATATCCTTTTTTGTGCTTTTTTTCGTCGAAAAAATCTCCTAAATAATTCTTGCTTTTCATTAATGTACAAGTAACGATATTCGGGTAACAAAAAATGGAGACATTCAAAAAAGAATGTCTCCAAGTGAATTGATGAATTATCATAATTTATCAGGAGTTATGAAAAGTTGTTCAAATTGATATTTATTGAGTTTGTACAATGTATGTTGTTCATTATTTCTCATTAGGAGGTATTCAGTATCGCTTAATGAGATTGCTTTTAGCTGTATTTTATCTTCATTGTTAAGATTAATGATGATTTCGTGAGTGGTTTGGTCAAATTTGTCTTTATATTCATCGTATTGATTGTCAACAAAATTACTTGATCTTAAGTTTATTAGAGAGTTTTTAAATGTGGAAAATGTCTTGTTGGAATTTTCTATTGTTTGAACTGAGTCAGCATAACTAAGATTCCAGTATAGCTCATTTTGAATTAGTTCAAATGAGTCTTGATTATTTACTATTGAAATAGAATTAATATCACTTTCGATGATATTTAATATCTTGTCTTCACGCCAAGTTTTGGCAGAAGGGGTAATGACAGATTGTAAGTTATTTATCTGATAGATTTTATTATCATTGTATTTTCTTAGGTAAGCGTAGTTATAGTTATTGCTTTTTCCGTAGAGAACTTTTTGGAGAAGTTTTTGATTTTGTCCGTAGATATTTATTATTGTTCCGGTTGAATCATTGACATTATAGAATGTTTGTCTGTTAATTGATTCAGAAATAGGGATATTAGATGTTTCGACTTTGATAAAGTCATTAAGAAAGCGATTTATTTGGTTATCTTTTACCGGAGCAATGAGAGGTTTTGAAATTTGCCATTTTGAATCAACAAGTTCAATTTTTAAAGTATCGTCTGATGTTAATATATCGAAGGAATGAATGTTTTCAGGAGTGAACTTAAAGAAATTAATTCTTTTTTCAATATTTTCTTTTTTTCTTGAAAACATAAATACTACTACGAGTAAAATTAAAAGGGCTAATAGAGCTATATTTTTCTTATTCATAAGTTTCTTTAATCCTTTTTCTTCTTTGTATTTCTTTTTTGTATCTGATTAATCCATAAACGACCAATAACAGAGAAGGCAAGATAATATTAATAATTTTAATAAAGTTTTTAATGTTTCCAAGCTTCTTTTCCGCAGCTTCGGGAGTTAAATCTTGAACATTTACTAATCTTTCAGCCAGTAAAGGTTTATTAACAACTTCTCTTGAACGTAGAGAAATTAGGTTTTGATTGTTTGAAAGGTAGTCGATAGAGTTCATTAAAAAGTTCATATTACCCGGATTTTTACCTGCACCTTCATTGTCGATGAATTCCATATCAGGGACGAGTATGATCTTAGCGTATTGGGTGGATTCATTATATCCTTCGTGAGAAACTTTTGTCTTATCCTTGAAATAACTGACAAAGGGTCCTTCGTAGAGACCGGCAATAATTTTATTTTTTTGAGTAAGACGATTTAGGTATGATTTATCCATATATCTTTGGATAGAAATATCATAATTAGGACCTTGAATACTTGAAGATTTGTCAGAGGTATAAACAAGAGGGGTAAAGTTGACATTAGGTAAAACTACAGTAGTATCAATTTCAGATACAAAAACATATTGTAGATTATTAAGTTGAGATACTATTGGATTTTTTTTGTTAAATGTATTTGAAATAGGGATAAATGGATATTGTACAGGAGTGCTTACAGAAAAAATACCTCGTTGTTCTTGTACGCTTACTTGACCTGATTCAGCATCTAAAACAAGATTATCTTTGATTTTTATGCCGTAGTGTTCGAGTAATTCAAAGATATTGGAGTTAATAGGTTCAACCATTTGATATTGTAGATTAGCGAGTACCTTGTCTTGAAATATAATGAGGTTGTTTCCTTTCATTAAGAATTGGTCAAGATTAAAAAGTTGCATATTACTTAATGAGTCTAAGATACCTGAAAATACAAGGGTAGAAATATTAGTTTCAAGAGGTTCTTCTAAGGTGGTAGATATTAATTCATAGTTTTGTCTGATATGTTCTTTTGTAGTACGGAATTTATCTTGATTTTGCATAAACATTCTTAGTCGTGGGTCATCGGGTAAATCCGGAGTTAATCCATAAAAGGCAACTTTGGCAATATTATAGGCAGAGATTTTATTGATTGTTCTGGTTATTTCGTATTCAAGACCTCTTGTTTCTTGTACTAAGGGGATGGTTTCGGCTTTATCATTATAATGGAAAACTAATCCAAGGAAGGCTTCTCTGACTTCGAGTCTGTCTTGTTCTCTTACTTGCACATTTACAGGAGGGATTCCGTTTTTTTGAGCTTCTTCTTTTAGTTGATTTTCGTCAGTAGGATTGATAAATTCATATCGAAATTTACCCTTTGAAGCTGTCTTATATTCTTCAAGTAAGTCTTTTGTATAGCGTCTGATATTGGCAAATTGGGGAGGTAATTCTTCAGTAAAATATGCTTTGACTAGCATTCTGTCTTCTAATTGTTTGACAACTTCTTTACTGGAAGGAGCCAGAGAGTATATTTTGCCTTTAGAAAAGTCTAATCTAAAGAAGACATTTAGGGAAATTAGGTTAATAACAATTATTACCATTATAAATATAACTAAGTTAATTAAGGTTGATTTTTTATCTATTTTTTTCATAATACTTATGCTCTCCTATTTCCATTTTCTTGTTTCCATTATTACGGTGGCAAGTTTTAAAAATATAGCGATTAAACTACCGAAATAGATGATGTTACGAGAGTCAATAATACCTCTTGAAAGATTAGAAAAATGATATTCTGTACTTAAAAATTGGAAAAATTCAGCTAATGAACTTGGTAAAAAGAATAGTATAAATTGCAATACAAATAAGAAGAATATAATTAACAAGGCAATAATAAATGAAATTATTTGATTGTTAGATAAAGTTGACGAAAATATTCCTATTGCACTATATGCCGCTCCCATTAATATTACTCCGAGGTAAGCACAAAAAATAGCACCAAAATCTACATTTTGCCCTAAAAATGATATAGTTAATAAATGTATTAATGTAAATATAAGCCCAATAATTATTAGTGAAACTGATGCTAAAAATTTACCGGATATAATTTCAAAATCAGATAAGGGAAATGTTGTTAGACTTTCTATTGTTCCACTGTCTTTTTCTCTTGAAATCAAACTCATCGTTATTGCAGGTATGAAAAAAACAAATATTATGGGGATTATACTAAATAACGTATCTAAACTTGCTTGATTAATTAAAAATAATGGACTGGAAAAAAACCATCCTGAAATAATTAAAAAGACAAAAAGAACAACGTAAGATGCCGGTGAATTTAAGTATGTCCTAATTTCTTTACGAGCAATGATTAACGTATTATTCATTTTTGCCTCCTGATGTTAGATTTCTGAATATGTCTTCTAAAGTGCTTGTATGTAATTGCATCTCTAAAATTGTCCAGTCTTTTTGCTTGATGAAATTAAAAATATCTTTGCGATAATCTTTGTCTTGAGGATAATTTATTTCTAATTTTACATTTTCTCCATTAACTTTAATGGTTTTTACATCAATCTGAGGAAGATATTCTTTGATGGTATATAGCTCTGTTTCCGGAGCTATGAGTTCTAAGTTGAGTTTTGCGATGCGTTGATTTGACATTTTTAATTCTTCAGTAGTTCCTTGACCAACGATCTTTCCGTTATTAATAATGACTATTCTGTCACAGACAGCTTGTACTTCTTGTAGGATATGACTTGAGATAATCAAGGTTTTTTCTTTGCCTAATTCTTTGATAAGCTCACGTATCTCAGCTATTTGATTAGGGTCTAAACCTGTAGTGGGCTCATCAAGGATTAAAATTTTCGGATTATGAATAATTGCTTGAGCAATGCCTACTCTTTGCCTATAACCCTTAGAAAGATTTTTGATTGGTCTTGAAATAACTTCAGTAAGTCCGCATTTCTTAATAGTATCACGTAAAGTTTTGTTAAAGTCATTTTCACTGATTTGTCTAACTTCCGCTACAAACTTTAAATAATCATATACTGTCATTTCCAGATAGAGAGGGTTGTGCTCCGGAAGGTATCCAATCATATTACGTATCTCTTTAGAATGTTCATAAACATTGTAGTTGTCAATCTGAATATTTCCGTCTGTTGGAGTTAAATAGCAGGTAATCATCTTCAAGGTTGTTGATTTTCCGGCACCATTTGGTCCTAAAAAACCCAATATCTCACCTTCATTAATTTTAAAATTAATCGTATCAACTGCTCTTAAACTCCCATAATCTTTAATAAGATTTTGAAGTTCAATCATTAATACTCTCCTTTTATCTTTGGTTTATACTTTTAAAACAATTGTAGTAGTTTTTTATTACAAGTATTTTTAAAAAAATTATTTTTTTTGAGTGTTTTTATTAAAATGATTTAATCCATTATGAAATTGGAAAATGACCGGAGACCTCCAAGATGCTTCAAAGCATCTTGGAGGTCTCCGGTCATTTTCTTGTGTGAACATCTTGTTTGCACTTTTGATTTGTTGTGCGAGCATCCTTGCTTGCACTTTGATTTGTTGTGTGAGCATCCCTGCTTGCACTATTTATCCTACAAGCTGGAAACTTGTAGAACAGTATTTGTTTGCACGCTACAAGCCGGAAGCTTGTATAGCATTGATTTAAATTCTTAGCCTCGGGTTTTAACCCGTGGATTAAGATTAACGCCCACATAATTTTATCCACTTTAGTGGGTGATATAAACCTTTTGCCACTAAAGTAGCAAAAAGGAGATCCTTCACTGCGTTCAGGATGACACGGTCTTGTCATCTCGACTCACACTCACTTCGCTCGTTGCAAGTCAAGTCCGGCGATATTGCAAGTCAAGTCTGATTTTGAGTTTGTGAACATATGCAATCCATAACTACATTATCCTTAGTAAGACTTGTCTTAGTTAAAATAAATTAAGTGTGAATAACTTATGGTTAATTGTAAAAGCACGGATGCTCTTAAAATATTAATATGGGACAGTATCTTTGAATATATTGATAAAATATTAAAAAATTGATTGACCTAATTAACAAGATAACAAATCTTGACATTATGAGAAAAGATTTTCCTTTAAGTATAGTATATATTTTTGCGACTTTAGCAATGTTTTTTTGGAGCATTGCTTTTATTTGGGTGCAACAAAGTCTTGAAGCAGGCTTTAGACCATTAACGATAATTTTTTTAAGATTATTAGTTGCCTCAATAGTTTTAACAGTAGTCACAAAATTGTTTCGTATCAAAGAAAAGATAGCACAAGAAGACAGGAAATGGATTTTTATCTTAGCTTTTTGTGAACCTTTTTGTTATTTTCTCGGAGAGACATTTGGTATGTTGTTTGTGACAGCTACAACAGCGTCCGTAATTGTTTCCACCATACCCTTAATTACCCCAATCTTTGCATGGTTTTTGATTCACGAAAAGGTAAATATATACGAGATTATTGGGTTAATAATCTCTTTTTTGGGTGTTTTGGTTTTGGTCGTAGAGGATTTAAATATTGGTGGGAAGCTTATTGGTTTTGTGCTAATGTTTATTGCTGTTATTAGTGGTACCGGTTATGGGATAACGCTTAAAAAATTAACTGACAATTATACTGCTTTGACAATTACAAAATTTCAGACTATTATAGGTATGTTATTATTTATGCCTTTGTTTTTAATTTTTGATTTAAAGCAGTATTTTAGTGAACCAATTAACTTATATAGTCTTAAACATATAATCTTGTTAGGCTTATTTCCTTCAAGTATATCATTTACATTTTTAGCGATTGTAGTACGTAAAATTGGTGTTGTTAGGGCTAATGTATTTAGTTATCTTATCCCGGTTTTTACTGCAATTTTAGCATATTATATTTTGGGAGAGAAATTTTCAGAGTCTAAAATTATTGCTATCTTGATAGTAATTTTTGGCTTAATTATTTCACAACTTCATAAATTTGAGTTTAGTAGAAGATATAAACAATTTCAAAGTAAAAGACTTGAAGGTTCTATTAAAAAATGAGATACTTAGTAAGCATAATATTTATTTTGAATGTAAGTCTATTGTTTTCATTTCCTATTACTGATTATGATTTTAGATTACCTACTTCAGTAATTTCTCCGATAGAAGGATCTTGTGGGGGTATAAATGTTGCGAGTAATAATGATAATTATATTGTCTTTACTAATCCAGCTCTATTGGCGACAATTAAAAAAACTAATTTTTCTGTAAGTTTTATTTTACCCTCAAAAAATTATGAGACTATAGGGTCAGTATTAAACAAGGTGCCTTTTTTAGAAGAGAATAAATTTAGAGGCTTCGCATTTCAAGGGAATAAGATAGGTTTAGGGTATCAAGTATTATCAGAAGATAAGTTTGATATACAAAATGAAGCTGGTGATAAGATTTATCAGGATTATAAGTTAAATTCTTATTTACTAGGATTTTCAGATTCTATTGATAATTATCACTGGGGCCTGAGTTTAAAGTTATTAAGCGGAAGGCTTGTCTATCTTAAACAAGAAAAAGTTTTAACCGGTAACGAAAGTATTTTAGTGACTAAGGAATTTATTGATTCAAGAGCTTTAGGTTATAGTTCTGATTTAGGGCTACATACTGCTAAGAATAATTTTTCTTTTGGCTTTGTAGTAAATGACATACTGTCAAAAATTTATTGGAAAGATTATAATTCATATAAAATAAAAACCAGAGTTACAACCTCTGTAGAGTATAGTTCTGATAGTTACATATTAGGTTTTGGTTTAAATAATCGATGGAATATTAAGACAAAGCCATTTTTGAATACTTATTATGCATATAAATATAGTTTTGGTAGGCCTGATGATTTGCAATACAGTATATTGCGATTTGGTGTTTGTAGTAAGGAGTTTAAGGATCAAGACAATATATTGTTTAATCTTGGTTTAGGGTATATGTATAGGATTTTCAAGATTGATATTGCCTTGCAATCACAAGGTTGGAAAGCTAATCAAACCCAATATTTATTTTCAGTTAGTGTAGGTGAATAATGTTTGGTTTATCGTTTCTTAATGCAGGCATTTTATTTGTTGCTATGAGTGCAATAATCCCCTTATTGATTCATTTATTTGTTAAAACTAAACCTCAAAATCTATATTTTTCTTCGTTAAAATATTTGAGAGAAGTGCTTGAAGAACGTAGAAAAAGGATGACTATAAATCAAATTATTCTTCTTATATTAAGAATATTAATTATCTTATTTGCTATTATGGCAATAGCTCGTCCGGTTGTAAAATTACCTTTTATAAAAACAAATAATTACCACCCTCCAACTGCAATTGCATATATTTTAGATACTTCTCCGAGTATGGATTACGTAGTATCTCAAAAAAACTTAATTCAACAGGGTGTTGAGATGATAAAACGAATTCAAGACCAAGTCACACTAAAAGATATTAGCCTGTTACTGACTTCAAATAATATATGGAATACTACTAAGTCAAAGCTTTCACATACGCAGATTACTGAAAAAGAATTAAATAGTTTTGTTTTTACTTGGACCCCTGAATCCCTTGAAAAGTTGATTATTAAAGCTCAAGATGAATTAAATAAAAGTGAGTTTTTATATAAAGAAATATTCGTAATTACCGATATGCAAGAAACAAAATTACCTAAAAAAATTGATATACCTGTTTCTTTTATACCTGTTTTTAAAGATACAATGCGTATCAATCTTGCCTGTGAATCTGCTTCAATAAAAAAAGATTTTATCGATGGGGAGCTTCAGAGAATTATAAGTTTTGAGATAGTAAATTATAGCCCGATAATTCAAAAAGATAGAGTAGTAAGATTAATTCTTAATGACAACACTGTATCTGAAAAAATGATAGATCTTAATCCTTTTGAAAAAAAATCAGATAGTTTTATGATTACTAATGAGAATCCTGAATGGAATTATGGCTGGATTGAAGTTAAGAATGAACAGTTTATTCCGGATAATAAATATTATTTTACTTTTTATTCCGATCCAAACCCAAAAATAGCTGTCATTACCGATAATATATCTTTACCTAAACAAATAGAAATAATCTCAGATATCTTCATCGGTGACAACGGTTCAATTGAATACCTTACTGAAGAAAATCTCCAATTGGCTGATAAAGATAAATATCATTATATTATTTTCTATTTAAATAATTTCAGTCTAAGAACTCAAGCCTTTATTGAAGAACTAAAAAATAGTAAACATAAAAGCTTGTTTCTATTATCAAAAGATATGAATCAAGATGCTATTGATTTTCTAAGTTCTGAATATGATGTTATATTCAAAAGTAAGAATTTTGAGTTAGAGAATATTAGTAATTATAATAAATTGCATAAAATTACAGGAGATTTTGATTTTAAAACAAATAATTCAATATTGATAAAACCGGCTTTAAATGTAATAACAAAGGGTAAAATTTCTCAGCTTATTAACACAAAAAATACTCCTGTTATTTTTGAAAGTGAAGATATTTTTATAAATATTGATTTTTCAGCTCAAGAACAAAATTTTCTTAGTTACCCATCCTTTCCGGTGATATTATACCGATGTTTATCTTGGATTTCAAAATATGATAATATCTTGAATGATTATAGGATAAATGATAGTATTCAACAGAGAAATGCTATAATAACTAATCCTGATAACGAAAGTTTTCAGTCAGAATTAAGTACATATTATTTCGATAAACCGGGTATATGGACGATAGAAAAGGATTCAGTGAAGAAATACTTTGCAGTTAATATGTCAGACTTTAGCGAGCAAAGTAAACATAATCCTATGTTATTATTAGATAATCCTCAATATAAAATAATGGAAAATGAATATAAAAAAACAGCATTCCAACAAGATTCAGGTACTGAAATGTGGAAACTTTTGCTATGGTTTGCTTTGATCTTTATAATAATTGAAATGATAATTGTTCTACTGCTACAAAAGAAAGCTAAAGTATAATGGATTATCAAAAAATAATCAATAAAATACATCAATCTATAAATCCCTTTCTTGGTATTGGTAAACCTGCAAATTATATTGCTCCGCTTTCAAATGTTGACCCTAAAAAATTTGGTATCAGTTTAATGACTTGTAAAGGTGAAGTATTTAAAATTGGTGATTCAGAAGAAAAATTTTCAATCCAGAGTATTTCTAAAGTTTTTGCTTTGACTATTGCTTTAAGAAAGTATGGTTCAAAAATTTGGACTCGTGTAGGAAGAGAACCATCCGGTTCAAGTTTTAATTCTCTAATTCAGCTTGAATATGAAAATGGGATACCAAGAAATCCGTTTATCAATGCCGGAGCGATAGTGATTTCAGATATTTTACTTGATTCGATGAAAAAACCTAAACAAGAGTTTCTTGACTTTTTGAGGAATATTTGCGATAATCCTAATATTGATTATAATTATGAAATAGCTCAAGCAGAAAAGGAGACCGGATTTCGTAATATTGCTATGGCAAATTTTATGAAATCATATAATAATATCCATAATGATATTGACGAAGTATTGGATTTTTATTTTCATCAGTGTTCTATAATGATGTCTTGTAAGGATCTGTGTAGAGCTTTTCTTTATTTATCTAATTATGGCGTTGACCCAATAAACAAAAATATTATCATTACTAAAAGACAAGCAAAAAAAATAAACTCACTTATGCTTACCTGCGGATTATATAATGAGGTTGGAAACTTTGCCTATAGAGTTGGTCTTCCCGGTAAAAGTGGTGTAGGTGGGGGGATAATAGCTGTTTTGCCTAATGAGCTCGTTATTAGTGTTTGGTCTCCTTTACTTAATGCTAATGGAAACTCTTTTGCCGGAATCAAAGCTCTTGATTTATTTACTACTATGACAGGCAAATCTATATTTTAAATAATTTTTGATTGACAAGATATTAAGATAGTAATAGACTTAATAATAATTATAAAAAGGTTGATATATGGCTTATTCGAAAGTTGAAATAGCAAAGATTCTTTCCGGTATTGATAACTTGCCAACTTTACCAATGGTAGCTTCTGAATTACTTAAAATGCTTGGTAATTTAAATGTTTCTATGTCAAATATAAGCAAAATAATGAATAACGATCCGGCTATAACTGCTAAGGTTTTAAAGATTGCAAATTCGGCGTATTATAGTTTAAGAAAAAAGGTAGATACTTTGAGAATGGCACTTGTTGTTCTTGGTATAAATGAGATTACTAATATTATTGTAAGCCTATCTTTGGTAAAATTATTTAGTTCGAGTAATAATAGTTTATTTGACCATTCGTTATTTTGGAAGCATAATATCTATACAGCTCATTTTTCGAAAGCTATATCAAAATTTTTTAAATTACCTTTTCATGGTGAAGAATTTACCGCCGGTTTGATGCATGATATAGGTAAAATTATTCTTGATCAATTTTTTCATAATGATTTTATTCAATGTTTAACTATACAAAATATGTCACCGGAAATGGATCCACTTGATTTAGAAAGTGAGATAATTGGTGCAACTCATCAAGAATTGGGGTTATGGCTTGCAGAGGTGTGGAAGATACCTGAAAATATAAGGCAAGTTATTAAATTTCATCATACTCCGGAGCTTGATGATTTAAATAATAATCTTTCATCTGTTATTTGTTTAGCAAATATATGGGCTAATTATACAGTTACTCCGGAGTTACTTCAAAGGGATTTTGATAATATAAAAGATAGTTTTGCATGGAAGCATTTATGTAAAGATTGTTTTTATGAATTAGAAGATTTATCTACTATGATAGATGTTGAGATTGAAACATCTAATACTTTTATTTCTCAAATGATTAATGATTGATTTGCTAATCTTATGATATTTGGAAGTTTATACTTTTAATTTTAAAAAGTATAAATATTTTTTTAAAAAAAGTTGACAAGATAATTTTTATATTGTATTTTTGTACTATACGTTAAGGATTAAATAATATAGGAGGAAAGATGAAAAAATTAATCATTGTTGCCCTTTTACTTAGTTCACTTGCTTTGTTTGCTCAAGTGCCAAGTTATATTTGGCATATTGAACCACAACCTTTAAGCTTTTCAATGTATGATTATGCAAATGGAGCTTATGATGGTTATCCCATTAGGATTCAAGGTGATAATATTCAAAATCATGGTATTTATATGACTTATATGGCAAATCAAACTGCTGCTGTACCAAGAAGACAAAATTATGCCTTTGCAACTTTAAACGGTGTTATTCAAGCTGAAGGTACCATAACTTCAAATCCAATAACTGAGGGTTTTGGAACTCTTGATATTGACCCTGTTTCCGGAAATCCACTATTTGCGTGGCACGCAAATTATCTTGGTGGAACAAATGAATTGAACGTTCATTTTACTTATGACATTTTTAGTTTTAGCAATACAGCAGGTAATGCCTTTGCTGATTATGCTACTATAATCGACAATAATGAATCAACAGAACCCGGCGAAGATCAACATACTTATATTTGGCCTGTTGTTCATATTGGCCCTTCTCCTACAGAAGGAATGAGAAGAATTTATGTATTTTCTTCTAATTCCGGCCAAGCAATTCAAGCAATTCCATCTTCTTCAATAACTTTAGCTTATGCTGATTTTAACGCAGATAATATTGAAATGGGAATGCCTTCTGATTTTTATTGGACAACTCAAAGAATACCTTATTTTTTAGATATTCATAACTGGGTACCTTCGAACACTGATGATACAGCAAGAGCTTATCCTTCATATTGTGTTTCTGAAGATGGTAAGGTTGCCCTTGCAGGATTTATTGATGGTAATACTACTGAATGGTCAGGTATGGAAGAACATGATGCATTTGTTGTGTTAAGTGAAGATTACGGCGAAACATTTACAAATATCGGATTAACTCTTGAAAGAGAGCTTGAGCCGGGTATAGTGCCTACTATTGCTGCTAATCATCCTAATAATCCAACCCCAGGTGAAGATATTCCTCTCTACGACTTAGCAGAAAATGATAATTTCGCTATGAGAAATGGAACATTAAATCATAAAACATTTGCTTTTGATAATTTTGGTAAGCTTCATATTCCTGCATATTTTTATATTGGTTTTACCGGAGCCGGAGATGATGCAGAAAGCAATTATTGGATTCCTTTATCTCACGTAGTTTCTACAGTAATATTTGATCCTGTAACTCAAACCTCAGTTTATAATTTAATTAATCCTAAACCTGCAACTACAATAACAGAAACATTGCCAATGTCTTATGATTTAGATTATGATGGATATATTGATGATTTTGCTGTAATACCAAATGGGGCTGATTTTCAAATTGATGAATGGTTTGAAGTCCAATGGCCAACTGTACATTTTACTACTGATAATCAATTTCATTACAACCAGATGAGGATGACTGAGTTTAATGAAGATGGTGTCGCCGCTATGATGTGGGTTGATGGAACAAAAGCATATTTATATAATGTAAATTCTGATGAAGATTATGCAGCTTATGCTAACGCTCCTGAAATTAAAATCATTGTAACAAGAGATAATGGTATGACTTGGTCAGAACCTATAACTATGAATGCTTTAGCTGATTCTCATCCGGAACTTGGTGTAGTGCCTTCTTATGTTTATCCTGCAGATAAAATTTATACAATTACTGAAGGTTCCTCAGTTTATGCGAGATTATATTTTATGTATGTAGATGATAAATCTTTTGGTGCTTACACTCAGTCGGAAGGTGCTAATCTGGGTGCTGAAGTTAAATATGCCGCTTTAGATATTGATATTACTAATATGCCGGTAGAAAATGATGATATTGTTACTGCCATTAAGCCGTATGGAATGCTTTCGCAAAATTACCCTAACCCATTTAACCCAACAACAAATATTAAATTTAATACACCTAAAGCAGGTAAAGTAAATCTTAGTATTTATAATGTTAAAGGTCAATTGGTAAAAACTCTTGTAAATGATAATTTCACTGCAGGAGAACACACCATTACTTGGAATGGTAATGATAATAATAATGATTCTGTTGCGAGTGGTATTTATTTTTATAAACTGAATGCTAATGGAAAATCAGAAATGAAAAAAATGCTTCTTATGAAGTAGATATTATTAATAATGAGCAGGAGTTTAAACTCCTGCTTTTTTTTATAAAAAAAATAAAAAAAATTTTTCATTGACAAGATTTCAATTATATTATTATTAGCACTCAGTTCTATGAACTGCTAAAGTAAAGATTATTAAAAAAGATAAGGAGGATGAGAAAATGGCTAAACAAATGAAGTTTGGACATGAAGCTCGTGCTGCTCTCAAAGCAGGTGTTGACAAATTAGCAGATGCGGTAAAGGTAACACTCGGACCTCGTGGTCGTAATGTAGTTTTAGACAAAAAATTCGGTTCACCAACAATTACTAATGATGGTGTAACTATTGCTAAAGAGATTGAACTTGAAGATCCATTTGAAAATATGGGTGCTCAATTATGTAAAGAAGTAGCAGAAAAAACTCATGATAATGCCGGTGATGGAACAACAACAGCTACTATTTTAACTCAAGCTATCATTGAAGAAGGTTTAAAACACGTAACTGCAGGTGTTAATCCAATGTATTTAAAAAGAGGATTAGAAAAATCTTCAAAGAAAATTATTGATAAGATTCATGAATACAGTAAAGCAATTAACAGTTCAGACGAAGTTGCAAAAATAGCTACAATTTCAGCTAACAATGATCCTGAGATTGGTAGATTAATTGCAGAAGCGATGGAAACTGTAGGTAATGAAGGTATCATTAATGTCGAAGAAGCAAAATCAATTGAAACTACTTTAGAAAAAGTTGAAGGTATGCAGTTTGATCGTGGACATATCTCTCCATATTTCGTTACTGATCCTGATAAAATGATTGCAGAACTTGAAGACCCTTTTATCTTGTTATATGATAAAAAAATCAGTGTTATGAAAGATTTATTACCAACACTTCAAGCTGTAGCTCAAACAGGTAAACCTATGTTAATTATTGCTGAAGATATTGAAGGTGAAGCATTGGCAACTTTAGTTGTGAATAAGCTTCGCGGAACTCTTAACGTTGTTGCTGTAAAAGCTCCCGGTTTTGGTGACAGAAGAAAAGCAATGATGGAAGATATTGCAATTTTAACAGGTGGACAAGTAATTTCTGAAGAAATGGGAAGAAAGCTTGAAAGTGCAACCTTAGAAGATCTTGGTCGTGCAAAAAAAGTTATCGTAGAAAAAGAAAATACAACCATTCGTGAAGGTGAAGGTAAAAAAGAAGCAATTGAGGGAAGAGTAAAACAAATTAAAGCTCAAATTGCTGAAACTACTTCAGATTATGATAGAGAAAAATTACAAGAAAGACTTGCTAAACTTAGTTCAGGCGTTGCTGTAATAAAAATTGGTGCTGCTACTGAAACTGAAATGAAAGAAAAGAAAGCTCGTGTTGATGATGCACTTCATGCAACCCGTGCAGCTGTCGAAGAAGGTATAGTTCCCGGTGGTGGAGTTACTCTTATTCAAGCAGCAAAATCACTTAAAGCAGATGATAATGCTTCTCATGAAGAAAAAGTTGCTGTAGAAATTATTAAAAAAGCACTTTGTGTACCAGCTATTCAAATCGCTAAAAATGCGGGCGAAGAAGGTGCCGTTATTGTAGAAAAACTTAAAAATTCAGATAATGTTGATTTTGGTTACAATGCGGCTAATAATACTTTTGAAGATTTGTTTAAAGCCGGTGTTATTGACCCTTCAAAGGTTGTACGCTCAGCAGTTCAAAATGCAATTTCTATTGCCGGATTGTTCTTAACAACTGAAACCTTAGTTACTGATATTAAAGAAAATGAACCTGCTATGCCTGCCGGTGCTCCAGGAATGGGCGGTATGGGCGGTATGGGTGGAATGTATTAATTAAATCCATAAATATACTTAAGAGGCTTTCATTAGAGGGCCTCTTTTTTTTATTAAAAAAAGTTGTTGGATGATTTCAATTATTGTTCTACAAACTTCCAGTTTGTAGTTTCATAAAATATTGAATACCTATCATTTAAGGATTTTTAGTGCAAGCAAGGATGCTCACACAACAACATTATTCAACAGTCATTTATTGTTTTATAAGTTTCCGGCTTGTAGTGTGTAATCAAAGACATTAGCATAACATAAAATTGTATAGTAGTCCTTAAAAATATTTATTATATACTCTAAGTTCAATGTATTCCAAGATTAAGTCAAATATCCAGCCAATTACCCCAATAATAGCAATATATAAAAGCATTTCTTTATATTTATATAAAAACCTGAAATCAAGTAATCTATAACCTAATCCACTTGAAACACCAAGCATTTCTGCGGCAATAAGTGTTTGCCAACCTATAGACCAAAGTATTCTGAAACATCCTATAAGTCCGGGTGTACTAAGAGGGAGAATGATTAATACGAAATGTTTAAATCCATTTGAACCGGCACATTTAGCTTCAGCTAAGATGTCTTTGTTTGTTTTATCATAAGTATTTTTACATAATAACATTGCTGAGGTACTCATACTGATTAATAAAGTATAAAATACAGCTGTTTCGCCAATGCCTGAAAGCATAATTATAAGTGGAAGCCAAGCAAATGGAGAGATATTTTTTAAAAATCTACAAGCAGAATTAACAAAATTTATCAGTATATTTGAAAATACTTTAATTATGATTGGGAATAAGTGATTTTGGCTTTTTTTATCATTTTTATGCAATGCTATTTGATTGATATATAAGAAATATCCAAATATGATACCTAATAGCATAGATATTGATAAAGTACTTAAAACTCTCAAAAAAGATATTTTAATGTCTGTAAATAAAAGCTCATTCATAGTAAATATTTTCAGGTATGTTGCTAATGTATCCTAAATCTAAGAAAATATTAATCATTTTAAGTTCGAATTCTTTGTCAATATCTCTCATTTCTAATGAATATTTCGTATGTTGTAAAGCATTTTTCATTTGTTCTTGTGAAAAGTTAAATTTCTTTACTCCATATTGTAGAAAGTCATAATTATTAGTTTTAATAAATTCAAAAGTATAATGGAATTTTTCAATTAAATCTTCAATGTTATTGTTAGTTAAAAAGATTTCTGTTGATGCTAAATTGCAACAAGTATGTTCCGGATAAAATTCACTGAACCATTTAATTATATGAAACTCATCAGATAATTTTTGCACTAATGGCTCATATAAGGAGATAGCCTGAATTTGATTTTGTCTTAAAGCTTCTATCATCTCATTAGGTGTTCTAAATGCAACAATTTCAAAGTTTAAATTAGTTTTTTTAGCTAAATCGATAACTAATACTTCTAAACTTGATGCTCGCAAAACTCCAACTTTTTTATTATTTAGTTGACTGAGTTGTGTTATATTTTTGGCAGTCATTAAGGCATCAGTTTCACGTTCAAAAGATGAAACTGTCATTATTTTATAGCCTTTGCTTTTTGCAGTCCAAATATAAGTAAAAGGCAGAATTGCTAAATCAATTTGATTATGAATCAATGCCTCTGAAAGCTCCCATCCTGTATTAAATCGGATGAGTTTAATGTTGTTAATATTTAAAATGTTTTTATCGATAGCATAGCTTAGAGGTAGGTGGTTGATTGAAGACGAGATGATCCCAAAACGTATTTTTCGGTGTTTTGTAGTGCAAGAGAAAACTAAAGAAATTAAAATTGCGAGTAGAAATATTTTTTTCATACTGAACCTTTTCCATCTGTAGTTTCAGTATTTAAGCCCTAACTACAGAATTTTAAAAAATCATTTAGTCAGGGTTGCTTATCAAGCATATTTCTTAACTATATGTCAAAAATATGGTTGTATGTAGTTATGTCAATTTGTTTTTATTGATAAGTATAAAAAGACGTTTAATGATAAAGTTTTGCGAGCATCTTTGTTTTATTAAATGCTCCTTAAATAAAAGAATATCAATCAATAAGCTTCATACAAGCCGAAAGTTTGAAGGAAAAGTTTGATATTATTTAACAGCTATATAGGATAGAATAATAATACTTTGAAAATGATTAAGTATTCAAATAACTTCTTGACAAAAAAAGGGGGTTAATGTATTACTGAATAATAAAATTTGAAAGAAGTAATATGATTAATAAATTGATGTCATTAAATATTTTAAGAGGATTTAAGTATAAAAATTATCGCTATTATTTTTTAGGTCAAGGTGTATCTTTAGTTGGAACTTGGATGCAAAGAACAGCTTTAAGTTGGTATATATACACATTGACTAATTCTGTATTTTGGTTAGGATTATTGGGATTTATCTCTCAGATTCCATCATTTTTTATTACTCCTTTTGGTGGATATATAGCAGACAAATTTCCAAGAATAAAAGTTTTAAGGTTGTCTCAATCTTTGGCAATGTGCCAAGCTTTAATATTGGCGATTTTAGTTTTAAGTCAAACAGCACAAATATGGCATATAGTGGTTTTAAGTTTTTTTTTGGGGAGTATAGAGGCATTTGAAGCACCTATTAGGCATAGTTTTGTAGTTAATTTAATAGAAGATAAGACGCTTGTTGGCAATGCGATTGCTTTAAATTCGGCAATGTTTAATGGAGCCAGATTGATTGGTCCGGCAGTTGCAGGATATTTGGTAGCATTTTTAGGTGAAGGTTTATGTTTTTTAGCCAATGGTATTAGTTATATTGCGGTTTTAATTTCATTATTTAATATTCGAAATATAAATCAAGAATTAAATATCGGTAAGACAAAGGTTTTAGAAAATATTAAAGAAGGTTATAGTTATTTGTTGAAGCATAAATCAATCTTGTATTTCATTTTTAATATAATTATCTTTACATTGTTTGGTTTTAATTATGTTGTTTTGTTGCCATTTTTATCTCGAGAGGTTTTAGGTGGAGACGCAAAAACTCTTGGGATGCTAATGAGTATGATAGGATTAGGTGCATTGATAGGAGCAATATATTTGGGAAGTAGAAAAAATTCAATAGGTTTAAGTAAGATAATTGTAAATGTAGGACATATGGCTTGTATTGCGATTTTTTTGATAGCTTTTTCAAAGAATATTACTTTATCTGCTGTTTTAGCTTTAATCTGCGGGACAGGAATGATGATGCAGATGGCAGGAGCTAATACTGTTATTCAGACATTAGTTGACGATCGAATGAGGGGAAGAATTATGAGTATATATTCTTTGGCTTTTTTGGGCTTTATGCCCTTAGGAAGTCTGTTGTCAGGCTATCTTTCAACATTAATAGGAGTAACTCCAACTCTATCCATTTCAGCAGTTATCTGTTTGATTTCCGGGTTTTTAATGAGAAAAAAACTTATAAATATTATATGATAATTTGAAAAAATAAAAAAAACATTTGACAACTAATCTATATTTTGCCATAATACAAAAATGGAGGATGAATGAGTTTTAAAAAGCCTAATGAATTAGTTGATGTCTTTATAAATACTATTGGGAAAAATAAAACTAATTATAAGATTGGTCAAATTTTCTTGTTAGGTTTGTTAGCCGGAGTATATATTTCGTTTGGTGCTCTTTCAGCACTTAAGAGTTATTCATTTATTGAAAATCACGCAATAGCTTCACTTTTAGCCGGGGCGTTGTTTAGCGTTGGATTAATGCTTATCATTATCGGAGGCGGAGAATTGTTTACCGGTAATAGTTTGATTTTGTTATCTGTAATGACTAAGAAAGTAAAAGTGGTTTCTATGTTAAGAAATTGGCTATATGTTTATTTGAGTAATTTTTTAGGAGCGTTATTTATAGTTTTTTTAATTATTAATTCAGGTTTGTTATATCAAGGTAATGATTTGAATGCAATTGGAGAAACTACAGTTTCGATAGCCTTACAAAAAACTCATTTAACTTTTAGTCAAGCTTTTATCAAGGGTATTTTGTGTAATTGGCTTGTGAGTTTAGCTGTATGGTTATCTTTAGCTTCTGAAGATATAACCGGGAAGATTTTAGGTATTTTCTTCCCAATAATGACCTTTGTATATTTAGGTTTTGAACACAGTATTGCCAATATGTTTATAATACCATTAGGATGTGTTTTGAGTCAGGATGTAACCTTGTCCGGATTAATAAAAAATTTAATACCTGTGACATTAGGTAATATTATTGGAGGATCAGTTTTTGTTGGTCTATTTTATTTTTTAACCTATAATTATTATTCAAAAAAGACAAATTAGGTGATTTATGAAAAAAAACTTTGACAAAAACAGTACAATAGAAATATTGTTAAATTTACTAATAAAAAAGATATATAAACAGCTTCACTTAAGAATGGAGGCTTTATGGCAAGTTTGAAGTTTTTAGTTGTTGACGATTCTCCCACAATGAGAAGGATTGTTTTTAACACTCTAAAAAGATTAGGATATTCAGAAATTGAAGAAGCAGAACAAGGTGCTGAAGCTCTTGATAAGCTGAAAACAATACCAGGAATAAATTTTGTCGTAACAGACTGGAATATGCCTGTGATGGACGGCTTAACTCTCGTTCAAGAAATAAGGAAATCCGGAGATTTTGCAAAAATTCCTATATTAATGGTTACTACGCGCTCTGTGAAAGATGATATAATCGAAGCTATGAAAGCTGGAGTCAATAATTATATTGTTAAGCCATTCACTCCGGAAGTATTAAAAGCAAAAATTGATGCTATTTTAAGCAAATAGGAGTTTTTTATGCCTGAAGATAAAAATCGCGGGGTTATCACGCTGATAGAAGAATTAATTAGTGATTTAAAAAGTTTAGTTTCTGAAATTGAACCTATTATAAATCAAAAATCAACTGATATAAGCACAGTAAAGAGACATGTTGATTATTTATTAAAGAAAATGGCGAATATTACAGAAAAAACAAATTTAACACATCGTTTGATTCAAGGTGTGATTAATTCTATACATTCTAGCAGAAAAGAATTAAAGTTATCTGTTGATGGGCTACTTAAGAAAACCGGAATGCAATTACAAAAAATTACTACAACCACTGAAGAAGCTACCAATAAAATTTTGGATGTTGCTGAAAAACTTGATAATGATCAAAACAAGATAATTGAATCATTAGATGAATTGAAGACTATATCAGATTCTAATATTATGAATGAGAAAGTTGAAGAGATTAAAAAGAAAGTTTATGTAAATCAAGATGCAGCATTTACAATAATTGATTATTTACAGTTTCAAGATATTACAGCTCAACAAATTGCAGGTGCATATTCATTATTATCCGATACAGAAAGAACATTGCTTTATGTGTCTAATTTGCTTAAAGAGTTTGATTTAGGAGATAATAATCCTGAGTTTACTTTGCCTGAAATAGATAAAAAGGCATTTAACGCTGATGCTCTTTTCAATGATAAAGCCGGTATTCAAAACCTAATTGATGATTTATTTGAAACCGGAAATACTAATATTGAAATCCCAAACGAAGAAACTGATACTAAGTTAAAAGAGTTGCCTGCAAGCCATGCTAATGTAAATAATGACGAGAATGAAGATTTTGATATCGATGCATTATTTAATAGTAATAATAGTAAATCAAAAGAAGAAATTACAAATCAAGATGATATTGATAAGCTATTTTCATAAAAAAATAAAGGTTTAATAATAATGTCAAAAAATATTCTAATAGTTGATGACGAAGCAGATATAAGAGAAATAATAGGGGAATTTTTAGAAACCCTAGGGCATAATGTTTATGAGGCGACTAATGGAGAAGAAGCTATTATGGCTTGTGGTAAAGTCAAATTTGATTTAGTTATTACAGATATAAGAATGCCAAAAATGAATGGATTGAAATTATTAAAAACTCTTAAGACTGTGATGCCTGATTTGCCTGTAATTTTGATGACCGGTTATCAACCTTCAAAAAATCAAGAGACTAATCTTACAGTTAAAGCAGACGGTTATTTGCTTAAACCATTTTCATTAAACTCTCTGAGACAATCAATATTGAAAGTTTTCACAACTTTATGAGTAAAGATAAAATTATCTCAAACTATATCCTTGAAGATATAGATAAAAAAGAAAAAAATATAAATATACATAAAGCACCTTCTGTAATAAAAATTCCTATTATAGAAAAAAATGACAAGAAAATATTAAGTGAAACCTCTTCTTCAAATCTAAAAGAACCGATTCTGAAATTATCTAGAAATAGTGAAGGTGTTGTTGTGGGCATTGAAGTTCAGTGTACATGCGGAGAAACAATTTTAATTAAGATGGATTATTAAGATGACAAAGATTTTAGTTGTAGATGATGAACTCTTATTAAGAGATGTATTACATGATTATTTGACCAGACAAGGATATGAAGTAGTCTTGGCAGGTGATGCTGAAAAGGCGTTGGAATCAGCAGAAAAACATAAACCAAATCTTGCTTTAATTGATATAAAATTACCAAAAACAAGCGGAATAGAATTAACTAAACAATTAAAAAGTAGTTATCCTGATTTATGCATTATAATTATGACCGGATACCCAAGTCTTGATACTGCAGTTAATGCTATGCAAAATGGTGCAGAAGAATATATAATAAAACCATTTAGATTAGATGAATTAAATAAAACAATTAAAAAACATATCGTTGATGATAATATCTAAATTATCATTTTTTTACTAAAATTCACCTTATGAATAAGTTAGCAAAAAAACAAGAAATAGAATCATTAACAGTCGCTTTTCAAGATTTTACCCAAACTATTGAGAAATTTCAACAAACATACGAAGTCTTACAAAAAAAAATTGATACTCTTAATAAAAAATTAGAAAGTAAAAATATTGAACTTGAAAAAAAATATGCTGAGGGTGAATACATAAAAAATTTTCTTAATAATGTACTTGAAAATATTTACACAGGTGTAGTTGTAATTGATTTAAAAGGTGTTATTACTCACTTTAATCGTGCTGCTGAAATGATTACCGGATATAATAAGGATGAATTAATAGGCAAAGGTTATTCTGTCTTAAGTCCTCCTGATAATAGTGATTCACGTTCTGCACTTTATACACTTTCATCTAAAAAAGAGTCGTACCATAGACAAAAAATAATTCTTACTGCTGATAATCAAGAAAAAAGTGTAGAATTTAGTATTACATTATTAAAAGATCATGAAAATCAAATACTTGGAGCAGTTGAAACCTTTAATGATATTTCTGAAATTAAAATTATGCAAGAGAAGATATTGCAAATAGAAACTCTTGCTGCTCTAGGAGAAATGTCAGCTTCAGTTGCTCACGAAATTAGAAATCCACTTGCGGGTATCACAGGGTTTGCAGGTTTGCTTGATAGGCAAATTGATGAAAATGATTCAAGAAAGAATTTAGTGCGTTCAATTATTCAAGGTGTTACAAAACTCAATGACATTATTTCAAATTTATTGACTCTTACAAGACCACAAAAACTTAATTTCACACAAATTAATCTTTCTCATTTCTTATATGATATCACAAACTATTTCAAAGAGTCTATTCCTCTGAATAATAAACAAGTGTCATTCGAAATTGAAATCGATAATAGTGAAACCTTAATATATCTTGATATTCAATTGTTTCAACAAGTTATAATGAATATTTTGAAAAATGCTTGCGATTCAATACATAAGTCCGGGAAAATATTAATTTCTACTAAAACAAATCTTTTTAAACCAATCTCAGATATTTTAGAACAAGATGAAAAGGATGAATTGATTAGACTGTTTTCTGATGTAGAAATTTCAATATCTGATTCAGGTAAAGGAATCTCAAACGAGATTCTTTATAAAATTTTTAATCCTTTCTTTACAACTAAAGATGAAGGAAATGGATTGGGTTTGGCGATTTGTAAAAAAATAATTCAATTACATAAAGGTGATATTCACGTTAATTCTACCCTAAATAAAGGTAGTTCTTTTATTATTAACTTGCCATTGTTTTTACATCCAAAATAATCTATAGGAAGATGTTTATGTTAAAAAAGATATTAATTGCTGATGATGAATCTCTGATAAGAGATTTTTTTTCCAGCTTTTTTAAATCAACTCCGGAATATTCAAATTTTAGAATTGATACAGCAGTTAACGGAGAAGAAGCTATTGCTAAGATAAAAAATAATCAATATGATTTGATTTTTACAGATTTGAAAATGCCAATAAAGACAGGTTTAGATGTTTTAAAATTTGTTGCTAATCATTGTCCTGAAACAGACACAGTTCTGTTAACAGCTTTTGGTGGACCCGAATCTGCAGCTCAGGCTATGGCTTTTGGTGCGTATGAATATATTACTAAACCGGTATCTGTTGAAGAACTGGATATGATTGTTAAGCATATCTTTGAGAGACAAGAATTAATTATTGAAAATAAGAATCTTCAAAAAAAGATTCGAGATAATACAAATTATTCAAAAATAATTGGTAAAAGTAAGGGTCTTACAGATATAATGGACTTAGTAAAAATGGTTGCTCCTACAAATTCAACAGTACTGATAACCGGCGAAAGTGGAACAGGTAAGGAGTTAATAGCTGAGGCTATTCATGAGCTTAGTCCAAGGAATAAAAATAATTTTATTAAGATTAATTGTGCAGCAATACCTGAAACGTTAATTGAATCTGAATTGTTCGGTTTTGAAAAGGGTGCCTTCACCGGGGCAATTAAAACAACAAGAGGTAAATTTGAACTTGCAGATAAAGGTTCTATTTTGTTAGATGAAATTAGTGAAATGAATCTTGATTTACAGGCTAAATTGTTGCGAGTGATACAAGAAAGAGAGATTATAAAAATTGGGAATGAATTACCAATAAAAATAGATACTCGAATTATTGCTACATCAAATAGAGACCTTGCAGATGAAGTAAAAAAAGGTAACTTTAGAGAAGACCTTTTTTTTCGTTTAAGTATTGTACCAATTTGTTTGCCACCACTTAGAGATAGACTTGATGATATACCATATCTTGTTGAACATCTTTTGAAAAAAGTATGTTTTGAGTTGGGTATTCCTCAGAAAGCAATTTTATCAGAAGCTCTTGAATTTTTACTTTCTTATACATGGCCGGGCAATATTAGAGAATTACAAAATACTATTGAAAGAGCTTGTATTACAACTCAAAAATCGGTTTTGCAAGCTGATTCTTTTTCATTTATAAGTGGAGTTTATAATAAGAGTTCTCAAAAAAATGATAATATTCAACCGACTGTTATGTCAATTCAAAATATTACAGAAGATTCGTTAGATTGGGTAAAGATTGATAGAAGAAGTTTTGCCGATATCGAGAAGGAAATAATTTTTAAGACTTTGCAAAAAACTAATGACAGTAAAAATGAAACTGCTGAAATTTTAGGTATAACAACCAGGACTTTACGTAATAAAATTATTACTTATGAACAAGATTCTCGATAAAAAGAAGTATGATTCTAAGTTAACCAATGTAGGCAATGATTAATGAGTTATGAAATTAGCAAAATTCCTATTAATAATCTTGAAATACCTGATACGATTAAGTTGCCTTTATGGGCACAACAAAAATTTATCACAATTTTTGCTGAAAGAGATAATCTTGATCCTTATTATCTTATAGTTTCAAAAAGAGACAAGAATCAAGAAAATCATAGTTTTTCTTCAATTTTATTGCTTATGCCTATTTTTGAGAAGAAAAAATTTACTATTAGGTATGTTATTCAGCCTTTGGAGTATTATTATACTCCTTTATGCTTTTTTTTAAATTCTAAAAAGTATGAATTTGAAAGTCAAAATTTAAAATTGTGTTTACTAAAAGAAGTTGCTGATTATCTTAAAAAACATTACTTTAAAGTATCTTTGGATATTGATTATAGAGTTAATGATGCACGAGCTTTTGATTGGAAAGGATTTAAATGTAGTCCTCGATATACCTATATAAAAGATATTAATACTTATGACCCAAATGATTTGTACCTAAGGCAAAAAAAGTATTTAAAAAAAGCTGTATCTAATAATTTACAAATTTCTCTTGATTGGGATATTGATATTGCTGAAAAATTGTGTAACGATCTAAATATTAGAAAAAATGTATTACATAGATATACTATGAGAAAATATTTAAGGTTTTTTAATCAACTTTATGAAGACAAATTCTGCTTGATGATTTCTGTTTTAGATAGTAACGAGCCTATAGCTTTCAGGATTCTTTTAGTAGATATTAACCAAAATTATCTTTATGATTTTATCGCTGCTGCAAACGAAAGAGGTAATAATATAGGAGCAAATGTGTTTTGCTTGAATTATATTTTTACTAATGCAGATAAATTATTATTAACAGCTACTTATCCATTTAAATATTTTGATTTTTGTGGTGCAAATACAGAAAGTATTGCTTTTTTTAAAAGTCAATTTGATAATCGATTGCAAAACTACTATAGAATCAAAAAAAGTATTTGACATGTTTATATTTGTTTTTATCTTTAGCAAAAAGGTCTTAAGGAGTAAATATGATTGCCGTATATATTGATCCGGCAATTTCAAAGTATAGTAATCTGATTAAATATTCTTTAAATTATTTGCTTGAAATTGGTGGATACTCATGGAAATACCTTGAGGATGGAGTCGAGATTGAGCCTAATGATTTAGTCATATATTATAGTGTTAATCTTCCTGAAAATGACATTGTTGATATGTTGATAAGACATCACTCTGTTATATTTATTCCTTTTGTTAAAAATTTCTATATACCGGGAGCTTTTTCTGGTGATAATTTAAAAAATTTCATTAAGACATTTAAGTATGAAGTTGATGTTCCGATAATTTCTACAAAAAAAGGATTTAGTGTTCCTCTTAAATTATCTCATCGTAATAATGACCTTTTTGCTTGTTTTGAATTTGATTTAATTGGAAATATATATTTTCAATTAGTTGATGATGACAAAAATCATTTAAATAAAAAAGACTCAAAAGGTAATTTATGTTTGGAAGAGTTAGGATTTTATGATTATTTCAATGTACCTTTCATAAATTATTATTTAGATGTTCTTGATAAATTGATTAATGAGTTAGTCTCTAACAGACAACATAATAGTATTAATTGTTTTCAGATTAAGCGTTGTCTATGGCCTTCAAATCAGTCTATGGCCGCTATTTTGTCACACAATTTAGATAGATTGCAAAAATGGAATATTATCTCAATTCTTATCTCTTTTTTAGAGCACCCTTATTTATTTCTGAGTTTTAGATGGAAATATTTGTTTAGATCATTAGCAAGCAAGTACAAATATTTTTTCACAAATCAAGAAGATTATTGGAATTTTTATGATATATCATTTTATGAGCGTAAGTATAAGTTTCGCCCTACTTGGTTTATTGGAGTAAATAGTGCTAAAGAAAATATTTTTGATTATGAGATTGATGATAAAGATTTGATTAAAGAACTTTTAGAATTATATGATCATGGGGCTGAACTTTCTATATTTTCAAATAAATTAAAACCTTCAATGGAAGATTTAAGGAAAAATATTGAAGATTTCGTTTCAACATTAAAAATTAATAATAAGAAATTTCCCAATGGTATTAGGCATAGTAATCTTGACAATGAAAATAGTAATCTTCATAAAATTCATACTGATTTACATTTTAAGTATTCTTCAACTAAAAAAATACCACACAGAAATTGTTTCATTAATGGTTTTTCTTTACCTTTTCCAATATATTCTATTCAAGGTCCTACGAATAGAGATCCTTTATGGGAAATACCAATAACATTTTCAGATGAAACTTTGTATTTAACAAAATATAAATATATCCCTTTTGATGTTGCTATGAATTCTATTAAAGAATTAATTAAATCTGTTAAAAAAGTACGTGGTTTAGTACATTTCCAATTTTCTAACAGCTTGTTTTATGAAATCCCATATATGCATAAACTTTTTGAATATACTGTTGATCAATTAAATTATCAAAATGCTTATGTAGCGACTTGCTCAACCATTATTGATTGGCTCAATAAAAGGCAAAAAGTATTAATTAAAGAGACTGAAAATAGAATAATTATTGATTTTGATGATAATATTGAGCAGATGTGTTTTGAAATTATTGGAAATAAAGTTATAGCTAACGTTGAAGGTGGTAATTGCAGTTTCCAGAAAAATTTTGTTCATTTTATAAATATCACAAAAGGATTATCAGTAGAGATATTTTTAATTGATTTTAATCAGGAATCAGAAAATTAATGAAGAAGATATTAATACTTAGTGTTTCTCATTTTTGGTATGATTCTCGACTTTTTTTTAGAGTTATAAAAAGTTTATTAAAAAAGAATAATGTTTCTGAAAGTGTTCAAGTATATATTAAGTTAATGACTCAGAATCCTAAAGATAATCTACAAATAGAAGTTGAAAATTTTGAAAAGGTATTTATTAGCAGTAAGTTAAATAGATTTGCTGTTTTGAAATCTTTTATAAAAGAAGGGCTGAGTTATCAACCTGATATTGTAATTTGTATTGAGCCTCTAACTCTTATAGCAGGACATATCTTAAAAAAAAGGACACAGTGCCGTTTTATTTATGATTCACATGAATATTTTGCAATGGCTTTTGAGGAAAAATTTAAGTATACTTATTCCTTATATTGGCAAGTTGAAAAATATTTTGCTAAAAAAACAGATGCAATTATTACTGTGAATAAAGAATTAGTACAACATTTATCAAAAGCAAATCCTAATACTCATTTATGTGCAAACTATCCCGTAAAAGATTTATTTCTAAAAAATACAGGGGAAACAATTAAAAAAGAATATGATTTAATCTATGCCGGTGGAATATGTTTTGAAAGAGGTTTATTACAATATTTGCAAGCAGCAAGATATTTAAAAGCAGATAATATTGTGTTTACTTTTGCTATAGTTGGAGTTTTCTTTGAAAAATCAACAAAGGATTTTTTTGATAATTATTTAAAACAATATCATTTAGAAAATAGCGTTATATATATTCCATACATTCCTATTGAGAAAGTTTTGCTTGAAATAAGAAAATCAAAAATTGGTATATTTATGGGTGATATAACTAAACGACCAAGATTAGATAAAACTCTTAATATGAAAATATTTGAATATTTATCTCAAGGAATTCCTGTTATTGTAAATGATTCAACAGTTTTAAAAGATTTTGTCAATCAAACTAATAGTGGATGGGTTATCCCATACAGCTCTAAAGAATTATATAAATTGATGAAACAGATTATTAATAAAGAGTTTGATTTAGAATTAATTGGTAATGAAGCTAAGCAGTTAGTTTATGATAAATATGTTTGGGAAAATCAAGAAGAAGTTCTATATAATGCTGTTTTTGGAATGAAAAAATGAATAAATTAAATAAAAAAAGACTCTTATATATAGCGTATTTTTACCCTCCCTTAGGAGGCCCCGGAGTTCAAAGACCTATAAAAACTATAAAATATCTATCCTTAAAAGGATGGGTTGTAGATGTTTTAACTGTTAATGATATACAGTTTCATTCTTATGATTATAAATTGTTAGATGAATCAAAAGCTGACAATATATATCGTACTTCATCTTTAGATGTAATGAGTATATACAAAAAAATTATAAAAGTCATATCAAAATTTAAAACTTCAAATGATAACCCAAAAAATAGAAAAAATATTGATAAGGTTTATTTTAAGACTCCCGAAAAATTTAAGAAGATCATAAGGGGTATTTTTCCTATTGATGATAAAATAGGGTGGTTGCCTTATGCTTATTTAAAAGCTATTGATTTATGTCGTAGAAAGCGTTATGATGCGATTTTTGCTACAATGGGACCCTATACTTCAGGTTTGCTTGCTTTGAAGATTCATAATAAATTAAATATACCTTTTTTTATTGATTATCGTGATCATTGGACCTTAAACGCTTATCCGCAATATTCACTTTCTTTATTGAAAAAAAAAGCTCAAATGTATGAAAAGTTATTATTAAGAAAATCTTTAGGTGTTAGTGTTGTAGGTAGTTTAATGAAGGATAAACTTTGTCAATATTTTGGGCAAGATTTAAAAAATAAAATCGAAGTAGTATATAATGGTTATGATGAAGATGATTTTACTTTTAGTACTCATTTACATACAACAGATAAAAAAATAATACGATATGTTGGAAATTTTTATGGTTATAGAACTGTAAATTACTTTATCAAAGCTTTATGTATGTTGCAGAAAAATAATCAATTACCTGAAAATATTATATTTGAATTTGTTGGTAATTATTATATTGAATCTTTGAATGAACTTAACAAACAACAATTAAAACAGTTTATTAATGTTATTCCGCAAGTTAATCATAAAAAGGCTGTTGACTTAATACAGTCCGCAGATGCTTTGTTGTTATTTATCCCCAGTATTAATAGTGATGATGTTATCCCGGGGAAAATATTTGAGTATATGAGAGCTAAGAAGCCTATTTTATCTATGATTCCTGCTAATGGAGAACCTGCAATGATATTAAAACAAGCCGGTCATAAATACTTTTGTGCTATGGAAGATGTAGATTCTATAGAGAAAAATCTTAAGTGTTTAATATCTTCATTATCTGTTGAGGTTGAACAGGATTTGGGTTTTAATGATGAAGTGATTAATAATTTTTCCAGAGAAAATCAATCATATAAATTAGAAAAATTTATAAGTAAACACCTTGAACCTCTAAACAAATAGTATGAAAAAAATTAAAGTACTTCATTTGCAGTTATTACCACTTTTATCGGGTGTTCAAAATATGATGATACAATTACTTAAAGGGCTGGATCCTAATGAGTTTGAAATATTTGTTGTATCAAAGGGAGATGGTCCTCTTGTTGATGAAGTAGAAAAAAACGGATGGACACATATAACATTAGATTATTTAGTAAGAGAGATTTCGTTTAAGGATTTTAAGGCAATGATTGGTTTTTATAAAATATTAAAAATGATAAATCCTGACATAGTTCATACTCACTCATCAAAGACCGGATTTATAGGTCGTATTATTGCAAGAATTGCCGGAATTAAGTTAATAATACATACCTTGCATGGTTTTTCATTTCATCCTTATCAAAATTTTACTACCCGAGTTTTTTATCAATTACTGGAGTCATTTGCAGCAATGTTTGCACATTATAATGTTTTTGTAAATCAATATGAAAAAGAATTTGCTATTCATAAATTAGGGTTTAATCCTGCAAAAAGTTTAACCATTTATAATGGAATTAATGCTTACAAAAAAATAAGAGAATATCCTGAATCTTTTAACTTTATAGAAAATTCTTTAAATATTGTTTCAGTTTCTCGGTTTTCAGAGCAAAAAAACATTGTATCAACAATTGAGCAAGCAATAGATATTGTTAATATGTACGAAAATATAAATTTTACTTTTTATGGAGATGGAGAATTATATGGTCTTTGTCAAAAAATTATTAAGCAAAATAAAGCTCAAGATAAGATTTTTTTACCCGGATGGGCTAAAGATATTCAAGAAATATTGCTTGGGTATGATGTGTTTTTGCTTAATTCATTATGGGAAGGTTTACCTATTTCAATTTTAGAAGCAATGAGTGTAGGATTACCGGTTATTGCTTCTAATATTAAGGGTAATAACGAGTTAGTGGATGAAAGTAATGGCTGGTTAATTAAACCTTATGACTTAAAGGGTCTTCAAAAGGTTGTTGAGCAAATTATGCTTAATCCTGAAGATATTGCTTTAAAAGGGAAACAGTCTTTAAAAAAAGTAACATATATATTCCAAGAAGAGTTATTTATAAATAGATATGTTGAATTATATAAAAAAAGATTTACTAAAGAAAATGCGGATGTAGTCAATGAAAGATGATTTTACGTGGTTATTTTGCTTACTTGGTATTTTGTTATATTTCACTGTTAAATATTTAACAAAGCTATATATAAAGTATTCTTATAAGCATAATATATTGGCATATCCTATAGAAAGATCAGCTCATAAAGAGATTATTCCTACCGGTGGAGGTTTAATTTTTGCCGGTTCTTTTCTGATTGCCTTATTTGTATCTACAATTGGTATCCATGACATTGTTATTAGAGAATCAATTTATAAAATTATTTTCGTGGGATTAAGTGTTCTTTTTTTAGGATTTATTGATGATAAGTATTCTCTTAAGGCGAGATATAAATTAGTAATGCAAATATTTATATCATTTATAATGGTTGGCTTAGGTTTTAAGATAACATATTTTACTAATCCGTTTGGTTCTCAAATTATGTTGCATTTTTTTTCAATACCAGTGACAGTTTTATGGTATTTAGTAATGATGAACTCAATAAATTTAATTGATGGTTTGGATGGATTAGCTTCCGGGATTGCAATGATTGCTTGTTTGATTTTAATGGTTTTTTCGTTTTATAGCAAAAACTTTTTAGTGTTTATCAATTCATTTCTTTTTTTTATCAGTTTAGCTGCATTTTTAAAGTATAATTATCCTCCGGCCAAGATTTTTATGGGAGATTCGGGTAGTTTATTTATTGGATTTATTTTATCAAGTCTTTCGATTGCCGGTAATGAAGTTCAATTTAAAGGTTTAACTACTTTTACTTTACTAGTGCCAATAACTGTGATGTTTATTCCTTTCGGAGATACCTTTTTTGCAATAATTAGGAGGATTAAAAATAAACAATATATCTTTAAAGCTGATAAAAGTCATTTACATCATAAAATGATAGAATTAGGGCTTTCTCCAAAGGCGGTTACTTTGCTATGTTGGTTTATCACATTAATATTTGGTATTATTGCGTTAGGTTATTTATTTGTTGGAAAGCAAATAATGCTTATTGTTCTTGTTTTTGTAAGTTTATTATTAATTGGTTTGTTTTTTTATCTATATAAAAAGGAGTTATTCAAATGAAAAAATATATGATTCTTGTTGGTTTGAGTTTAATTTTATGTTGTTTAAACGCTCAAAGAAATTGGCAATCTTTTACAAATACAAAAAATATGAGACAAGCAATTGAGTATAAAAATGATATTGTTATCGCTACATCAGGCGGAGTCGAGTTTTTTAATCCGGAAACTGCTTCTTTTATAAAAACACTCACAAATATTGATGGATTGAGTGGGATAGATATCCGAGTTATAGATAAATACAATGACGAATTGTTGATAGCTGTGAATTCTATTGGTATTGATAGATATAAAAATGATGAATTTCAAATCAGCTTAAATCAAGCACTTGGATTATCATCTTTAGATATTAATTCAATTTATAGTAATGAAAATACAATTTTTGTATGTACAGCCGGAGGTTTAATTACCTTTGATAATGATGAATCTTATCCTTTCCCTCTTTTTGAAAATTTATATACAGCAAGTGACGGCTTAAATTCTGATTTTGTTAATACTATTTTAATTGATGATGATAATTATTTGTTTGTTGGTACAGATAAAGGTCTCAACAAAGTGCATCTTGATTCCTTATATATTAATGATGCTTGGGAAACTTATTCTTTTGGATTTAATATACCTGTAAATTCTATTGATTTAAATGATACTCATATTTTACTTGGAACAACAAATGGTGTATATAAAATTGAACGTCAAAATTTTGGGGATCCTACATCATATACAAATTATTTTTCTCAAACTAATATAAACCAAACTTTTTTTTATCAAGATAAAATCTATGCTGTTTTTGGTAAATGGGACAATAATGCCGGAGAATATAGGGGAGATTCACAAAATAGGGCATTGGGGATAATTGGAGATAATGATATAGATTTAATTTATTTTAATGATAATGAAAAAATCAAAAAACCTATAACCAATATATTAGTGTATGATAATAATTTGATTGCTACGAGTTGGGGCGAAGGTCTTTATATCTATTATAATGAATTTGAAGAATGGGAAAATTATAAACCAAATTGTATTTTTAATAGTACAATTTCAAAAATTACTATTGATAATACCGGCAATGTTTGGTTTGGTGACGGTCTTATAGAAGGTGAATTAGTTGCCGGTCTAATGACCGGAGTGTCAAAACTTGATTCTCAAAATATGCAATGGTCTCATTATGGTGTAGAAAATTCAGGATTACATTCTAATAATATAGTTTCTATTGGTGTTGATTCTGATAATCGAAAATGGTTTGGTTCTTGGTATACTTCAGTTGTAGAAAATGGTGAAACAATAGTTTGGAAAGGTATATCGATATTAGATGATTCTGATGTGAATAATCCTCAATGGACATCTATTACGCCTTCTAATACTAATCCATATCTTTATACTGATACGATAGCTGATTTAGAATCTGTAGGTGATAAGATGTATGTTACTTCTTATGATGGTGGTGTTAATGTTATGAATAGTGATTTACAGGTTGAACATAAATTTGAACCTCCTTTTAGTTATGAAAGAAATATCGTAAAAACCTATTTTACCGGAAATCAAACTTTTTTAGGCTCTTATGATAGCGGTATAATATATTGGGATAGTGCTGATTTGCCTCAAACCAACGGGAGTTTTTGGAAGAGACCGGTAGCCAGTGAGTTAACTACTAATTGTTATGTTAAAGATATTGACTCCTGGACAGATAATTATTCTACTAAAGTATGGTTTGCTACTTCAAAAGGTATCTATATGATGGAAAAAACAAGTTACGATACATCTTGGTATAAAATTGATATTGATATTAAAAGAAGAAAATTTATTGATGGAAGTTTTCAAAATGAAACCTTATATTATGTTGATGAAGAACGTATATGGGGATCAGATATAACTAGTCCAACTTGTCTTTTAATTGATCCCTTTGGTAGGGTTTGGATGGGTTCAGAAGATAAAGGTATTTCTATGTATGATATGCAAGAAGATAGATTTTATAATTACAAGACTAAAAACTCACCTCTTATCTCAGATAAAATTACTGATTTAGCATATCAAGCTTCGACAGGATTTCTTTACATAGGCACTGATAGTGGTTTGAGTATTGTAGAAATTGGTAAAACAGAAAAAACTACTCGTAAACTAGGCAAAATTGCAGTATGGCCTAATCCATTTAAACCTGATAAAGATAAAGCTCTTACGATTAGAAATATTGATTATGAGTCAATGCCAATAGGTGAAAATGAATGTCGTATTTTTGATATTTCCGGTCAGTTAGTTGTTACTCTTTCAGAAAATAGATTTATGGAATTTACATGGAATGGTAATAATGAAGCAGGTAAAAAATGTTCTTCCGGGCTATATTTTTATTTAATAAAAACTGAAGCCGGAGATTCCGCAAATGGTAAGATTGTTTTGATTAGATAACAATAAGTTGTATTAGTAGGTTTAAATTCTTTGGATTTGAGTCTCTAATCGCAAATATCGTAGCTTGATCATCCTGATCGAGTAGGCAAGAAGGGACTTGGAGGCAAAGAGAGACTGCCACGCTTCAACACCGTAGGTATCAGCCTTTAATAGCCCATAGTGTGAACTATGGGTATGCGTTTCTTATAAAAATATCAGCTCCTTAGGAGCAAATATTTGTAATGTGTCGCTCCTACAGAGCTAAAGAGGTTTGGGTGTATTTTATTCCCGGTGCTCACGCACCGGGCTATTAAAGGGTCGCATCTACGATGCTTTTATTGAACCTCAAACTGCGTTTGAGAATGATTAATGTTTTTAGTGGATTTGAGTCTCTAATTGCCAAAATTGTAGCTTGACTATCTTGGTCGAGTAGGCAAGAAGGGACTTGAAGACAAAGAGAGACTGCCACGCTTCAACACCGTAGGTGTCAGCTGGTAATAGCCCATAGCGGGAGCTATGGGTATGCGTTTCTTATAAAAATATCAGCTCCTTAGGAGCAAATGTTTGTAATGTGTCGCTCCTACAGAGCTAAAGAGGTTTGGGTGTATTTTATTCCCGGTGCTCACGCACCGGGCTATTAAAGGGTCGCATCTACTATGCTTTTATTGAACCTCAAACTGCGTTTGAGAATGATTAATGTTTTTAGTGGATTTGAGTCTCTAATTGCGAATATCGTAGCTTGATCATCCTGGTCGAGTAGGCGAGAAGGCGAGAAGGGACTTGGAGGCAAAGAGTTCTATAAGCTCTCGGCTTGTAGCAAAAAGAGTGCAAGCAAGGATGCTCGCACAACATTTCAACCGTTTTCGACTCACACTCGTTTCGCTTCGTTGCAAGTCAAGTCCGGCGGTCAAGCATCGTTCAAGCTGGAAGCTCGAACAACAGTTCTGCGAGCATCCTTGCTTGCAGGCAGAAATATGACCGCTTATATAATATATAGTTGGACATTTGAGAGATTTTTAGACATAAGACCAAAAAAATAAAATAAATTTCTTGACAGTTTTTAAAAGAAATGTAAAATTTGTTTTATAACATTAATAAAGATGAAGAATATATAGATATGAAATGCTGATTGTTCTACAAGCATCCTTGCTTGTAGGCAAGATGCAAACAAGGATGTTCGCACAACAAAAGTTTTACAAGCATCCTTGCTTGTAGATACAAAAAGTGAGGATTAGATGATGATTGTGATAAGCAAAATCAACAGTGTCATTCTGAACGAAGTGAAGAATCTCTTTTTAATATTTTATAATAATTCATTTAAGTCTATGTCTTTTTTACTTGATAAGTCATTAAATCCCGGAATCAAAATATACATAAACAAGTTAAGCCCTGTCTCCCTATACTATACTATACTATACTATACTATACGGATATGCCTCCTATAATAAAAACATCAACATCGGATGTCATAACAAGTTCACTTAGTTACTCCAACTCTCATTTCCGTCTAACTTGCGGAAACCAATAATGAATAGTAATGAAAATGAGAATAGAAAAATAAAAAATTAATGGAGTAAAAATGAATTTCAAGAAAATAATAATAATCGCAATCATAGCAATTATCGCTATGACATCAGTTATCGTTGAATTAAATGCAAGTGAAACAGGTAATGTAAACTTTACATTATTGTCAAGCTCTTCAAAAATGCCTTATCCTGTTTATGGATATGTTAGAAAAACAATCGGTAATGGAATGCAATCAATACCTGCAGAAGGTGTTGAAGTAGAAATTTTCTTTACTCGTTGTGATGATGCTCCACCAAATGCTACTTCATTCTTAATAACTTGTATTACTGACGAAAATGGATTTTATGCGATTCCTTCTTTTTTTCCTATTAATCCGGATTATTATGAGACTTTTAGAGTAGAAGTACTTTATTTTTATCATAGAACTTTTAATTTTACAGGTTCTCATAGAGTAGATATATTGCTTGATAGAGTAATGTAATTAATGATAAATGGGAGAAGAATATTTATTCTTCTCCCTTATATAAAAGGAGATAAATAATGAAAAGAGTTTTTATTTTATTAATAGCACTAAGCTATGTGTTTATATGTAATGCCTCTCATATAAATGAGATAAGTAGTTTTGAATATAGTCATAAGGTTATGGACCATGATATTTATCTTGGTTCTGTTTTAAAATATGAAGATAGGATCTTTTTAAATGCACAATATAAGATAGAAGAATTACAAATATTAGAAAATGGTGATGTAGAGAATATATCAATGTATGAAACTAAAAGTAATAAAGCAGTAAGTGATTTTATAGATGAAAATAGATACTATTCTATCAGAGGAAATGAATTAGGATCAAATAGACTTTTAATTTTTGATGTATCTTCAAGTCCAATGATTTTATTATCCGAGATAGTATTACCATTTAATGGGCCTTATGTTATTTCATATATAATTACAGAAAATTATATTTATTTTACTGATTATCAAATTGAAGGATCTCATAGATTTAATAAAGAAACTATGCAGATAGACGGTTTTTTAACAGGATTATATGGTACTTCTACAAGTTTTCAAGGAATTCCAATTATTTTATTTTATCATTATCAAGATGGGAATCATATTAATACTTCTTTTCGAGTTTATAATGAATTACAAGATGATAGTGAAGTATTTGATTTTGAAGATTTTAATAATGAATTTTTTTTAGGTTCAGGATTTGGAATTAGAAGTTTAATAATTAAAGATCAGAAATTGTTTCTTTTAGGTGGAAACGTATTATTTATTTATGATTTGTCAGATTTAAATAGCATTGAGTTGATTGCTTGTGTTGACGAAAGTAATGAAAGTGAATCATATTACTTTGCAGGTGTTGATTATTATGATGATAAAATTTATACAATCACTGTAGATTGTATTTTAAAAGTTTATGATATAAATGATGGTGAGGTTAATAATATTTTTACTTATGTTGATCCATTACTTGTTATGATGTCATATACAAATAGTTTAACTGTAAGTTATCCTTATATTTATTATGCAGATGGATTTATGTTAAAAGTTGTTGATATAATCAATGATTATAATTTAGTTTATACACATGGTAAAACATATTTGAATTCTTCTGTATATATTTCAAAAAATAATTTTTATTCGTCATCATACAATGTTCAAGCTTCGACAATAGATTTTTATTCAGCATTTGCTGAAGAGCCGTATATGTTTTCTATAATTCAAGAGTTTGATGAGCATGTTATGAATCTATATTATGACTTTTGTATTAATGAAGATCTGTTATATTTTTATTATAGACCAACAGAAAGTGATTTTTATGTTATAGATTTATATCAGATTGTAGATAATAATTTGGTGTATTTAAATCAAGAGTTAACAAATTTTATTACTTGGTATGAATTAAGTATAAGAGATAATTTACTTATTCTTCGTAATTCTGATGACATTTGCATATATGAGATTGAAAATAATGAACTTGAATATCTTACAAGTTTTGCAGGAAAACTAATAGGTAATAGCGGTATTGAAAACGACTATTTGATATATAAAAATAATAATCAACTTTGTTTTAGAGATTTTAATAATATTGAGGAAGTAAGTTATAATATACCGATTTCATCTACTGAACATGGCCATCCATTTTTGATTAATGAAGATTATTTGTCTTTTTATCATATACTTGATAATTCAGAACAATTTGCACTTTATAGTTTCGATTTATTTAATGAGTTGATGTCTTTAACTGATACATATTATGGTAATGGATTAAATACATTTAAAGGTTTTTTGACTGATAACTGTCAAAATCATGATTATAGTATTTATTATAATCTTTATAATGGGGAAATTAATGAGATTGGCCAAAAATATGAGCAAAGATATGTTGATAAGACTTTTATTTATCCGGAATTACATAAGATGATTCAATATACAAGATCCGGTATGCATGTCTATGACATAGAATATACAGTTTCCTCATCTGATCAGGTCGTTGAGTATGAAAGAGAGACTTATGTTTATCCTAATCCTGTCAATGGGGGAGATGTTAATTTTAAAACAAGTCTTACCGGTAATGATACAGAGATAAGTATCTATAATATCAAAGGACAATTGGTTAAGACTTCAAAGGCATTTCAGACAAAAGCCAATGAAAGTATCTTTACTTGGGATAAAAGAAATAATCAAAATCAAAGTGTTGCCTCCGGAGTGTATTTTTATAAGATAAAGACTGATACACAAGTTAAGACGGGTAAATTTTTGATTATGAAATAGCTAATTAATCTTTGGATTTGAGTCTCTAATTGCCAAAATTGTAGCTTGACTATCTTGGTCGAGTAGGCAAGAAGGGACTTGAAGACAAAGAGAGACTGCCACGCTTCAACACCGTAGGTGTCAGCTGGTAATAGCCCAT
>Ga0334898_1000506_pt1 | contig 60427 bp, 54 predicted proteins | sample GraSluR3_MG_10_FD_207228 | JGI IMG/M metagenome (GOLD analysis project Ga0334898, IMG submission 207228) | Sludge microbial communities from methane-producing bioreactor in Wageningen University, Netherlands - Granular Sludge_3_08-R3 | ecosystem: Engineered > Bioreactor > Anaerobic >... | reverse complement strand
ATAAAATCTGCTAATGGGGGACTACATAGGCGTTTCCGCATATCTTTTATTGATATATAAAGAATTAGCTCCCAAAATTTATCCAAAATTAACCTTTTTCGCGCTTCGCTGGGAAACTTGGGTTAAACTTTTTCATTTTGCTTCTTCTAAATATCGGTTTCGGTAGATTTGTCTTTTTGTTTTTTCTCGAAAAAGAAAAACAGGATTGCAAGCATTATAGAACCTATAACTATAAAACTATCCGCGACATTGAATATATAGAAACGGTGAACGCCTATACCGATGTCGATAAAATCGACCACCGCCATAACCCCGTCTTTATTAAACAGGAAAAGGCGGTCAAGCAGATTATTGCCGATAGCCCCTCCGGTTATAAACATAATAGCGACACGCGCCCATGATTGAGGACGCCCGTCCCTGATAAATTTTGCGATATTGAAATAGAAAAAGAAAACCACCGCAAGCGCAAGCATAGCCGTAATCGAAAGAATAAAAGGCAAAAAGGATGCGTCTATACGGGAAAACATCCCGAACGTTATCCCCGTATTATAAACAAACGTGAACCTTGCAAAATTCCCGATAACCTCGACGGATTGCATAAGAGGCAAATTCTCCACGACTAAAAATTTTGTATAAATATCCAATCCGACAATAGCTAAAGCGATTAACGGAAGCAAAAGACTTTTGATATTAAATTTTTTCATTTCGCTTCTTCTTAAATATCGGTTTCGGTAGATTTGTCTTTTTGTTTTTTCTCGAAAAACAAAAATATTACTGCGAGAATAATAGCGCCGATAACGACAAAACTGTCGGCGACATTAAAAGTGTACCATCTGTGATTACCGATACCTATATCTATAAAATCAACCACCGCCATAACCCCGTCTTGATTAAAGAAAAAGAGACGGTCTATGATATTTCCCAAAGCCCCGCCCACTATAAACATAAGCGAAACCTTGCCCCATATTTGGGGCTTGCCGTCCCTGATAAATTTCGTAACATTGAAGTAAAAATAGAAAACCACGCCGAGCGCAAGCAAAGCCAACGCGGAAAGAAGTATGGGCATAAAGGATGCGTCTATACCGGAAAACATCCCGAACGTTATCCCCGTATTATAAACAAACGTGAACCTTGCAAAATTCCCGATAACCTCAACCGGATACATAAGCGGAAGATTTTGCAAAACCAAAAATTTAGTAAAAAGGTCAAACGCCGTAATACACAGGGCGATAACCGGAAAAATAAGTTCTTTAGCGCTAAACTTTTTCATAGTAACCCCTATTCGGATAAATCCATATTTTCAACAATAGGCGCGCAACGTTCGCAAAGTTCGGGGAATTTGTCGGACTTTCCGGTTTCCACCGAAAAATTCCAGCATCGCGCACATTTTTCGCCATCCGCTTTCATCGCCGAAACCTCAACCGAGTTGTCCTTGAAAGTCGGATTATCTATATTATCGCAAATCTCAACCTGCGAAACTATAAAGATATATCGCAAATCGTTTTTATGCTTTTCCAAGACCGTTTTTGCCTTGCCGGTAAGAGACTTGATTTTTATCTTACCGCCAAGCGAGTTCCCGATTATACCATCGTTGCGGATAAGCTCAAGCGCTTTCTGCACCGTTTCGCGAATTTCCATAAGAAAATCAAACTCTTCAATAAGAGCGCCGTTATTCCATTCCTTATCGGAGAAAATCCAGTCCTCAAGATGAACCGAATCGTCCTCGCTTTTTGCGAAATAGCTATGGTAAATCTCTTCCATAGTAAACGGTAATATCGGGGCAAGCATAATCATCAGTTGTTTAAGTATATGATAAAGCACGGTTTGAGCGCTTCGTCTTTCTTTGGAATTTTCCGCATAGATATAAAGGCGGTCTTTCAGTATATCCAAATACCGATTACTCATATCAATTACGCAGAAGTTATAAATTTCGCGGAAAGCCCTGTGAAATTCAAACTCATCGTAGAATGCTTCCACGCGATTGGATAATGCAAAAAGTTTTGCAAGAGCATATTTATCTATATCAAGCATATCGTTGTATTTAACGGAATTTTCGGGAGTAAACCCGTCAAGGTTGCCCAAGAGGTAGCGGAAAGTATTACGGAGTTTTCTATAAGAATCGGCACAGGCTTGAATCATATGTTCACCGATACGAAGGTCGCGGGTATAATCCTCGCTTACAACCCAGATTCGCAGCACGTCCGCGCCGAACTTGTTAAATACCTCAGCCGGGGATACGGTGTTGCCGAGACTTTTATGCATCTGCTTGCCCTGCTCATCCAAAACCCATCCGTTTGTAACAATAGTTTTAAACGGAGCGGCGTCCCTGACTGCAACCGATGGCCAGAGCGAGGCTTGAAACCATCCTCGATACTGGTCGCTTCCCTCAAGATAAACGTCGGCCGGTCTTGACAGATTGGGACGTTTATCCAAAACGGCAAGACTGCTCACTCCTGAATCAAACCACACATCGAGAATATCGGTTTCTTTGCTGAAATTAGCTCCGCCGCATTTAGGACATTTGTATCCTTTAGGAAGAAGCTCCGCCGCCTCCCTTTTATACCAGACCTCAACGCCCTCTTTTTTTACAATCGAAATTATATTGTCGATAGTCCCCTTGTTTAAAACAGCCTCATCGCAGTCTTTACAGTAGAAAGCGGGAATAGGCACGCCCCAGTTTCTCTGACGGGATAAACACCAGTCCGGTCGTCCCGCAAGCATATTACGGATACGCTCCTCGCCCCATTTCGGTATCCACTTTATTTTGGATAATTCCGATAGCACCTTTTCGGAGAGAGTTTTGTCCGAAACACGGAAGAACCATTGCGGCTTTGAACGAAAGATAACGGGACCTTTACATCTCCAGCAGTGAGGGTATGAATGACTAAAATCCGAATGATGGTAAAGCAGTCCCTTTTTATCGAGAAACTCTATAATTGAGCCGTTAGCCTCTTTGACTTTTATCCCTTTCCATTCGGGAACGTCGTTGGTAAACCGTCCCTCATCATCGACAGGAGAAAGCATCTCAAGCGCGTTTTCAAGCCCTACGAAATAGTCCTCCATACCGTGTCCGGGCGCTGTGTGGACTATTCCCGTTCCCGTATCCATCGTAACGTGTCCGCCGAAAACGATTTTGGATTCCCTGTCAATCCACGGATGACGAACATTCATCGAAAGAAGGTCATCGCGGGTCAGGGTAATTTCGTTATCGGGTTTGAGATTTTTCAGGGAAAGAACCGAAGAAGCAAGTTTTTTTGCCAAGATGGCGGTTTCATCACCGACATTCAGCGCGACATATTCCTCATCGGGATGAAACGAAAGCCCCGTGTTTGCCGGTAAAGTCCAGGGGGTGGTAGTCCAAATCATAACATAGACTTTATCCTTAACGCCGTTGATTTTATGAGAATTTACGGGAAATTTGACATAGATTGAGGGGGAATTATGGTCTTTATATTCGATTTCCGCCTCTGCAAGCGCGGTTTCGCAACTCGGACACCATAGAATAGGACGAAGCCCGCGGTATATATAATTCAGTTCCACAAGCTCGCCGAACGCCTCGATAATAGACGCTTCGTATTCCTCCGAAAGCGTAAGATACGGATTCTCCCATTCCCCGAAAACGCCGAGACGCTTAAACCCCTCTTTCTGGGCTTTGACGAATTTTAACGCATATTTACGACACTCATCGCGCAATGCCAAAACGGGAATTTGTTTAGCCTTATCGCCGAGTTTTTCCGTAACCTTGAGTTCAATAGGGAGACCGTGGCAATCCCATCCCGGAACGTAAGGAGTGCGATTGCCCTTGAAGTAATGATATTTTATAATAATATCCTTGAGGATTTTGTTTAGTGCATGCCCGATATGAATTTCGCCGTTAGCATACGGGGGACCATCGTGAAGTATATATGCCGGGGCGGACTTGCGTTTTTCGAGTTGTTTTTCATAAAGCCCCATCTTGTCCCATCTTTGGATATAGGCGGGTTCTTTCTGCGCGAGCCCCGCTTTCATACCGAATTTGGTTTTCGGGAGATTTACAGTCTTGCTGTAATCCATTGGTTTCTCCTTATGTAGGTATAAATTAAGTTAGCGTATATTGTATAATAAAAGAGACGATAGGTCAAAAAATAGCGGATTTTCAGATTTATTTGAAGGCAAATAAAAATTTTTCAATACAGGTTTGTAATAAATTTGAATATCCGATTTTATAGTGTATAATATATTAAAATCCGAATTTTGGGAGCGGAATATGAAAATACTTGCCGTGTATGCCCATCCGTGGGAGGGAAGTTATAACCACGCTATACTTGAGGCGGTTAAGCGGGGCGCAAAGCGCGCAGGGCATTCATTAGACGTTATCGACCTTAACAAAGAGGGATATAATCCGGTCTTCAGCGAGAAGGGGCTTTCCCTGTATAACAAGGGAAAGTTTGCCGACCCTAAAGTCGGGGAATACCAAAAACGGATTGAGGATACGGACTATCTTGTGTTTGTTTTCCCAATATGGTGGGGGGATATGCCCGCTATACTGAAAGGTTTTTCCGACAAGGTTTTTCTTCCCGGATGGGCTTATACACCTCATCCGTCGGGATTGCTGTTTGGTAAACTCAGACATATAAAAGGCGCAACCGTTATCAATACGATGGGAGGTCCCGTTGTTTACCAGAGGTTTTTCCTTCGTGCGCCGGTCAAGCGCGCTTTTATCAACAATACGCTTAAAAATTGCGGTATCAAACGGGTTAAGCTTTTTGAGTTCGGACGTGTTGCAAAAGTTGATAATAAAAAGCGGGAAAAGTGGCTTTCGATGGTAGAAAACCGTATCGCCGCTTTAAAATGATTTAGAACGCAAAACCCGTTCTAAGACAAATCCTGATACCGTCGCTTTTCACCCCGCTTTCATAGAAAATGAGAGGGAGAAGTATCGACGGTTCTATATAGATATTTCCGAGAGATTCGATTATATATTTTCCGCCCGTTTCGATTATTAAAGAGGGGGAAAGCTCATTAAGGTCGGTGGTAACGGCAACCCCTCCCCCTGCAAATATCGAGTTAAACCCCTGCCCGACGGGATAAAACCTTGCCCCCGCCTGCAAACCCGCAAAATATTTCCCGTAAAGCTCGAGGCTTTTTTCGGTATGAAAATCGTTTATAAAGGACAGCTTGATACTTAATTTATCTTTAAACGCCCGTTCGTAGCTTATATCTACGCCGGATATAAGGAAATCGGCATTGGGATTGCCGATTATATTTAAGGGGAAATACCCCCCGATACCCACCGCATTTTTAACGGGATATAAAAACGAAGGCAACATAAACAGGCAATATAAAATCATCATAAACAAAACATTGCTTTTCATAGAAATCCCCGCAGAGCTTTTTAGAATTATAACGGAATATTAATCTAAAATCAAAAAATAAAAGGGACACAATAGCGTCCCTTTTTAAAACAAACCCCCTAAAATAGTGCCTTCCTTTCGGCAGGTAAAGGTAATATATCACGCTTTTAGATATTTTCAAGCGGTTTAATAAATAAATTTTCGGGTAACGACAAAGCTGTCTAAGACTGCACCCCGTTTTTATTTGAGAAATAAACGTATTTGCTTTATTATATCTTCTAAATAAAATTACGGAAGAAAGAGATGCTTATATCAAAGGAGTTTAAATTCGATTCCGCGCATAACCTTGTAAATTACAAGGGTAAATGCGAAAACCTGCACGGGCATACATACAGGCTGAGGGTTACATTAAAGGGCGAACCGATAGAAGACGGTATGATAATGGATTTTACCAAGCTAAAACAGGTGGTGGAGGATAGCGTAATAGATAAACTCGACCACAGCTATTTGAATGATATAATAGAACAATCCACTGCGGAAAATATTGCTCAATGGATATGGGATGAGCTTTCCCCGAAATTTAACCTCGCAAATTGCAGTCTCTACGAGATACGCCTGTGGGAGACGGAAAACTCCTTTGTTACAATCAGGGAGGAAGACTAATGGCGAAACTCCGCGACATTCAAAACGAAAAAGATTTGCGCAACGTTCCTATACATAAGGTCGGGGTAAGCGGTGTCAGTTATCCCATATCGCTTATTGACCGCGAGAATAAAATACAGCATACCGTAGCCCGTCTTAATATGTATGTCGATTTGCCGCATCATTATCGCGGAACGCACATGAGCCGTTTTCTTGAGGTCATAAGCCGACATAACGTTGAGTTAAGTCTTCAAAATCTTGAGGAGTTGCTCGACGATATGAAAAACTCATTCGACTGCGAAACCTCTCATATTGAGTTGAAGTTCCCGTATTTTATAGATAAAAAAGCGCCGGTTTCGGGTATTTCAGGACCAATGGAATACAAGTGCCGGATAGAGGCTAAAAAAAGTGAAAAACTTGAACTGATAGTCGGGGTTGATGTGCCTGTTAATAACCTATGCCCTTGCTCTAAGGAAATCAGCGAATACGGGGCGCATAACCAGAGAGGAATAATAAAAATCCGCATAAAGGCTACGAAATTTGTCTGGATAGAGGAATTGGTGGAAATAGCGGAAAACTCGGCATCCGCGCCGCTTTACACCGTTTTGAAGCGGGAGGATGAGAAATTCGTTACGGAACAGGCATATAATAACCCCCGCTTTGTAGAGGATTGCGCCCGCGAGGCGGCGCTTATTCTTGATAGCGATGATAGAATTAAATGGTATGCCGTCGAAGTTGAAAATTACGAGTCCATACATAACCACAACGCTTATGCCTGTATCTACAAAAGCTAAGATTTTTTCGGAGGTTTATCGTCTTCCCTGCTTGAAAAGCCGTCAACGATACCGTCTTTGAGAAAATACGTTTCCCTTGCAAATTTAGCAAATCGCTCATCGTGTGTTGCAACAACAACCGTAAGTCCGAGTTTGTTCAGGTTATAGAAAATATTAAACACCTCGCGCACCGTTTGCTCATCAAGATTGGCGGTAGGCTCATCGGCGACAAGTATTTCGGGATTGTTAATAAGCGCCCGGACTATAGAGGCTTTTTTCTTTTCACCTCCGCTAAGCTGGTCGGGCATCCGTTTTCGCAAATCCGTTATATTGAGTTTCTTTAACAACGTGTTATAATACTCCTTTTTTTCGGGAAGCGATGTAGAATTTATCACTAACGGAAGAAGGATATTTTCCTCAACGGTAAGTTCGGGAACAAAACGGGTATCCTGAAAAACTATACCGAATTTTGTCCTTCTTAAATATGCAATCAGGTTGTCGGGGCTTTTTGAAAGACAGTCTTTTCCCCAGAAAACGTTACCGACACTCGACTGAATTAACCCGATTATTATGTTTAAAAGGGTGCTTTTCCCGCTGCCCGAAGGACCTACAAAGGATATAAAATTCTGGTAGTTAATATCAATATTTATACCTTTAAGCGCGTCAATATATTTTCCTTCCGAAGTCTTATATTTTTTTGAGATATTTATTAAACGTATATCCATATTATAAAGCCTTTTGTGTTTTTTCAACTTTTACTATAGCAATTATTGAAAAAATCATACTTACCGTAATCAGCAACAAAATTTCGCAAAGCGAAATTATAAAATGGGATATTACAACCGCCCTGAAAAAAGCTGCCCCTGCAAAGAGTAACAAAGAAATCAGAAACAAGAGTTTTACCTCGGCAACATTATTTATTATAATGAAAGTTTTGGATGCCCCCATAGAGCGAAGCAATGATATAACAGGTTGTTCCGAGAAAATTTTTACATAGCAAAAAAGTATATTAGAAAGAGAGACTAAAATAAAAATAAAAAAGAATATATGTTGCGGCAAAAAAGAAGCATCGGGAAGCCTCAAAGTGGTTGAAAAAAACAATAGAAAATTAATAAGAATGAAAACCACTTTCCAAAAAATATTTGTCCGCAACTTTTTGATATTAAGCCATAATATATTTGTAAAAAAAGTAACGTTCATGATAACTCCCACGGTTCCTGCATATAGACTTTTTTAATTGTTCCTATAATTTCTCTCTTTTTAGACGGGTCGGCTTTTTTTACAACCATCATCCTTGCATATCTGTCGTAGTGCTTGAGTTTGGCAAGAGCAATCTTGTATTCATCGTTAAGCTCATCACCCACAATAACGAGCCTTGTTTTATTATCGGTATAAACCTGAAGCAAATCTTTCGGGTCGTTTACGGTATATATATCCGTGTTGGGATTAAGGTCGGGAGCAATAGCAATATTCAAGTCCGCCTTATGCTCAACAAGCAGGGAAACCAACTCCGTGTTATTCATAAACTTACGCATATAATCGGGGTCTCCCGCTTTCAAAATCACAAACACTATTATACCGCACTCCTCAAAGCGATAGTCGATAGTAGAGCTCCTTCCGATTTTGGTTTTAACCTCATTCCACCTTGACTGTATCAGCTTTTCTCCATAGCCGAGTATGGTTTCATATAAGCCCTGCGTATTTTTCCTGTAAATTTCCGTGCAGGAAATAGCTTTACGTTTATGCTTGGTCATCCGGTTTGTATCCTCTATATTTTCAATCAGGCGGTCCATCTCTATAAGCCCCAGTCTTCCCCAAGGATACCGGTATTTATCGGGATAATTTGCTATAAGTTTTGCCAAAAGTTTGTCGGTAAAAATAACGTCAATCTCAAAAACATTGGCGGACACAAAAAGGTCGTATTGTGTCTCATCAAACGGCATACCCTGCGAAATCTGCAACACACCCGCTCCCGTATTAAGAAAAACATCAGAGAGAAATATTATAGGAACTTGGTCTTTACCATACTTCTGGTAAATTTTCAAGGCTTCCTCAATTCTAATTTTCATTTAAACCCTCTCCTATATCATACATCAAAATTATAAATCACTTCCTATTTATGTCAAGACTTATTTAATTTGCAAATGTGCTATTTGCCCTTGATGTGCAATGCCGTATATATTGAACATATTTTCAGTAAACGCCGAAAATTATACAGAATTAGAGATGCCTCAGCGCTTTTATGGATTTTCGATTAGTATTGCCGTATTCCCGACTATATATATATTATGGTCAGAATGACACGCCGGGCAGTCATTTTGACTACACTTAACTATATATCACCCACCTTTCGCTTTATGCAAAACTATAAAGTAATCAAAATAGCGTCCTTACCGTAAGTGGTGGCTTTTATTTTTTCAAGCGCCTTTTGAGCCTCGTTACGTGAATCAAACCGCCCTACTCTCACGCGGAAAAACCTTCGTCCGTTGACCGTAGTCTCTACAATATAAGCCTGAAACCCTGCGCTGCGAAGCGAATCCTCAATAGCGCGAGCCCGTTCCATCTGGGTATGCGCGGACACCTGAATAGTAAAATCGCCCTTAACATCACTTGACGGTCTTGCAACGGAAGCCGGGGTAGATGTCGCCGGCGTTGCCGTTGTTTCCGGTTTTGGAGTGGCGCTCGGCGAAGGTGCAGATGTTCTCGGAGTTTCGGATTTCGGCGCTACGGGTTGCGGTGAAGGTTGTTTTATCGGAGGCGCTACTATCGGCGCAACGTCCTTATCCTCAATACTCTTTTCGGGCTGGATAACCGGGGTTTTCGTAACAGGCAATTCGCTTCGGATTTCATCGCCGCTCGCAAGTCGGGTTTCGATTTTTTTCTCATCAAGCTTTTCCTGAAGTTGCGCGATATAACTGTCCTCCTGAGGCTTTATCGAACCGATAGTTGTCTTACCGAGCCAAAACCCGATTAAGAAAACAAAAATCCCGAAAAATACGAAAAGCGCGCCCGCCCATACTATTTTCTCATCGCTTATATTTAATGCCTTTTGCTCGCGTTTCTTTCCGCCGTTGCCGTTGCTCTCGGAAATAACTCCGCTATCGGCAAAATCCCTGCCCTGATTCAAAGCCCCGTTCCCGTTAGCCTTACTTATTCTATGGGATGTGTGTTTGTAGTCATTCAGTCTCCTTCTTTCGGAGGGTGAGGGCGCGGTGGATATGGTATCAAAGTCCAAGTCATCCGAATACTGATGCTCTCTATCATAATGTTCCGCGTTGTTCAGATGCCTGCCCGCGGAATTATTCCCGAAAAGGTCGATAAATTCCATTTCACTCATTTTTTTCTCCTGTTTTCATTGGAAAATTTATTACGGCTCTTTTCAATTTTCGGAATTTTTCGTAAATCTTTGACCTTAGCGAAGTATATTTTTTATACAAAACCGCCTGCTCCATACCTATCTAAAAAATAATTGCTCTTTTAAAAAAAAGAAGCTAAAATTAATATCAAACGGAGACAGCAATGGAAAAGCTAATAAATCATTTCAAACGCGATAAATTCGCCGAACTTTGCGGTATTGAGTTATTAGAGGTCAAGACGGGATACGCCCGTGCAAAGATGGATATTAAGCCCTGCCACAAAAACAGCCTCGATTTTGCACACGGGGCGGCAATGTTTGCGCTTGCCGATTTCGTTTTCGCAGTAGCATCAAACTCCTATGAAACTATTGCCGTGGGTATCAATACGAGTATGTCGTTTGTCAAAGCCGTCAAGGACGGCACAATCTTTGCCGTTGCAAACGAGAAATCCGTAAACCCGAAAATCGCGGTTTACGAGGTTATAATCACCGATAATGACGGCGACACCGTGGGGATTTTTCAGGGGATGGTTTACCGCAAGAAGGACAGTATATATATTTATGATTGATATGGGTAAGGCTTCTTACCCCCGCCGGTTTTATTTATACGCAAAACCAAAATCCTTCCCGCCTTTCGCTTGACATCATCACCGTTTCATTAAATAATCTATTATCGATTTTTTTTAAACACGGGAGGTTTCAGTATGAGAAAGGTTTTAGCCGCTATATTAACGATTGTTTTCGGTATTACGCTTGTTGCCTGCGAGGGCAGGGCGCCTGATGATGAAAAAACTCTGTTGCTCCTTATGTCTAATAATCCGACTACCTTGAACTCGGTTTCCGCAACTGATGCTTATGCATCTCAAGTATTGGATTATGTCTATGACGGGCTTGTAACCATAGACAGCGAGCTTCGCCCTATACCGTCTAAAGCAAAGTCTTGGAAATGGGAGGAGAAAACCATAGACGGAGAAAAAAAATATATACTCACTTTTTATATCCGCGATGATATTTACTGGCACGACGGGGTAAAGTTTACCGTCCACGATATGGTTTATACTTATGAAAAGATAATGGACCCTTTGTCTATGGCACATAATAAAATCCCGAACTTTGAAGGCGTAGTCGACAGCGTAACCGCACTTGATGATTACACGTTGCAGGTCGTTTATAATACCCCTCTTGCCTATGCGGTATCAACATGGAGCATATATCCGCTTCCAAAACATATTTACACCAACGAGGATTTCCATCGTTCATCATACAACCGCGCGCCTGTCGGAACCGGACCATACCGCTTTGTCAGATGGGACAGTGCGCGTTCAATACGCTTGGAGAAAAACACCAACTATTGGCGGGAAGCCCCGTATTTCGACAGGATTGTTTTTCGTATTATCCCCGATGATAATATAGCGCTTTCGGCGTTTAAACGCGGGGATTTTGACGTTTACCCGTTTTCCGAACCCGAAAAATTTGTTGAGGAAAAAGAACAGCCTTACTATGTCGAAAATTATGATACCTATGTGTATTACAGTTTCGGGGTTTCTCAAATAGCGTGGAACTGTGCGGAGGATTCAATATTCAATAATAAATATGTGCGTCAGGCAATGACTTATGCCCTTGACCGCGAACAAATCGCAAAAGAGGTTTTCTATGGGTATTCGGAGCCTATAAGCGGACCATTTTTCTATAACAGTTGGGCATACAATCACGATATTGAACCAATACCTTTCGACTTGGAAAAGGCTCGCGAACTTCTTGCAAAGGCAGGATGGACAAAAACCGATGAGGACGGAGTTTTAATTAAAGACGGAAAACGTTTTGAGTTTGAACTTATATACGGACAGGTGCCTATTTGGACAACTCTCGCTATGAACCTTCGGGAAAATTTGCGCAAAATCGGCGTGAATATGGAAATCCGTATGCTTGAGTGGTCGGCGCTATCGGAACGTCTTAAAAACGGAAACTTCGACGGCCTGATTTTCGGATGGAGTCTTGCAACAGACCCGGACCCCTTTGATATATTCCATTCAAGTCAAATCAAAAAGGGAATAAACTACGGTTCTTTCTCTAATGCAGTTGCCGATGATTTGATGGTTAAAGCGCGAACAATTTTTGATATTAACGAACGACAAAGGCTTTACCATCAACTCCACAAAATTTTCCATGAAGAGCAGCCCTATACTTATCTTTTTGCGAGTAAGGCTATGGTGGCGGTAAGAAACAATATCAAGGGCGTTGAAGTCGGCGCACGCGGGCTTTTCCGATGGTATCCGTCGGTGTATAACTGGTATCGCGAAACCGATAAGGTTGAAGAATAGTTATTTCAATATATAGACGGCAACGGACGGATAAATAATAAGATTTTGATTTAAAGCGCGTTCCCGATGATTTGGCGGGGGCGCGCCTTTTTCATATATACCCGAATAGACTAACGAAGCCTCATAAATCGCCTCGACTGCCGGGTCGCTTATTACCCCGCCTCCCCGCTCAATCAACACCTCGCTTGAATACCTCCCGCCGAGATAAACCGAATTTGAAGGCACCGACACAAACGAGGGGAAATATTTTTGCGCTTTATGTATCAAACCCGTTACGGCATTACTTAACGGGTTGGAATACCGCGCATTACGGATATAAGGTGAAAGTTCGGACAGGTAAAGCAGGGGATTATCGGATTTGACAAGCTGAAGCGCCGTAACGCTTGTAATATCGGGCAGGAATTTTAACCTGTTCCCGATTTGAGATATTGATTCCGTATCGGTAAGCGCGCCCGCACAAATCCAAACTAAAGGCGCTTCCCTTTGCGAGGCTATATCAAGCGCGTAAACCAACCCCGCAACGGAATTAACCCCTCCGTATTTATGCAGTCCGTTCAGCCCCGGTTTTATACCACCCTCCCCCTCAAGGGTATATACGGCATAAGGGGTGCTGATAATAACCGTCTCAACACCCATCCCGTAAAAATCAATCCCGCGAATTGCGTTGATTACCTCCCGCGTGGAATCAATAAGAACAACGGGCTTTCTTGAAACGGGAGTAATATTTCCATAAGTAAATTTAATCGCCTCATCGTCAAAAACATACAGAGGGGGAGGCGGAGCGCTGAACTTAAAGCCCTTATACGGAGTTTTGGTTTTTATATCTATATGTTTTTTGTCCGTTAAAGCAAAGGGACTGTCGCCCTTGATTTTAACCGAGTGCGCAATTTTTGTATTAAATCCGGCGGAAACTATTTTCGGCAATAATACGGTATCGCGTCCAAAAAGCGGGGCAACAAATTGCAATTCCAAATCCGTCCTGCCTTCGGGCAAAAACAGTTCTATAACGGCGAACCCGTTGGCAAGAGGCGATATCTTTATCGCGGTTTTCTTATCGGCAACAGCCTGATTAAAGTATTCACTCGCATCCATACGGGAAAGTCCGGCCCCCTTTTTATCAAGCAAAACCCCTCCGGGCGGAAGCTCCGCAATAAAGCGAACAACCCCCGTTTCGGTTAATCTCTTTTTAAACCCGAGTTGCCATTGATACACGGCATAGTTGTTATTGAGACTTGCGTTGATATTAATTTCCGATAAAACAAGTTTTACGGGGTCAACTGATTGGGTTTGAGTTTCCCCATAGGTAAAATAATAAGCCTCCCCGAATTGACTGTCGCGCAAGGCTATATCCCTGAAGCGGACAGGATTAGCAAAAATTCTTAATATCAACACCCCTGCGTTTTTAATCGCGGGAGGCGAAATCAAATTGTGAAATCCGACCAATATATAAGTATAACCGAAAAGGATAATAAACACACTAACTCCTGCAAAAGTGCCCCATAATGAGTTAAGCAACCGGTTTTTTCGATTGACACCGTTCAGGATTCCCGCTATAAAAATAAAAAGACACGGTATCGCAAGCAAAACAAACCGCAAATTAAAGTTAAGTATTGTTTCAACAAAAAGCAGTATAACAAAACCCCCGCTTCCCGCAATGATAAAAAACAACAGCATATCGCGAAAAAGAACAAAGGAACGCCCGCTTCTTTGCAAAAAGATTAGATATACCGCAAGACTTAAAGGAATAAGCATATAAACAACGTTTAAAAATATTCCCATAGGAAAGCCCGCAACTATTTCGATAACAGCAAGGGCAAGCCCCGATATTACTGCAAAACCCGAAAGAAATTTTAACGAATTGAATTTAACAGACATTTGTATCTCCGAAAAATATTATACTTTGATAAGCGATAAAAGTAAAAAAATAGGAACATACCGTCCGATTCAATTCTAAATTTTTAGAAAATTATGTGTCTGACGTTTTCTTTTATTTTCAGAATCCATTGACTAAACTAAAACCGTTATATATAATATTTATGTTAAGTATAAGGTTTAGAAGGAGGCAAAAATGCTGGAAAAAGAATATGAGTTTTATATAAAGAACAAAGACAAATTCCTTAAAAAATACAAAAACAAGTTTTTGGTAATAATCGGAGAGAAAATTTGCGGCGTTTTTGACACAAAAGAAGAGGCATTAGCCAAAACTGCAAGAGAATATGAATTGGGAACTTTCCTGCTGCAACAGGTAACCGATAATGACAGCGAAACAATACAACGATACAATTCAAGAGTATATGTTTGATGGGTAATCAGCAGGGTTACCATGCCTTTAGAATACAATATCCGGAAATTACAAATGAAATAGAAAACCTCCATAAAAATATCTCTCCCCCACCTGTTTGTTCCAAAAGCAGAAATGAAAAAGTATATAGCTTTATGGGATACGGGGGCAACTAATTCGGGAATCACCTCAAAAGTAGTTCACGAGTTAAACCTGAAACCGATTAGAAAAACTCAAGTTACAGGTGTCAATGGAACAACAATTTGCAACGTTTATTTGGTTGATATTATTCTGCCTATGCACGTAGGTTTTGAAAACGTGGAAGTTACCGAAATTAATATTACAGGATTTGAAGTATTAATCGGTATGGATATAATTATGGAGGGGGATTTCGCTATATCCAATGCAAATCAGAAAACCTTGTTTTCATATTGTGTTCCGTCTATAAAAAATAACCCTGTGGACTTAGTGGAAAAAGCAAAACACTCAAAAAGATAATTTGACTGCTTAAATATAAAAAGGGACGCAAAACGCGTCCCTTTTATGATAATAGTTCTTGTTACAGCAATTAAGGCTTGTAAACCTTGCCGAGGTTATAGAAAGTCTCAATACCCTTGTATATAGCCAATTCGCCCAAATCCTCTTCAATACGGAGAAGCTGGTTATATTTAGCGACACGGTCGCTTCGGGACATAGAACCTGTCTTAATCTGACCCGCATTGGTAGCGACAACCAAGTCCGCAATAGTGGCATCCTCAGTCTCGCCGCTTCTGTGAGAAACGACTGCGGTATATTGCGCCTGTTTAGCCATCTCAATAGAATCCAAAGTTTCGGTAAGAGTTCCAATCTGGTTGACCTTGATAAGAATAGAGTTTGCAACGCCGAGTTCAATACCTTTTTTCAAAAATTCAACGTTTGTAACAAAGAGGTCATCGCCCACAAGTTGCATCTTATCGCCGAGTTTTTCGGTCATAAGTTTCCATCCGTCCCAATCGTTTTCCGCAACGCCATCCTCAATAGAGATAATGAAAGGAAATTTCTTGTAAAGGTCAACATAGAAATCAACCATCTCGGCGGAGGAAAGCACCTCTTTGGAAGATTTCCAGAAGTAGTAGCCTTCTTTCCCGATTTTTTTAGCCTCGCTCCAAAGCTCGCTTGAAGCGGGGTCCATCGCGATATAAATATCCTCGCCGGGACGGTAACCCGCTTTTTCGATAGCCTCCACCAAAAGCTCGACAGCTTCTTCATTAGACTTGAGGTCGGGAGCAAACCCGCCTTCATCGCCCACCGAGGTATTATAGCCCTTAGCGGAGAGGACTTTTTTCAAAGCGTGGAAAGTCTCCGCGGTATAGCGAACCGCCTCTTTAAATGAAGGCGCGCCGCAGGGCATAATCATAAATTCCTGCAAATCGACTTTGTTGTCGGCATGCTTTCCGCCGTTGATAACGTTAGCCATAGGCACGGGAAGAACTTTGGCATTAGTCCCGCCGATATAGCGGTATAAAGGAAGTTCAAGGTAATTGGAAGCCGCCTTGGCAACAGCCATAGACACACCCAAAATAGCGTTAGCGCCGAACTTGGATTTATTCGGGGTGCCGTCAAGCTCAATCATAACCTTATCGACTTCAACCTGATTGGTGGCATCAAGCCCGATAACCTCATCGGCAATCCTTTCGTTGACATTAGTAACGGCTTTAGATACGCCCTTGCCGAGGTATCGTTTTTTATCACCGTCGCGAAGCTCGACAGCCTCGGATTCGCCGGTAGAAGCCCCGCTGGGAACCGCGGCGCGACCGAGACTCCCGTCCTCAAGCACAACATCCACCTCCACGGTGGGATTGCCCCTCGAATCGATTATTTCCCTTGCATGCACGTCAATTATAGTGGACATACTGTTCCTCCATCTTAAAAATTCTTTGAGAATATTTTATAACGGATTGTTTAAAAAGTCAAAGATATGGTTTGGGTTAAACCCGCGCGCCATATCCCTACCAGTTCATATTTGCGGGACTGTTCCCGTCTCCCCAGTTGATTGTATCAATCCCCTGAGGGTCGCTAAGCCCGCTATCGCGATAAAGTCCGTATTCCGAATTACCCTCTATGGTCGGAGATAAAAAACTATGCGTATCATTATAAACGCTAAAATCGCTAAAAAACACCCCGCCACCGAAAAAAGCCGCGGTATTTTCGATTATAATTCCGCTTATTGTATGATTTATGCCTTCAAGTAAATATATTCCGCCGCCGGAATTGTCCGATATATTCCCGCTTATAGTCCCGCTGAATATATGGCTTGCGCCCCTGAAAACAAACACTCCTCCCCCGATAAGCCCCGAATGATTATTCGTTATAATTCCGCTTATTACGTGGTTTGTGCCGTAATCTATATGAATACCGCCGCCCCTGATATCCGCAAAATTATTGGATATAACGGTATTTTTTATAAGATGGCTGTTGCCCTGAAATATATAAATACCGCTGCCATAGTCATGGGGAGAAGTTCCATTAGCGTTACCGCCGCGAATAATAAACCCGTCGATAGTTATATTATCCACGTCGGCAATCCAGATAATATGCTTAAGCGACGTTTCCCCGTCAAGTTCCGATACGCCGTTTCTTTTTGTAAAGTCGTAATTCCACCCGCCGAGGATAGTTAAGTTTCCCGTATTAATCAAAACCCCGCTGTTTGAATAGCTTGCGTTCCCGGTATTCAACCCTTTACCGGGAGTGTAAATACCCTCGCTAACGTAAATAGTATCATAACCGCCAGATATTTCGACAGCTTTCTGAATAGATTTAACCGGCGCGGTTCTTGTTCCCGGGTTATTATCGTTGCCGATAGTTGAAACAAAAATAAGTTCGCCTGATTTCTGGAAGAAAATATATAATCCCGTAGAAACGGATACCTTTCCGTTATCCGCCGTAGCGCGCACCCGTATTATATTGTCGCCCTCATCAAGATAAATACTCCTGCTCCACGATGTTGTCCCGTCAGCCTTAACCCACGCCCCATCGTTAAGTTTAACCTCAACTTTAGTTATGGCATGGGATGATTCCACGCTTGCGCTCCCTTTCACTATAATATGCGAGTAATTTGTAAAAGTCCCGTCCGCAGGCGATTTGATTATCACCGACGGCGTATCCAAACCGAATTCCGTCACAAACACATCGCTTATGGACGTGCAGGAATTCAAAACCACAGCACCGATAACAACCCCCATTAGTAACCCGAATAACCCCTTTTTCATTTTATTCCTCCTAATAATTCACACCCCGCAGTAGCCGAAATATCCGCCACCGAGGTCATCTTGACCAAGCCCCGAAACCCTTGCGCGCAAGGGTCGGATACCCTGAACTTGATAACCCTCCGCTACCCGGGTACCGAACGCAGTGAGATGCTTACCCTGAGTGCTGTCAAAAGATATTGAGGGGAGTATTGTCCGCATATCCGAGATGACCGATATATAAACACATTCCGGAATTAATGTGCTATCATACCATTGTTTCGCAAATGGTTTCAGTGCCGGCACAATGACCCGCCGATAAACCGGTTACTTAAAAGTAAATGAGACAAACACGTCAAGTTCAACATACCGTATCGTTGTTTCATAAGAGAAAAGAATAGGCAACCCCACGCTTACCCCGGTTTTAAAGCTCTCCGAAAGGGCAAACTTTGTCTCAAGCGATGGTATTAAAGCAAAGCCGAGTTTTTCGGAAACCCTGTCCTGTGTGTCCCTGATATTCCCATATACGTATCCAATCCCAAAGACAGGCGCAACGGAAATCCTGTTCATAACAAAATCATACCCGAAATCCACGCTGAAGAGATTGTTTAACAGAGAAATATCATCTACACCCACATAAGAAAAGTTATACGATATTCCTGAAAAGAAATGAGGGTTTTCGATACGAAGAATGTTTTTCAGTTGTCCCCTGACAGCAATACCCCCGTTAATACCAATACTATCGCCGTAAAATCCCGCTCCGGGTTTAATAACAATTTCCAACGGGTAAGCGACCTGCACAAATCCCGATAAAATCAAACCAAAAAAAATCACCCATAACCTTTTCATATTTCCCCATCCTCCTTTTTAATATATCGCATTTATTTTATCTTAATTCCCCGATATGTCAAATAAACGGAGTTTCAAATAGAAAATTATGCGCACTAAATTTAAAAAAACGACATCTAATCCATACAAAAAAATACTTCATAAGCAACAGACTACCCATAATTACCATTAAACTTGACTAAATCAAAAATAAAAACAGGTAGTATCCGCTTAATTATGCCTTTAAATCAATTTTTTGCAAAATACAGAAACTAAAGATTTTAAAAAGCATTCAAACCGGTGTCGATTTGATGTCGTCTGTATTTTTTAGTTTTCTTTTTATTTGCCAAATTACATGCATCGTTTTTTGTTGTTCACAACAATAGTATAAATTAATATAATTTAATTCTTTTCTCTGAATTTAATTACATGCCTCTTTAGGCAGAATTAGGTTTAAACCGGCGAAATTTAAAGACTTATTTTTAAATAAAATGCGCTATAATTTGATTTTATAAAGAAATTATAGTATGATTGTGTTCAAAAATATAGAAAAGGAGTTGGATATGAAAAGAGCAATTTTTTTACTATCGGTTTCAATGATGTTTGCGCTTGTTTCCTGCGCACCGACAAGGTATCAGGGGATAATGTTTGAGGCGAAATTTGCCGCTCCGGTAGAAAATGTAGAACCCAAGTTTACTTACCACGAGGCGGTTACTAACTCAATCAATCTACAAATGTCCCCCGCCGAAGCGGTAATCGGTATGGCAATGTCGTATATCTACGATATACTGGATATGAACGGTGATGGAAACGATGAGGTTATTGTCTTATCCGAAACAAGAGGTATTATGATTTATTCGGTGATTGACAAGAATATTATCGTCACCAATATGCCCACAAGAACTCGTTTATTTAATTTTATCCCGACCGTTAAACTTCAATTACGACACACTATCCCGAAAGATAATCTTGTAAGCATTTCCGAAGTACTTGATATGGTCAAAAGAGATAGCGCTTCTTTAAGGGGTTTGCTGAGAAAAATCGAATACCGTGATATGAATTCCAACAATCAACTTGATTTACTTGTTTATACTAAAGACACTTTGAGAGTATATCTCAATAATAACCTCAAATTTGATAAAAATTTCTCTCTCTTTAATTACCAAAAGTATGTGTTTTCGGATATCTCCGGTAATGGAATTCTTGATGTGCTTGGTATCCTGGATAATGAGGTCAAGGTTGCGTTTATAGACAAGAGTTTTAATAAGAAAGAAGTAAAATACCCTAAAGACAGGAAATTTTTTGATGCTATGCACGTTCCTTATGTTTTTGAAATGGAAAAAGGAAAGCCCGCAAATATTGTGTTAATTTCCACCCCATTATTAGGTATCGGAGACATAGAAGTGCTGACATATCATTCCGGATTGGATGATTTTGTCACAACAGCTAAAACGGAAAAAATTCCTAAAAATGTGGAATTCATTGATATTACCGGTAACGGCTTTGGAGATTTTTATGTTTGCGAAGGATGGACTGAAGTTTATATTAACAACGGGACGCACAATTTTTCAAAATTGGATTTCAGAGGCGCCTTAATTGATGAAGAGGCATTTACAATCTGGCATGATTTCAATAATAACGGCAAGGCAGATTTTATTTCTTTTAACGGTGCGGCAAATCTTCTTAAACTCGGCAGAGGAAACGATATTTACTATAATCAGGGTAATAATTTTACAAAAGTTTCTATGCCCGGCAGACTCCCTCTGCAATTTGTAGAAAGACAGGTTAAGGACAAAAAGATAAAGTATATTGTTCCGAATTATGAGTTAATCGACCTCAATAATGACGGATTAATGGACTTAATTCTTTGGAATAATAGAACCAGAACTTTCTATCTAAACAAGGGCGACCATTTTGTAGAGTTTTTCTCTACTTCTTACAACAAAGATGCTCAAATCGCCGATATAAACGGCAACGGGCTTATCGACTATTTTGACGGCAAAAACCTCTTTCTTAACGATACCCAAAGAATGCGAAGGGTCAATATACCGTTACCCGATGATTCCAAAATATATCTGGTTGATTTGGACAGGGACGGATTAACCGAAATAATCGTTACCGGAAACTACGGCTTCATGCTTAACTTACTTAAAAAACCGGGGCTTGCTATCTTTAAGGGTGTTGATGAATTCAGTTTTGAACATCTGCCCGATGAATATATCCCCCTTAAAGACCTTAATATTAATATTGTTGACGTTAACAAGAACGGTTATCGAGATATAATTGATTCGGAAGGAAATGTAATTTACGAAAATCTTTCATACAAAAAATAAAAAAAAGCGCCCGGTACGGGCGCTTTTTTTATATAATAATACAAAATTAAACATATTTTGGATACCACTTCTATACCAATTTTATGCCGTCATTTTCTACCGGGCTGACTTTCAACTTTCAGACAGTTAAATAAAGCACGGATTATTCCCAATTATCAACCTCGATTTCGGTAAGGCGGTTTTCGCTGAATATTAAACCTCGCGAAAGAATCCTTCCTGCAGACGTTGCGGCGTATTGCTCTTTATGGTTTCTCAACCTGAACCGCAGGCGCTCGCCTGTGGGGTAGCTTAGAGGCGCTTCAAAGGTATGCTTATCCAATGCGCGCATCCCGACAACTTCGGTTTTATCACTGCCCGCAAATAATATTTCCATCTCGATTTTATCCACCGGCTCGGACGAGTAAACTCGCAGAAGACGATGCGAATAGCCGTCTTTACGCGGGAATATATAAAGCTCCCGCTTAAATTTCTCTCCGCTAAAATAAATATCAAACTCGGCGACACCTTCCTTTTTTGCAACCAATTTCCCGCTTGATATAACGGCGCGCGAACGGTCTGTCGATTTGATTTCGGTATCAACGCAGGTAAAACTCATCCCGTTTCCCATCTCAATTTCGGCAATAAAGGTTGCGGTATCTCCGGTTAGTATAACGGGAGGGTCAAACCTGAGCGAAACTCCTTTAGGTTTTGTATCAAGTTTCCCGAACAGGTAGTAAAAGGGCATTTTTCCCCGTTTCGCCCAATGATATTCATTATGTCCGCCCTGCGGGTCTTCATAGTAAAATATATTTTTAATATCTCCAAGCCCGATTTTTTTAAGTTCGGAATAAACCTTTCGCATATTCAAAACCATAGTGTTGTTTTTCGTATCTTCCAAGTATCCGCCGTCCATATAAATTTTCACATCTTCGGAAAATTTAAGGTTTTTAATATCGTCAATGACGCGGACATTATCCCACCAGAACGATGGAGAAATGACGGCGGCTTTGCCGAATATTTCAGGATATTTGCCGATAATATAAAATGAGGCAAGCCCGCCGAGCGATGAACCCATTATAGCGGTATTTTTTCTATCGGGAAAAGTCCTGAAATTTTTATCAATCCACGGCTTGAGTTCTTCGGTAAGATAAAGCGCGTGGTTCTCAAGGTCGCCTCCCTGATTTTGCACCCTCTCGTTGCTTATTTGCGTAGGCGTATAATCATACATTCTTCGCGCCGTGTTGTATATTCCCACAACGATAATCTCCTCCATAAGCCCGTTAGTCAGCAAATATTCGATATTTTCGTGCATCCTCCAAGTTTCCGAAAAAGCCGTTTTGGGGTCAAACAGGTTTTGCCCGTCGTGCGCATACATTACGGGATAATGCTTGTCCGATATATAATAATCCGGCGGCAGAAATATGATGAGTTGAGGCGTAAAAGCGAGATACTCCGACTTAAACGATAGTTGCGGAACTACAAACCTTGAACTTTCCGAACTATAAACGATATTTAAAACGGAAAACAACGATATTAAAACACATAGCCCCGGTAATAAAATTTTCTTTCGCATCTTGCGCCCCCTTAGTTGATTTTAAATATTTTAACCGAAAAACGCGTTTTATGCCAATTTGACGGGGTTTCGGGTATAAATTATACTTTGGCGGATATAAGAAAAAATTGGACATATTCCTATTTTAAATATAATATAAGTTATCAATTTTGGAATTAAGGGGGTTTTTATGAAAAAATTAGCGTTTTTTATATTTATGACAATAGCTGTGTTTTTTAACAGCGGGCTTTATGCAGATTATAGAAATGTCCTGCCTGAAACCACGGAGCATGTGTTTTTAATGAATTTTAGTGAAGCAATAGAAATAATTGCATACATAGGCGGAGATACAAAACTGAGCGAAGAAACTTTAAATGTTTTTTCCTCCGTTCTTGATGATAAAAAACCCACGTTTATTATTTCCGACGAAAGCCCCGTTAATATAATGGAATATTTTAGTTATCCGCAGATTTTAGCCCTGCCGTTTAAAACTCCGAATAATGAAAATGCTATACGCTTTTTAAACGCAATGTCTCTTGAAGAAAACTCTGCAAGACAAGAGGGTGATTTGGTGGTTTTCGAGAGCGACATACCGTCCTACGGATATTGGAAAGGAAGTTATCTGATTTTAGCTCAGGAAAAGCAGGCTTTAAAGGATTTTATATCACTGCCACCTATACTCAATAAAAACCCCGCTGTCGGTAATTTTATTCAAGCCTCGAAGGATTATATGGTATCTATGTATGTGGATTTAAGCGTTTTCAGTGAAGAAATAAAGCGGTTTGATTCCGCGTTTGATGAATTTGCAGGAGAATTGAATTTTATCGGGGATTTGGAATCCATACAACTGTTTTTAAACCCTAAAATCTCTTTATCGGATGATACAATTACCCTTAACGACTTGAAATTATCAAGCCGTATAACATTTAAAAGTGGGAAAAAATTTGAGAAACTTCTTCTAAAAGATACAAAGCAGGTTTCGATTAATCAATTCATTCCCGAAAAACAAACCTTTTTTGTTTCGGTATCATACAGCCCGGAGTTGGTAAATTTAATAATAAAAACTTTGGATATTTCGCCTGATGATGATATGCGCGGCTTATTTGATGTATCGCTCAAAAATTTGACGGGAAAATTCTCGCTTGTGCTATATGAAAACCCGATAGAAAAATTCGACACGGACCCAAGTATCCTGATAGTAAACGAGGCAAAAAGCGCAAGTGCGGCAAAAGATACTTTAGATACGTTTGTTGCTTATGCACAAGCTTCCGGAATGTCCGACTTGGAAAAAGATACCTTTTACGGAACCGATGTCTATTGCTCGTATAGTAAAAAGCTTTATATGTTCGTTATAGATAATTGCTTCATTGCCTCCTCACAAATTTGGATTGCCGATAATATGATTAACAATCACAAAAACGACAATAAAATCAATCCGTCCCTTATATCCTCACGGGTAAAAGGCTATCCTATAATAAGCGGAATTCTTTCGGGTGAGCTAACACCGGCAATTAATCAGGCAATAAAAGAGGCAAACTTGAACTTCAGTGATATTTCTTTTTCGCTATACTTTGACCCGCAAATTAATAACCTGATTTTGGAAATCGAAGCCGAATAAATGAAACAGCCGGAAGAAAAGCATTTTGTATATATCTTATGCCTTGAGAACGGGAAATATTACACGGGTTACACGGTTAATCCCGAAAAGCGGTTTCGTGAACATATAGAAAAACGGGCGCGATGTAAAACCACGCAAATATCATTGCCGTCAAAAATGGTGCAGTGCTGGCGGGTTACCGGCAGTCGTGGCGAGGCTCTCCGTGTTGAGGCGTATATCAAAACCCTTTCCCGAAAACGCAAAGATGCTATCGTGGAAAATCCACTCCTGCTCTCGTCTATGCTTAAAAAGCGCTTCGATAAAGATTTTTATCTGAACCCCGAAGATGTTGATTTGATTAACAATAAGGTTATTGCCGATAAACCGTAGTTTAACAACCCATATCAGATTCGTGTTGATTAAATCCCGTTTTCAGCATATAGTATATTAATTAATTTTAAGAGGTGTTTTATGGATAATATAATCGTTATAGCTATCGGCGGTAATTCCATTATTAAGCCGGGCGAGAAAGGAACTATTGAACAGCAATGGAAAGCGGCGCAACAAACCTGCAAACATATAGCGCAGGTAATCAAAGCGGGAAATAATATCGTTCTCACTCACGGCAATGGGCCTCAGGTAGGCAATATCCTTCTCAGGAGCGAACTCAGCGGAAACCTGCTTCCTACACTTCCGCTTGACGTTTGCGTTGCGGATTCATTGGGCGCAATGGGCTATATGCTTCAACAACTCCTTAGCCGTGAAATCAAAAAAATCGGTATAAACAAGACAATTCTTTCTGTCGTTACGCAGGTTGCAGTTGATAAAAACGACCCCGCTTTTCAGAACCCATCCAAGCCCATAGGACCTTTCTATTCCAAAGAGGATGCACAAAAACATAAAATTGAAGACCGCTGGGATATAATTGAGGATTCGGGGAGGGGTTTTCGCAGGGTTGTGGCTTCCCCGAAACCTTTGGAAATAATCGAACTTCCAGCTATTAAAGACCTTGTAAGGTTAGGCTATGTGGTTATCGCGGCGGGAGGAGGAGGGATTCCGGTTATTCGCGACAACAAAGATGAACTCAGGGGATGTCCCGCCGTTATAGATAAGGACACCGTATCATCGATGCTCGCCGTAGAACTCAAAGCAAAGACTTTTGTTATCACTACCGCGGTTGATTACGTTATGCTTGACTTCGGCGCTCCCAACCAAAGAAAAATCGAAAATGCAAGTCTTGATGAGCTTAAACAATACGTTAAAGAGGGGCATTTTAAAGAGGGAAGTATGCTTCCGAAAATAAATGCCGTTATAAATTATCTGCAAAACGAAGGCAAGCACGCGATTATCACAAGCCCCGAATTGCTTGAAGATGCCGTAAACGGTAAAGCCGGCTCTCATTTTTACGCTTGCTGACATTACCCCGAATATCTACCCGAAATACTGATGCTCATATTTTTTGATTTCCTCAAGAAATTTTCCCGAACCCGTTACAACGCAGGTCAATGGATTTTCCGAAAGGAACACCGGAACGCCCGTATTTTTGGCAATAAACTTGGAAAGACCGCGAAGCAGAGAACCTCCGCCGGTCATCACGATACCCCTGTCGATTATATCGGATGCTAATTCGGGAGGGGTCTGGTCAAGCGTAGTTCGGACGGCATCCAAAACCTTGTTGACCGTTTCCTGAAGCGCCTCCCTAACCTCCACGCTGTCGATTTTTAATATACGGGGAAGTCCGCTGATAGCATCACGCCCCTTTATCTCAATAGTCTCTACATTCTTTAACGGATACGCACTGCCGACTTTGATTTTAAGTTCCTCGGCGGTTTTCTCGCCGACTATAAGGTTATGGTATTTTTTCAGATGGCTCATAATAGCCTCGTCGAATTTATCACCGCCTACGCGGATAGATGTGGTTATCACAATTCCGCCGAGCGAAAGAACGGAAACCTCGGTAGTCCCTCCGCCTATATCGACTACCATATGCCCGGCAGGCTCATCAACCGGAATACCTGCGCCAAGCGCCGCCGCCCTTGCCTCTTCTATCAAATAAATTTTGGTAGCCCCCGCCTGTTCCGCCGCCTCGCGCACGGCTCGCTTTTCCACCTCGGTTACACCCGAAGGCACGGCTATCACTACGCGGGGATGGACTAACTTGCGACGGTTTTGGCTTTTCGCGATGAAATATCTCATCATCTTGCCGACAACCTCAAAATCCGCGATAACCCCTTCCCTCATCGGACGGATTGCTATAATATCGCCGGGGGTTTTCCCAAGCATATTTTTTGCCTCGTGACCTACCGCTATAACCTTGCCCGTCCCGGTTTGTATAGCCACAACGGACGGCTCGGATAATACTATACTCCTGCCCCTGACGTAAATCAGGGTGTTGGACGTTCCCAAATCAATCGCAATATCATTGACAAAAACATCTTTTATAGTATCAAAAAATCCCATAGATGCCTCCAAATTTTCTAACTAAATACCAAGTATATATATTAATCGGGAAATCAAAAAGTTTCAAATTTAATGACGATATATTCTTTAGACAGGCAAGGAAGCGGCAAAAGCGGCTAAATGTAGATTTTCGGGTCAGAAAATATCCCCGACATACCGGCAAGCTGATTATAATGAGTAAAATTAATCGCTTCTTACAATACGAAAACCGACAAAATTATAACCCTTATCGGACTCAAGGCTCATAGCGTTTCCGACCTGCAAATAAACGGCAAAATCCTGCCAGCTTCCCCCTCTCACAACGCGGCTGTCTCCGCGTAAGTCAAAGCACCATTCATTAACGTTGCCGCTCATATCATACAGTCCTAACGTATTGGCGTTTCCCGATAAAGGGTCGCCGCCGGGCTTGCCCGCCGTGCCTACGGTATGGGTACGGGAATTGCTGTTTTCGCTATACCATGCAACTCTTGAAAGGGCGGCTTCGTTATCAACATCCCCCCTTGCTCCGCTTGCGTAATCACCGGGGGTCCAGTAAATCCCGCTTTTTTCGGGATACTCAATAGCGCCATGCGACCTGTCGCTACCCTTATATTTGGCGGCAAACTCCCATTCCATAGAGTAAGGCAATCTAAAACCCTTGGCGCTATCCTTGACCGCAAGAGACTCATCGGTAACCAGCGATACATCTTTTACGGGTATTGAGTAAGAAGCCTCTGCATAATATACAAAATCATAATTTGAACCGCTGTTGGAATTATACCACTCGGTAAGCGCGTTAAGCCATACTACTGCGCTTTTCCAGCTAACCATAGTTACGGGATGGTTTTTATTCATATCCGTTCCATCCTCAGCGCTTCCCATCAGTCCCGTATCGGGAATAACATACCCGTTATCAACAGCCCACTCGCGGACAGTGTTCCAGAGTTCCCATGTTACCGGGGTTTCGGCTATCCAAAAAGATTTTTCGTTTGTAAAGTCGCCCGTATCGCTTGTGCCGGTAAGAAATTCGACACCGCCGGGTGCAAATCTCATATTAAAACTAATATCCCCGGCTTCTAAACTTGTCTTGTCGCCGGGCTTATTTGCATACATCAAAACCTGAATTAACAAAATCAAACTTACTGCAACAGAAAATTTTTTCATCGTCAACGCTCCTTTATGTAAAATTTGATTTGCACAGTGCATTGTTTAAATTCTACACTATGTCTCTGTTTATGTCCATTTTTAGTTGATTTAGTTTTTCCGTTTCTTTCTTTAAAATAATATACGGGATTGCAGAAAAAGGCAGAACCGATTAAATCGGTTAAATCCGGGGTTGCGCTTAGATTAGGCGCAATCCGACAAGGTCATCTCGATACGCTCTGCTACTCGATGACCGGTTGGTTAAAAAAAGACTTTTAGATAACAACCCGTTCCCCGGGCGCCGCCCCTTCAGCGAGATGTATCTAAGGGAACGCTTTTCCTTTCCCCCCTCACTTATCTAAAATTTTGCCAAATCGCTTTTTTCTGATATAATATACCTTATCCCAAACAAAAATGCGGAGGGTTTATATGTTGACTGTTGTTTCAATATTGTCGGGGGTGTTTATAGTCTCTGTAATCGGTGTGGGGGTTTATTTTAAGGCGAAAGGCAAAAGGGTCAGCCCGAAAACCGCAAAGACCCTTCTTGCGGGGAGTGTCGCGGGGTTTATTGTGATGATGATAGTAGCGTCTTTATTGATGATATTCGTCCCGTCAAGTAAAGCATACTCCGCGCCTTCGGAGGCTGTCGAGGTGATAGAGACGCCTGCGATGGACCCTTATGCCGAGGCGATGGCGTATCTGTCGGCGGCGATAGCGGTAGGTATCGGTTCTCTCGGTGCGGCGATAGCTGTCGGGATGTCGGCATCGGCGGCGGTCGGCGCTATTTCGGAAAATCCTCAGGTTTTCGGTAAGGCGATGATTTTTGTCGGGCTTGCCGAGGGTATCGCTATCTACGGGCTTATTATCGCTATTATGATTTTAAGCAGGCTCGGAGGGATAGCTTAGTGAAAACGGTCGTCCTCGGCGACAGGCAGGCTTCTCTGCTTTTTTCTATCGCGGGTATAGAAACCCGTATTGTCGATAATCCAAGTTCCGCCGTCTCGGAAATCAGAAATATACGAAAGTCCCGCGAATACGGGCTTATTATCGTTAGTCAAAAAATCGCCGAATGGGCTTCCGATTTAATTGCCGAAATACGGTTTTCCAAATCCAAGCTGTTGATTATCGAAATACCGGACAAGGACGGCGCGGTGTTGCCGAAGGAAAACCTTAATGACTATATCCGTAAAGCTACGGGTATCAAAATTTAATTTCAAGGGGCGCGTATTATGGGGCTTCAGGAAATTCTTGATGAAATCAACAGGGATACTTCCGACAAGACCGAATCCATTATGAACGAAGCGCGGTTTTCGGCTTCGGAAATTCTGATGAATAAAAAAGAAGCGCTTGAACTTGTCTATAAGAAAAAAAACGACGAGTTTTTAAAGTCTCTCGAACGGGAGAGAAAAAAACTTGCCGCTAAAACCGAATTTGAAATCCAAAAAGAAAAGAACCGTCTCAAGAACAATCTCGCGCTTGAGATACTATCCGAAACAAAAGAGACGCTTATCGAAATATTCAGGCGCGATACCGATAAATACCTGAGTTTTTTGTCCGCTATTATAGATAAAATCGGGAAGGTTTCGGGCGATGAAAAAATTGTCGTATCGTTAAACGCAAAAGACAGGGAGCTTTTTGATAAGCTCAAAAAAACGGCAAAATCGGAAATCATTTTGTCGGATAGTTCCGCCCGTATTTTCGCGGGGGTTATCTGCGAGTTCGGCAATACGGTTTTCGATTTTTCTATCGGGGCGATATTCGACAGGATGAAACCCGATTTTATGCGGATAATCGGCTTGAGCCTTAAATTTTGACGGAGAACTCTATGAAAGTTAAAACTCCCGACGGTTTCGTAGTCGGCACAGACGGTTTAATTGTCAAAACTGAGTTTGTCAATCTCCCGCAGGTTATGGAACTTGTTTATATCGGGGAATACGGGTTTTACGGCGAGGTTGTTACAATCAAGGGAAAGACCGGTTTAATACAGGTCTATGAGGATATTACAGGACTGAAACCCGGTGAACCCGTTTATCGAAGCGGCGCCCCGTTGTCGATTGAGTTGGGTCCCGGGCTATTGGGAGGTATCTTTGACGGCACGGCACGACCTTTGACAAGCAACTCGGTTAAAGACAGCGTATTTATCAAAAGAGGTAAACCCGCCCCAACTCTCGACCCCGAAAAAAAATGGGAGTTCACCCCTCTGCTTAAAAAAAACTCTTTGTTATCCGGCGGCGAAATTATCGGCACAATCCGGGAAACCTCGCTTATAGAACATCGGGTTATAATACCTCCCGATATTGAGGGGGTGCTTGTAAATATAGCGGAAACGGGGGAATATACGGTGTCGGATAAAATCGGTGAGGTTCGCACCCCGTATGGTGAAACAATCGGAATAACAATAAAACAAACCCACCCCATAAAAACACCTCGCCCCGTAAAAGAAAGAATCCCCCCATCACAGCCGTTAATAACGGGACAGAGGGTTATAGACACATTTTTTCCCATAGCTAAGGGAGGGGCTTGCGCGATACCGGGAGGTTTCGGTGCGGGCAAGACTATCACCCAGCACCAGCTTGCAAGATGGTCGAAAGCGGATATAGTAATCTATGTCGGGTGCGGAGAGCGTGGTAATGAAATCACCGAGATACTTGAAACTTTCCCGTCCCTGAAAGACCCGAAAACGGGAAAACCTCTCAGCGAAAGGACTGTTATTATCGCCAACACGTCTAATATGCCCGTAACGGCGCGCGAAGCCTCCATATACACGGGTATAACTATTGCCGAATATTACCGCGATATGGGATATGATGTGGCGTTATTAACCGACTCGCTTTCAAGATGGGCGGAGGCGTTACGCGAAATATCGGGAAGACTTGAGGAGATGCCCGCGGAGGAGGGTTATCCCGCATATCTGTCAAGCAGGATAGCCGAGTTTTATGAGCGCGCGGGGGCGGTTGTCGCCCTGTCCGATAAATCCGGCTCGGTAAGCATTATCGCCTCGGTGTCCCCGCCCGGCGCCGATTTTTCCGAGCCCGTTACTCAAAGCGTAAAACGGTTTGTCAGATGTTTCTGGGAATTAGATAAATCCTTAGCCTCGGCAAGACATTTCCCTTCTATAAACTGGATGCGAAGCTATTCGGAATACGGCGATATTTGCACGCAATACTGGGAAAAAATGGGATACTACGATTATGCCGAAATTCGCGCAAAAGCATTCGATATTCTTCAAAGGGAAGACCGTCTGTTAAAAATAGCCCGTCTTATCGGAGCGGATTCCCTTCCCGATAATGAGCGTCTTGTCTTGGAAACGTCGCGCCTGATACGAACGGGATTTCTCAAGCAAAATGCCTATGATGAGACCGATGCTTATTCATCACCGGAAAAGCAAATACTTATCCTTCGTCTGATTTTAAAATTTTACGAGCGCGCTTTGAGTATAATTTCTATCGGCGCGCCGATTTTTGAGATACAAGGACTTGAGTCTATCGCTAAAATCGCAAGGCTCAAAATGACCGTTTCGGATGATAATCTTTCTTTGATTGACGAAACGGAAGAGTTTATGATGAAGGAATTTGACGGTATCGAATCCGTCTATAAGGAATAGAATATGAATTTTGAAGCAAGGCGCGAATACAAGGGGATTGAGGAGGCGGGCGGACCTCTTGTGTTTGTAAGGGACGTTAAGGGTATCGGAATTGGCGAAACCGCAATAATCCGTCTTGATGAAAAAAGAACGCGCTCTGCAAAGGTTATCGAAACCGGCAGGGATTTCGCATTGCTTGAGGTTTTTAACGGGACAAGCGGAATTAACCCCCAAACGGCGAGCGTTCGTTTTACGGGACGTCCTTTTGAAATCGGCGTATCCGAATCTATGCTCGGCAGGGTGTTTGACGGTCTGGGTAATCCTATGGACGGGCTTGCCGATATTATTGCCGACGAGTTCCGGGACGTTGACGGCGGAGTAATTAACCCGACCTCACGGGATTATCCCCGCGACTTTATCCTTACAGGTATCAGCGCGATTGATATAATGAATACCCTTATTTGCGGGCAAAAACTTCCGGTGTTTTCTGCCGGCGGGCTTGCGCATAACCGTATCGCCGCGCAAATCGCCGCTCAGGCTCATATAGACAGCGGGGATTTTTGCATAGTCTTTACGGCGATGGGGGTAAAGCGTGATGATGCCGGCTTCTTTATCGACAGTTTTGAGGAAAGCGGCGCGCTTAAACATAGTTCGCTTTTTATTAATCTCGCGGACTCTCCCGCTATTGAGCGTCTGATAACCCCGCGTGTCGCGCTTACTTTCGCCGAATATTTAGCTTTTGATAAAAACAAAAACGTCCTTGTTATTTTGACCGATATGACAAATTATTGCGAGGCGTTACGCGAGGTGGCATCGGCAAAATCTCTCGTGCCTGCGCGCAAGGGTTTTCCCGGCTATATGTATAGCGACCTTGCCTCACTTTACGAGCGCGCGGGACGTATCAAGGGGAAAGCGGGAAGCATAACCCAGATTCCCATACTCACTATGCCTAACGACGATATAACCCATCCCATTCCCGACCTTACCGGATATATCACCGAGGGGCAAATTGTCCTTTCGCGCAACCTCGCGGGAAAAGGCATATATCCCCCGATAGACCTCCCTCTTTCATTGTCGCGATTGATGAAGGATGGTATCGGTGAAAATAAAACCCGCGAAGACCATCCCCGTCTCGCTACGCAGATATTGTCATCTTACGCAAGGGCATTGGAAACCCGCTCTATCGCTTCGGTAATAGGCGAGGATGAACTCCCCGAACTTGAAAAGAAATATCTAAAATTCGCCGAAAACCTTGAAAAACGGTTTATCAATCAGGGTATCTTTGAGGAAAGAATCCTGCAGGTTTCGTTTGCAGAGGCGTGGGAGGCGCTGAGTGCGCTTCCGAAATCCGAGTTATCCGAACTGACGGAGGAGGATATCAAGGCTTATTACTCCATACAAGGTGAGGAGGAATAAATGAACGCCGGTGAAATCTCCCCGAGCGGCGTAAAGCTGCTTGAATACAGGGAAATGAAAAATATCGCCAAAGATGCAAAATTTCTGCTTGAGCAAAAAAGGGAAATCCTGATAAACCATCTCACGGAGGTTATATCGAAAATACGCGAACACAGGACGCGCCTCAACTCGATAATCGAACAATGCTATTCTCTCCTGCAGGTTCTTGAAATAGAAATCGGGGAGTTTGAATTGGAGCGCGTGGTTAAAAGCGTCAAAACGGGGCTTGATGTGGAAGTTTTGGAACGGATAATAATGGGGGTTCATATCCCCTCGCTAAAATTAAAACAGGATGAGAAAAAAGGCGCGCCGATTGTCTCTTTCGCATCGACAACGCTGACCTTTGATGAATTATATACATTGCTTAAAGAAGCAATAGAGTTGATTATTATAGTCGCACAGGCGGAGGTTTCGGCATGGAGACTCGCTTATGAAATCCGTAAAACACAACGCCGCGCCAATGCGCTTGAAGACGTTTATATCCCGGAATTTGACGCGATTATTGATTTTATTCAGGATAGTCTTGAGGAAAAGGAAAGGGCGATGTTTTTCGCTTTAAAGAAATTCAAGCGGATTAAAAAATCCAAAACGGAGGGCGGCAATGGGTAAAATCTATGTGCCTGTAACAAGCCCCTTGGAAACAAAACGCGCTATCTCCAAAGCCGTTTTTATCGCGCGGGAGTTTAATCTCGAAACGGTTATTATTAACATTATCGACAGCGACGCGATTAATAAACTTCGCAGGTTCAGGATTCTTATAGAGGAAGAGGCGGCAATGTTTGAAGCGGATATAAAAAGAGACGCCGAGAAATATATCCGTTACGCGGAAAATCTCGGCAATCGCAGGAGAGTTAAAATCTCATCCGTTCTGCTTGAGGGCGACCCTTACAGTGAAATTTATAATTATCTCATCGGAACGGAGCGGGGTTTAGTTTGTATCGGGCGCAAAAGAGAGGCAAAAACTTTGAGGGATAGTTTCGGTAACGTGGAAAGAAAATTAATTCTCAATACGAATTTCGATATAATAATCGCCGGAGGTGATGAGTGAAAAATATTCTCGATTCGATTATAAAAGTAGAGCAGGATTTACAAAAACAAATCATAGACACCCGCTCTCAGGCAAATGTCATTATCGAACAGGCAAGACGGGAAGCGATGCTACTCGATTCGCAGTATGAGGAAAATTTTGAAAAATTCAAATCCGAAATGCGCTCTCAGTTGTATAAAGAAATTGAGGGATATAAAGCCCGACTGTCGGCGGATATTTCAGTCGAGATGGAAAAAATCCGCAAGCAAAAAGACAAACATATTGATAAAATCAAAAAAGAAATAATAAATACGGTTTTGGATATACCGAAAAAGGATTAAGTATGTTCGGGATAGGATATTCCGCTATCAACGCCAAGGTACGCTACTGGATGTCATATATTGCGAGACCTGAGGATATAGCCCTCTTAGCAAATTCGGAACTCAGCGATATAGTGGATTTTATCCGCAAACGGGAGGTCAAAGCGGATATAGAAATATCGGACGTTCGCGAGATAGAAAAACAGATAAAACAGGCTATGATTGAATATATTAAAAGCGCAAAACTTTTCCTGACCGGCGCCGTTACCCGTTTCTTGGATGAAATACTCAAGGGCTACGAGATAGAAAACCTCAAAACAGTAACCCGTTCCATTATAGGCGAAAAGCCGCTTGACTTTCTCTATCAAATCAGCCCTAACGATATTATAAGCGGCGAGGTTATGCGGGACGTCAAAAGCCTTGACTTGTTCAAGGAATTTTTGCGTAACACGGAATACTATCCGCTTGCGGCAAATGCGTTTAACCGTATTAAAGAAACGGGGTCGGTGTTTCACTGGGAGATGGAGCTCGATAATTACCACGCATTAAAACTCTACGATGCGGCACGCCGTCTTAAGGGTGAGGATTTTAACGCGGTTAAAAAGCTGATATTCTTTTCGGAAGAAATGAAGCGGCTGGTATGGCTTTACCGTGTCCGTTTTCATTACCGTATGACTACCGAAGAAGCGATGACGCTTGTACCTAATATTTTCGGTGTTTTATCCAAAAACCGATACAGGACTTTAGCAAGCCTTACCCGCGCACCGGAGTTTTTTACTTTGCTTGAGGAATGGCGCATTATCCGCGAACCCGTTACCACGATTGTTGAACTTGAAAAAGTTATGAACAGGATGCTTACCGAAAGAACGGTAAGTTATCTTGAGGGAAACCCGTTTTCGTTCGGACTATTTTTATCGTTTTTTGTCCTGAAACGGCAGAACATAAAAACCTTTATTATCCTCCTTGAGGGGAAACGGAATAATCTTTCCAAGACCGCACTTGAGCGGATTTTGATTTATTAAGGAGCGATTATGTTTTTTCCAATGCGAATGAGGAAACTTGATGTGGTGATTCTCAAAAAGGATGCGGATATTGTATCCAAAGAAATCCTTGGTTTCGGGGATTTTGAGGTTTTACCTATCGACAGCTTCAAAGCGGAGAGTTACGCTCTCAAGCGGGAATCGCTTGAGGAAATCAGCACGCGGTTTATCTCTTACAAACGTCGTCTTGTTAATATTGAACAGTTTTTCGGGCAATCCAAAGAAAAGGAGACTATCCCAGAAGACCGTAATTTTATGGATGAAATGACTATCAAGAACACAATCAAAGAGATGGAAAACGATATTATCAATTATAACGCCGAGATGGACGATTTGGCAAAACGTCGCCACGATATACAAATCAAGCTCAACAGTATAGAGTTTTTCGGTAATTTAAGCACAAACGGGTATGCCGATGACCCCGAGCATTTCTTTATGGGGTTCGGGAGTATCCCCGTTTCGCATTTCAGAACCTTTATGGATTCCATATCGCTAATCCCCTCGGTTGTAATGAATGTCGGGATGGTGGAGGGGGAAAATATGGTGTTTTTCAGTGTCCCGAAAAGCGCCCGCGACCAACTTGAAAGAATACTTTCCAATGTCCACTATAAGGACTACGGTATCCCGCAGGACGTAAAGGGAAGTATAAAATCCAATATCGTTAAATACGGGTTTGAAATGACGATGACGCACGATGAGGAAATGTGGCTTGAGGAAAAACATAAAAAAATGAGCGCACGGTTTAATAAACTTATCGGGCTTATCTATGCAAGTATAGACTATCATCTTGCGATGGCAAAACTTCGCGGGCAGATGGTATCCACCGAAACGGTTCATCTGTTTTCGGGATGGGTTCCCGTAACGGAAATCAGCCGTATTAAAACCGCTATCGAAACCATTACCGCTAAAAAATGCCTGTTTATAGAGGAGAACGCGGAAACCGTGTTTGCCCGCGACGGCATAATCCCCCCCACAAAACTAAACCACGCTAAGCCGTTCAGGATTTTCCAGCAACTTGTCGGGCTTTTCGGCACCCCCGAATACCGCGAACTTGACCCTACGGTATTCGCTACGGTAATTTATATTGTGATGTATGGAGCGATGTTCGGCGATATCGGACACGGGCTTCTCCTGTCGGCTTTGGGCGGATTGTTCCTGATTTTCAGAAAATTCCGTAAACTTGCAAATTTCGGTTTCCTGTTGTTCTGGGTGGGAATATCCTCCGCGGTTTTCGGATTGCTCTACGGAAGTATTTTCGGTATGGAAGACCTTTTTGCCCCGTTTTGGATGAGTCCTATCCATAATATTATGACTATACTTGTTATTGCGGTGGTATTCGGCTCGATTGTAATATCGCTTGGACTTGTGTTAAGTATAATAAACTCAATCCGCAGAAAGGAATGGAGCAGGCTATTTTTTTCATCATCGGGTATAGCGGGACTGATTTTTTACTGGGGGATTTTATTAATCGGGTATTCGCTTTTTAACGGGATAAATATTCCGGTCGGGGTTTATCTTATTCCCGTAATCGGCGCGCTCGCTATCTGGAGTGAAAATACGTTTGAATACCTGATTTCCAAAAAGGGAAAAAGACCGAGCTGGGGGATGGGATTTTTCGACGTGTTTGAAACCTCGCTTGCATACCTCAGCAACACAATATCGTTTATGAGGGTTGGAGCGTTCGCTATAAACCACGGGGCGTTGATGCTTGCGGTGTTTACGCTTGCGGGACTTGCCGCTTCCCCGTTGTGGCGCGGGGTGATACTTTTAATCGGCAACGTTATTGTAATAGCGCTTGAGGGGTTGATTGTGGGGATACAGGCGTTAAGGCTTGAATTTTACGAATTTTTTGTGAAATTTTTCCGCGCGGATGGTAAAAAGTTTGAAGCGCTTGACATTTATAAAAGATAAGAGTTTATATAATTCTCTATCTTGACTTTTATGAATCCTCACTTTATATTATGAAACAATAAAACACAGAGGGGAACTGATGCTTAGAAAACCCGTGCTTGGAATAGATGTCGGAGGGTCGGGGATAAAAGGCGCGCCTGTGGATGTTCGTTCGGGGGTGCTTCTTGAAGAAAGGTATAGAATCCCTACCCCGGAAAACGGAAAACCTCAGGACGTAGCCGAGACTATCGCTCAGCTTGTCCGTCATTTCGGATGGAACGGCGAAATCGGATGCGGGTTTCCTGCGGCGGTCAGGGACGGGGTTGCTCTTACCGCCTCTAATATCCACAAAAGCTGGATCGGCGAATATGTCCCCCGTCTTATTTCGGAGAAAACCTCCTGTGATGTAACGGTTATTAACGATGCCGATTGCGCGGGACTTGCCGAAATGAGGTTCGGGGCGGGCAGAAACAAAAAAGGAACGGTTATCGTTATTACCGTAGGCACGGGGCTCGGCACGGCAATTTTCCATAACGGACATCTTTTACCCAATACCGAACTCGGTCATATAGAAATCGGCGGTAAAAACGCCGAGCAATTCGCTTGCGACGGCACCCGAAAATCCAAAAATCTTAACTGGAAAGAATGGGCGCTACGCTTTAACGAGTATCTTTTAACTCTCGACAGGCTTTTTTGGCCCGCCCTTTTTATTATTGGGGGAGGGGTAAGCAAAAAGCACGAAAAGTTTTTCCAGTATCTCGATATTAAAACCGAAATAGTCCCCGCAGAACTCCGTAACGATGCCGGAATTATCGGTGCGGCTCTCGCATCCTACGAACAAATCTAAAACAAAAAATATTTTTTTATCTAACCGATTTTCTCTTGACATAATCTAATAAGAGTGATATATTTAATTAAACGTTTAATTTAATTAAATATTTATTTAAAAGGAGGTGCTATGAAAGATTTAGTTAATCCTAATATGGATACCACCAAGGAAAAAATCCTTGAAGCAGCGGAGGCGGTTTTTGCCGAAAAGGGGTTTGACGGCGCAAGGGTTAGTGAAATAGGCAAACGAGCGGGGGTTAACCCCGCGCTTCTTTACTACTACTACGGCAGTAAAAACGATATTCTTCACGAGTTGATGGTTCTTGCTATTGAAGAGGCTAAGATTGCCGTTGAAAATGGATTTGAAAATTTTATTCGGTCGGGGGAGTCGATGGCGGAATTTTTAAATCCTATTACGGACTATCTTATGAAAAAGAAAAGCGTTATCAGGATTATGCTTATTGAAATCCTGAAGCACGGCAATGAGGATTTGTCTTTTTTCAAATTGCTTTCCACCGTTTATAACAAGCTCGGAAGCGAATTTGAAAAAACCAATAATCCCATTCTGAAAAGCAAGTTTTTTATGACCGATATGTTTTTCGTTTTTACCTCGCCTATTGTTATGCATATTGTTCTAGGTGAAAAATGGGGGGAGTTTGACGGGATAAGCGAGGATGAAGCTCGGAAGCGGATTTTATCGGCTTTGGAGATTCTTGCCTCCAAGTTCTTTTTCGGTAAATAATATTTGAGAGGTCATCCGTGATTGAAAAGTTTATGAACCGTATCGCAGATTTTGTGGTTAAATTCCCGGCAATTGTTATTATAATCTGTGTCGCTTTCAGTATTCTTACGGGAATATTCGTTAAAAACCTTGAGCTTGACAATGATATGATGAACTGGGTTAATTCCGAGCGGGGTATCGGCAAGCTCCCGCATTATATCGACAAGCGCTTCGGCGGAATTACCCCTTTGCTTATTATCGTTGAGGCGGATGAGATTTTTGAGTTTGAGACACTTACCGCAATTCGTGAAATTTCCCGTATTGCGCTTGAAACCGACGGCGTTGATACCGTTATGAGTATCACGGAGACCGTCGATATTACGGCGGATGACGACAGCATTATAGTAGATGATTTAATAAAGGATGAGATTCCATCCGACACGCAATCCCTTCTTGAACTCAAGGAATACGTTTTAAACAAGGGTTTGTATCGTAATCGTCTTGTGTCTCAAAATTCCAAAGCCGCGATGGTTCTTATCAAGATAAATTCGGAAGCCAAGTCCGATATTATTACCTATGAAATCCGCGACAAGGTCAATGCTTATGTAAAAGACAAAGACTTGTCGGTTATTTTCGGCGGTATGCCCGCTATTATGAATAGTATTTCGGAGGTTACTATCAGCAATCTGAAATTTCTTGTGCCTTCGGTCATTATTCTTCTTTTAGGAATACTGTTTTTATCGTTCAGAACTATCCGCGGTGTCGTATTGCCTCTTGTATCGGTTGTTCTTATAACCTGTATTGCTATGGGATTGATGGGAATAACCGGCGCCAAATTCAGTATGCTCGGCGCTGCGATTCCGGTAATTTTGATTGCGGTGGGGAGCGCTTACGGTATTCACTTTATGAATAAATACTATGAGGAAAGCTCAAAAGAAGGGCTTTCACGCAGGGATATTGTCTATTATTCCATCCGCGAAGTGGGAATTCCTATACTTATGGCGGGAGTTACCACTTTTATAGGCTTCCTTTCGCTTTTAATCTCCGACCTTAATATTATACAGTCTTTCGGAGCCTTTATTGCAATCGGCGTAATTTTTGCATTATTTTTTGCACTGACTTTTATCCCCGCCATACTTTCCCGTATTAAAATTCGGAAGCGCGATATTAAATTCAAAATCGGCGACAGGGATGTTGACCCGGGTAAATGGTCTCTCGCGGGTTCCTCGTTTATTGTAAAGCATTCAAAGTGGATTGTTTTAGGTTTTATAATTATAGCTGTTGTTGCAATAGGTTTTACCCTGCGGATTCGCGCCGAGATGGATTATCTCGCATATTTCGACAGCAAAGCCGAACCTAACCGCGTTGCACGTATTGTAAACGATAATTTCGGCGGGTTCAGCCCATTTTCTATCTATCTTAAAGCCGACATTCAAAACGCCGATATACAGAAACTTATGCTTATGATTGAGGAGTATGTCAAAGCCGGCGGAGAGATGGCGGCTGTCGGCGGTATTCATAATATTATCGCTGAGTTAAACGATTTTACTCTCGGTATCAGGACTATTCCCGAAACCGACTTGGAAATTTCCCATCTTTGGTTCTTTATCGAGGGCAGGGATTATATCTCCTCGTATGTTACCTCCGACAAATCCGAGGCAATTATCGGGTTTATGCTCCCATCCGTCTCTACCGAGTTTGAGCATAATTTCTATACGCCTATCGGGGACTATCTTTCTTTGTTTGACGGCAACTTTAACGCCGTGAAGGTATCTCCCGCTAACCCCCGCGTGATTGACCTTGTAACACTTATGATTGAAAACCTTTACCGCGATGAGGGCTTGGAAATTGACGGCGATTTTATACGCGAATTTGTAACCGATACAGCCCGTGCTATCGAAGATTATTCCCCGCAGTTTCCCTCGCAAAGGATTACCGATTATCTACTCGGGGATTTTTCCGAAATTGAGTTTAGAAATCCCGCGCTTGTAAGGAATATTATCAACGGGCTTTCCCGTATTGAAGAATGGGAAACGGATGCGGTTTTTGATTATATGCTCAATACGCTTCCTCAATCGAAGCGTTATGATGAGTATGATATTGAGCTTTTAAGCGAAAGTATTTTTGTTCTTGTGCGCGATTATAGAAAATCCGATATGCTCGACAAGGCGATTGATTCGGCAAATAAAAATCTGCCGCCTAAGCTTAACCGCGACAAACTTCGCTACGCCTTGTCGGTATTCCTGTGGGAAAGCATCCCCGCACCTGCCGATACGGAAGGCGATATTTTACGCACGGTTGATATCGAACGGCTTGAACTTTCAGGCAATTCCTATCTTTTTTATCTCATAAACAACAGGCTTACGTTTAATCAATTATACAGTATGCTGATTGCGCTTGCCGCGGTCTTTTTACTGAACGCTTTTACGTTTAAGTCTTTCAAGATATCGGCTATTTCCCTCTGCCCGATAATATTTACCCTTCTTGTAAACTTCGGCATTATGGGAATTTTTGATATTACCCTTGACGTTGTATCCGTAACTATCGCGAGTATCGCTATCGGTATCGGTATAGACTACACGATTCATTTTGTAAAACGGTATGTTTCGGAGTTTAATAAAGCCCGCGGCGACAAGGTTAAGGCATTGAGCGCTACCCTTTCGACTACGGGACAGGGAATTGTCTTTAACGCCGCTTCGGTAGGGCTGGGTTTCCTGGTGTTGATTTTTTCGGATATTGTTCCGCTTCGCACTCTCGGGGCGATGCTTGCGGTTAGTATGTTTGTCAGCAGTGTTTCCGCTATGGTTCTTTTACCCTGTGTTTTTAACGGAACTTTGTCCAAATCTTTTATGGAAAAACAAGGAGGCTAAAATGAGATACTTTATTTTATCTATTATTATGGTGATGCTGTTCGGCGTTTCCGGTTTTGCTTTGAGCGGTGATGAAATTTTACAGAAGGCGGAGGATTTGTTGTCCTCGTTTAAGGATACCGAGGGTACCGCAGACTTGATTCTTGCTAACAGCGACGGAAGCGGAAGGGAGGAGCGCTCCGTGCAGATGTGGATGAGCGGAAAGGAAAAGCGCTTGATAAAATTCCTTTCTCCCGCAGGCGTTCGCGGTATAGGGCTTCTTGTTCTCAGCGACAAGGAGATGTATGTGTATCTTCCCGCGCAAAGACGGGTAAGACGTATATCGGGTGCGGCTCGTAACGAGGATTTTCAAGGCACGGACTTTTCCTATGATGAGATGGCAAGCTATGAATATACCCGCGATTATACCGCTAAGATTATTTCAGAGGATGATAAACTTTATACGCTTGAACTTACACGAAAAGAGGGGTCGGAGATGCGTTACGATAAAACTATTATGACCGTTCGCAAAAAAGACTTTATCCCTCAACGACTCGAAATGTATGAAGGCGGAACTCTTATCAAGGTTATGACTATGCACAAGGTTGAAACCTTTGAGGGTAAATATACTATCCCTACTCACGTAAAGATGGAAAACGTCCAAAAGGCTCATTATACCGAGATGATTCTTCGCGAACTCAAATTCGACCAGGGACTTGAGAACAAGGATATTTTCAGCCAGCGCTTTCTGGGACGTCCTCCCGGAAGATAGGCTTAATGGAAGGTAGAAAGTTTGCAGGCATTTTAATTTTTACGGAACATTATTCTTAAATAGGAGTGGGTTTATGAAAAGGATTATTATTATAGCCATAATTTTTTCGGGAATCTCCGCCCTGTATCCGGTGGAATTTTCGGGGGATATAACCGCCGAGGCGGCGGTTACTCTGAACAACGGCGATATGCTTTTTAACGACAATATCTTCGGGTTCAGGATAGAGCATTTTACCGATGATTTATATGCGGTAATACGCACACAGATTATTTTCCGCAACTATTTTAGAAACCCGGATGATTTGGGATACACGTTGCAACCCGGCGATATTTCATTGTTTTATAACCTTTATCCGTTGCAGATTTCGCTTGATGAAGCCTTTTTGGCATTCCACGATTTCCTGATTAACGGGCTTGACCTGACTTTCGGAAAACAGCGTATTAGTTGGGGAACGGCGGATATGCTCAATCCCACCGACCTTCTTAACCCCGTTGATTTATCCAACCCGTTTGACTTCAGCCGTCGTATTCCCTCCGTTGCGATTAATCTGCAGTATTACCTCCCGTTTTGGGACAGCTATGTTCAGGCGGTTTATCAGCCGTATTCCCAACTCGCGCAATTAAGCCCGTTTTATTTCGATATGCTTGATAAAGAAACAATAACGGAACTTAAATCGTTTTTCGGGAATACAAAATTCAAGGACAGCGCAACCGATTGGAGTTTTCGCGAAATTTTGCCTCCCGAAGCCAATATAACCAACGGGCTTTTTGCATTCAAATACGGGTTTTCGCTATGGGGATTCGATTTTTCGCTTAACTGCGTCTATCGCTATAATGACTTTCCGGTGCTGACCGGCTTGTATATGGAGACGGATGTTACCGCCGTGATGGATGTTTCTGCGGATATTATCGCCGAATTTAATATCTGGACGGGCGAAACCAATATTGTTACCAATATTATCGAATTTTCCAAAAAAACGGAAAGTGTCGATATTAAAAGCAGGGGATACCAATTGGGCTACGGGCGCGAGTTTGAGGCGGGTTTCGATTTTGCACGGGATTTCGGCATATTTCTCTTGTGGGGCGAGGTCGGGGTATTTTTCCCCGATAAAATTTTAAGCAGAGCTTTCGGCTATGCCGATGTTGACGCGGATATTAACACCACCGCCTATATTACCGAGATAATTCGCGGGCAATTTACCGCCACCACCAACTATTATATTACGAATTTTACCGTTTCGACTAATCTTGGACAGAATATAGATGAAAGTGTCGTTGCGGTTTCCAATGAGGTGTATGTCCGCTATACGGTGGGTTTGGATAAGATGTTTGACGGGGGATGGTATATCAATTGCCAGTATAGTCATGGACTATTCACCGAGCGCGGGAATTGGGGTCCTATGCGTCTTCAGGATTATCTGGTTTTGCTTGTTCAAAAAAGTCTCTTTGCCGATAAGTTCACGGTTTCGCTTGCCGGTATCCTGAATGTTAATACTATGGGTGAGATGTTTAAATCGGAAAATATCGCCGACTATTTTACCGAAAATCACGGGTATTCCGTTCAGTTGACGCTTGAATATATGCCCACTCTCGATATTAAGATTGAAACGGGGGGTATATATTTTGACGGACGTAACGCTATGATGGGTAAAATGAAAGACTATGATTCCGTTTTTGTTCGGTTCTCTTATATGTTTTGACTTGCCGTTAAACAAAATCTTTCCCGCTTAAAATTTTCAATTTCATATATTTTGTGTTATATTAGTATTATATAAGGGTTTTACGCCTTCGGAGTGTTTTATGAAACGGCTTTTATTGTGTTTATTTGCGTTCTTTTTATTTGCGGGGTGTAGCAACAGGGATTTTTACGAGAGCGAGCCTATAAAACGATATTTTGCCGGTCCTGTTATTGAAATAATGAATCCTTTAACCGAAAGCACTCAGGGTTTTTTTATTCCCGTTGAAGGCCGCGCTTCCCATGAAAGCGGAGTCGATTATATTACTATTTTTAGTTATGGAAAAGAAATAGTTCTAAAAAACTCTTCATTATCCGACACCTTTGATTTTTCAACCAATGTTTTCGTTTACGGTAATAACAATTCCGATATAATAATAGACGTTGAGGCTTTTAACGCGAGAGGCGTTTCCTCCAAGTCTTCTATTCCGCTGCATTTGAGCTATCTGGAATTAAGTATTAACATAAATGATTGGAATTACTACACCAACGAGATAAACGTTACAATTTCAGGAACGGTAAGCGATTATTCGGGTGAATTAGAAAGAATGTTCGCTATAGTAAACGAAACCAATAAATATGAGATTCAAGCAGACGATAACTGGAGTGTCGATGTTGAACTTAAAGTAAACCGTTATAATTATATTCGGATTTTTGCTTATACTGAAAATGCGCTGGGGGTTTATGAAAACTATATGGTTTGCGACCTTGAACCTCCCACCGTTAATTTTATTTTTCCACAAAACAATGATACCATAGCCCGACAGGGCAGAATCTTTATCGGGGCTGAGGATAATTTCAGTCCTTTCCAAACCTATTGTTCTTTTGACGGTATTAATTTCTTTGAAATGGATTTTGTTTCCAACAATACCTGGTCTTATGATTATAATTTGCCTTCGGGAAATTATTTTCTCTACGCTTATGCCATAGACTATGCCGGCAATATCTCAGATACCAACCGTATTGCTTTTGAGATTGACGGTTCTATACCGGTTGCCGGTTTTAACCCTCCCTATACCTCATGGTTTGTTACCAATGATACTATTCTTGAGGTTACGGGCTTTGCCGAAGTTGACACGGATTATAATATTGCGCAGGTGTTTGTTTCCGTTAATAACGGCAGCTTCTCGGAGGTTTCGATTACCCCGTCCTCATCAGTGAACTGGAGTAAAGAATTAAACTTTATCGCAAATCAGGAAAACTTTGTGCGTGTCTATGCGGTTTCTTCAACCGGAAAACATTCCGCAACAAACGCATCCCATCCTTTCTTAATCGACACACAGCCCCCGTATATCGACCCGAACAACCCGATTACTCCCGCTCATAACTCCGTCTTGGTAAATACCGATACCTACAATCTAAGGGCTTCTTTTATAGATGATTTATCGGGGGTTCAAAGAATTTTGCTTACCCGTAGCGGAACAAACGTTACTGAAGAAACAAGAGAATATTGGGGCGATACCTTTACTGATACGTTCACTATGGACGGCGGCGGTATAGCCTATGATATTTTCGAGGTTTACGACACGGCGGGAAACGTAGCGGTATTTACCAACAGAGTTGAGGTTTACCCGGAATTGTATGTATCCGCAGATTTCGGCGATGATGATAATTGGGGTTTCTTAAACTATCCCTTTGCATCCATACAAAAGGCTGTGGATACCGCATCCGCTCGTGGCATAACTAACATAATGGTTGCCGGCGGGTCTTATGACAAGCAAACCGCTTTCGGCGGCGATAATATAAATGTAAAAATTAACGGCATAAACCTTCTCAAGATAAGCGGCGGTTTTAATAATGATTTCAGCATTCAGGATTTCAATAACACCCCTTCCGTTATTCAAGGACAAAACTCCGCAAAGCACGTGGTTTTAATAACCAACTCCCAAAATATTGACTTTGTGGGGTTTGCGCTTAGAGACGGCGGCTCGCTTACGCCGGGTTCTGTCGGCGGAGGTATTGCCGTTTATGACTCTTCGGGTATAAGATTGCTTAATATACGATGTATTGAAAACAGCTCCGAAAAGGGTCCCGCCCTTTTTGTTTATAATTCATCGCTTGATATTAATGATTTTACGGCTTTTTCAAATTCGGGAAATATAAATGTCGGGGCTTGGTTGGTTGATTCTCAGGTAACTTTAAACAACGCCACGTTTGACAACAACAGCTTAACTGGAGGAGTTGTCGAGGAGAATTTATCTCTCATTGCCTCTATTAATACGGAGATTACAGTTGATAATTCATATTTGTATATGTTCCCCGGCTCGGATATTAACAAGAACTATTCCCTGCTTTTTGTTGAGGGAGGGGGTTTGGATATTATAAATACCGATTTTAACGTATCGCTTTCCGGTTTTTCGGGTGTAACCGGAAATTATTACGGGATTTATATTAATGAAACACCCGATGATGCACATATAATTCAAAATAAATTTAATTCAAACTTTGAGATTGATGTTACACGCGAATTCTACGCTTTTTATGAGGGAGCGCCTCTCAACGGGCATATATTTAAGGCAAACGGTTTCTATACCGGGATAATCAATAACTGGACTGCATATTATTATGACTCGGAAAACGAAGGAACTACCGATATTGGTGATGTCAACAATCCGGATTGGACCGGCGCAACGGACGACTCCATTGGCAATAATGAGTTTAACTAAAAACCGTATCTAAAAACCTCTGGAAGCAACATCAATTATTTAAACAACCCCGTGAGCTATAAAATGTCGAAATATGAAAAGCACTCGTCTATTTTTTTTTGCTTATCATATTAATTCCATACAGTAAAATAAAAAATGTTCCGATACTTGAAAAGGGAAACTATTTTTAAGGGTAGTTATATGAAAAAATTTGTATTTATCGTTATGATTCTTGTTGCAAATACGGGATTTGGCGCGGTTTATATTGTCCGCAAAAACGATACGCTGTCGGAGATTGCACTTAAAACCCGTAGTGATGTGAGAACTATTGCCAAGATAAACGACCTTTTTGAGGACAGAATATTTGAAGGGCAGCGTCTTTATATTCCCGAACGCGTTATTTCATACAGGATACAAAGCGGAGATACCTTGTCGGCAATTGCGCTTGCTCACAGTTCCAAGGTTGAGCATATTATTTTATTTAACAATCTTGCAAACGAGATGCTCTATGTCGGGCAGAATATCAGTATTCCCGTTGTGAAAGACACAAATTTTGACGAAAGCGCTTTTTCTCAAAGGGAAAACATAAATCCGCAGGAAAGAAAGATAACCCATACCGTCAGAGCGGGAGAAACCCTGTCGCATATCGCCCAAAGATACGGCGTATCGGTTGCGGATATACTACGATGGAACAACAAGAACAGCGATATTGTCTTTGTAGGCGAAAATCTTATATTATATGTTAATAATCCGAATACGGTTATTGAGCGTCCCGCCGAGCCTATTCCGAAGGAAAGACTTGAGGGGCAAAATACGGTCTTAGTAAACTATGAGGTAGTCAGCGGGGATAACCTGAGCGTTATCGCGAGACGGTTTTCGGTTTCCGTTGATGACCTTATGCGATGGAATAACAAGCAAAACGATATTGTTTTTGTGGGCGAGCGTCTCAAAATTTTTACCGACCCCAATGTTGCCTCATCGGCTAATAATGCTTCACAAAATACGGTTATTTACGAGGTTAAGCGGGGGGATAACCTCAGCACAATTGCGCAAAGATACGGGGTGCCGGTTGCGGACATTATACGGTGGAATAACAAGCGCAATGATACAATCTATATAGGCGAGAGACTTACCTTACATACCGACAATAATCCCGCCGCCCGGACTTCTGCCCCAGTTACTCCTCAATCTCGCGATAATCGTGTAAAACGGGTTTATACCGTTCAACGAGGCGATAACCTCACGCAGATAGCCCGTCGCCATAACGTAAGCGTTGAGGATTTGGTTAAATGGAATAACAAATCCGTCGATACGGTTTTTGCAGGGGAGACACTTACCGTATATGTGGAACGGGGCAATACCCCATCCGAATTAAAAAACAATGAAAAAAACGTTACCGGAAATTTCACCTTCCCCATACAGCATAAGTATATTAAATGCGTGGAAAGCACGCGCAGAGGTATTATTATTACGCTTGACCGCAAAACCGATATTAAATCTGCGGGTAGCGGAATAGTTGAATATTCCGGTTATATGCGCGGGTTCAATAATGTCGTGATTGTGAGATATTCTGCCGAGTTAATAATTGTTTATGCTTATTTAAGCGAAATTAATGTCGGGGAAAACGACAGGGTTGCTAAAGGGCAACCGCTCGGAAAAGTTGACTATTTGTCATATTATGATAAGATTCAGTTGTATATGGAAATAAGGCGCGGGGAAAATATGGATTTGCTTAAGGTTGAAGACGTTTTTCCTTTACTTAAGGATGTTCAACATGTGTCGCGTAATTAAAGATTTGTGGGGGGTATTATGCCTTCGGTAAATATGGAAGTTTTTAAGCGTCTTGATTTCAAACAGGAGCGCAAGGCTTTCTATCTTTTAGACAAATTTGACCGTAAGATGGAAGATGCTATAAAGGGCAGGGACGTTGACAGATGTATGCGGTTTTTAAAAAGGCGCGAAGATATTGTTGATTTAATAGTATCTTCCAATCTTGACCTTGTCTTTGATATAGGTAAGGATTATAACCTATACGGCAGAAAACTCGGCAGGATGCTTTGCGAGGGAAACTCAAGCCTGATACAATGTGTCGATGAGTTTAACCGCAATATCAAGCTCGGGTTTAAAACCTTTGCGGCTCGCAGGATTAGACGCGCTATGCTCAATTATCTTATAAGAAGTAAAAGCGCTTTGCCTATTGAAGACGAAACTTTAAAATTAGTCGATAGAACCGAAAGATTTATCGACAATTATAAAAGCAAAACCGGCAAACTGCCTACTATCGCTGAAATCAGGCAGGGTTTAAAATTAGGTAAACAGGATGAAACCAAGATGATTAAAGACGGGGACATAAAACTTATTCAGTATTATTTTAACCCCGTCTATGAAAATTGCGTGTTTATATTCGGCAGGCATCTTTACGAAATTATAGCCGAGGGGATTCTCAGGATGGATAACGATTTAAGAAGGGTTTTGATTGAAAAACTCGGCTTGATTTATGAGAATGCCCCATCCCTAAAAGAGATGTCGGAAAAATATAATATAAAAGAAGAAGTTATAAAGTCCTTAGAGGACAGGTTTATTTCCGATTTAAAGGAAGAGATTAATAAATCGGTGGAAGTGGAATAAAAACAGGCGTGGGAAACGCCCGCGATATGTCGCGGGAGGAAAGTCCGGGCAGAAAAAAGCAAAGAGCCGATTAACAGTCGGGCATCCTTTACGGATGACGGAAAGTGCCGCAGAAAATATACCGCCCCTTACCAATTTGTCGGGATTACCTGATTAAGTCCTGCAAATTGGTAAGGGGTAAGGGTGAAAAGGCGGGGTAAGAGCCCACCGGAAAGGATATAAACCCTTTCGCATGGTAAACCCCTCTTTCTGCAAGGTTAAACAGTGTCCGTTACCGTCGCTTTACGGTGGACACGGGTAAACCGCGGGAGGTATCGGCGCAAGCCTTTACCCAAGATAGATGTTTCCCTTTAACAGAACCCGGCTTATACGCCTGTTTTTATCCCGTTTCGGGAGGTTTTTATGAACGTTAATCCCATTGATTTACAGGTTCTTTTTACCAAAGCCGTTGACCATGCCGCTCAACTCGGCAGGGAAGATGCTACCGATGAGGCTAACAAATTCGATAAAAATGCTAAGCAGTCAAAGGACAGCAAGGAGGCCAACGAAACCGTTAAGGCAAGGGATGATTATGACGAGGAATTTACCAAAATAAAAGAAGAGGGCGGTAATAAACAGGGAATGTCTCAAGGCGGGAAAAGCGGGAAAAAAACCAAGTCGCAGGAGCAATCCCCGATAGAGAGCTACGAAAAAGCCACTCTCAAAGAAGACGGCACCGGCAATATTATCGATATCGTGGATTGATTCTTTTCGCTTCAAAAATTCACTATTTTTAGATTTTCGCATAAAATATCTATACTACTTTTTTTTGAGGAATTATGTTTAAAAGATTTGCTTTACTTGCGCTTATATTTACGGTTTTAAGCGCGCTCCACTTTACTATCGGGACTTCGGGGGTTGAACTTTCCGCGATTATGCCTATCCGTCTTTCAATCTACCTGCAATATTTGCTTATCGGGATGGTTTTATCGCAGTGCGGGCTTATCCTTCAGACATTGATGTCGAACCCGCTTGCAGAGCCGTATATACTCGGCGTGTCGAGCGGCGCAAGTATGGGGGCGGGATTGGCTATACTTTTATCCTTAACCCCGCTGATATTTTTCCGCACCGTCTTTGCCCTTATCGGCGCATCGGGGGTTTCAATCCTGATTTGGATAATAAGCCGCCGCGCGAGCCGTTTTTCTATCGGTATTGCCGTTCTCGCGGGGGTGGGTTTTAACGCCCTTTTTTCAGGCGGCATTATGCTTATACAAACCCTTCTCGCTCCCAACGAGCTTCACTCCTCTATTGCCTGGCTGATGGGTAATATCGACTATGTCGGTACCGGCGAGATTATATTAATCGCGACAGGCGCAATAATTTGTATCGTGTTCCTGTCGCAATACGGAAAAGAGCTTGATATTTATCGCAGCGGTGATGAGATGGCGAAGGCGGTCGGGGTTGACACCAATATCCTGAAGCGACGGGGGTTTTTCGTTGTCAGTATCGCTACCGCCTGCGCGGTGAGTGTCGCGGGAATGATTGGATTTGTCGGGCTGATTGTCCCGCATATTGTCAGGATGACTTTCCGCTTAACCCATCGCACCTCGATAATCCCCCTCTTCCTGATTAGCTCATCCCTTTTGCTTGTGTCGGGAATAGTATCAAAACGGATAGTTTACGGCGCGGTGTTGCCTGTCGGCGTGATAACGTCAATTATCGGCGCGCCGTTTTTTATATATATCCTTGTCAAACGTTACAGAGGGGTATAGGCTTTACGCCCCGCGTTTCGACCCCGCTTATTTATTATCCGCGCTTAATCCCTCCCCCCTAACCTCTTTCCCCCCCGCCTGTTTGCGTTTTATAGTCCGTTCTTTTGTTATAGACAATTCGGCTTGTGCGGAGATTTGACGGCTGTTAGCAGTGCAGTTGTGAAAATTTTAGCTGTTGAATAAAAAAACTGTTGACTTTTTATGATGGAGTGGTATGATATAGTGCGTGGGGAAGGGAGCTAAAAAAATAATTCATCCCCTAAAATAATATTTTGAAGATTGAAGAGTATAGGAGAACAAAATGAAGATTGAAAAAATGAAGATTGTAAATTTCAAATGTTTTAAAGGAGAATTTTCTCTTAAATTGAATGAAGGTATAAATATTATTGTAGGAAACAATGAATCTGGAAAATCAACCGTTCTTGAAGCTATCCATTTAGCGCTTACGGGCTTATTTAATGGCAGATATTTGAAAAATGAATTAACCCAATATCTTTTTAATAGAGAGGTGGTTGAAGAATATTTAGACAATATTGCAAACGATAAGCCTGCTCCTTTGCCATATATTTTGATTGAAATTTATATAAAAGAAAATTTTGCTGAATTTGAAGGAAATGGGAATAGCGAAAGAACAAACGCTTGTGGTTTGTCACTAAAAATAGATTTTGATGAAAAATACCAATCTGAATATACGCAATTTATCGAAAATGGAAATATAAAATCATTACCGATTGAATATTATGAAATTTTTTGGACTACATTTGCTCGAGATAGTATAACTTCGAGAAGTATTCCTATAAAATCTGCATTAATCGATTCTTCAAGTTATCGTTATCAAAATGGTTCTGATATTTATATTTCTCGTATAATCCGTGATAATTTAGAAACTAACGAAATTATTCGTATTTCACAAGCTCACAGAGCAATGCGAGATAACTTTATGGACTGTGAGGTAATTAAGCAAATTAATGATAAAATTGCAACTGAAGCAGAAATTTCAAACAAAACCATTGAACTTTCAGTCGAACTTCTATCTAAAAACGCTTGGGAAAGCAGTTTAATAACATATGTGGATAAAATTCCTTTTCACTTTGTTGGTAAAGGAGAGCAATGCATAATAAAAACAAAACTAGCACTTACACACAAAAGAACGATAGAAGCAAATTTTATTCTATTAGAGGAACCGGAAAACCATCTTACTCACTCAAGATTAAATCATTTAATTTATGATATAAAAAGAAATATTGAAAATAAGCAAATCATTATTACGACACACAGTAGTTTTGTTGCAAACAAACTAGGTTTAGATAACTTGGTTCTTTTAAACAGGACTACAACAACTCGTTTTGATGAATTACCAGATGATACAAAGTCTTTTTTTGAGAAAATCGCAGGTTATGATACCCTTCGACTTATTCTTTGCAATAAGGCGATTTTGGTTGAGGGACCTTCAGATGAATTAATTATTCAAAAAGCTTATATGAATAAGAATAATGGAGTTTTACCAATAGAAAATGAGATAGATGTTATCTCTGTCGGCACCTCATTTTTGAGATTTTTAGAAATAGCCGAAAAATGCCAAAAACCTGTCGTTGTTGTTACAGATAATGATGGAGATATTGAGGCTTTAAACGACAAGTATAAAAATTATCTTGGAGATAACGCAAAGGATTTTATAAAAATTTGCTTTGATGAAAATATTGATACTGGCGATTTAGAATCAGAAGAAGAAGCTTTTAATTACAACACACTAGAGCCCAAATTAGCAAATGCAAATAACTTAAAGGTGCTCAATGAAATATTCAATACTTGTTTTGATAATAAAGATGATCTACATAGGTATATGAATAAAAATAAAACTAAGTGTGCTTTAGAAATATTTAATACAGATAAAGACATTATATTTCCTAACTATATCATGGAGGCAATTAGAGATAATGAATAACAACAAACTAATAATTGCTGCTGCTGGTTCAGGCAAAACTACATACCTTATTAATAAAGCTATAAATATACAAGATGGGAAAGTCTTAATAACTACATACACCCAAGCTAATGAAGCAGAAATTCGTAAAAAAATAATTGAAGAAAAAAATCATATTCCAGAAAATATTGATATAAAAACATGGTTCTCTTTTCTCTTAAAACATGGCGCTAAACCTTATCAGAGTTATTTATATGAAAAAAAAATAAACGGATTGATCTTAGTAAATCAGCAATCCGCACAATATACTAAAGAAACAAATGTTGATATCCACTACTTTAACAACTCACAAAAGATATACTCAGACAAAATTTCAAAATTCGTTATTAAATGTAATGAAAATGGTGAAGGGTGCGTTATTAATAGAATAAGCAAAATATACTCTCATATTTTTATAGATGAAGTGCAAGATTTAGCCGGATATGATTTAGACATAATAAAATGCCTCTTTGAATGTGATTCTTCTATTTTACTTGTTGGAGATCCCCGACAAGGCACATATTCAACAAATACTACACAAAGACATAAGAAATATAGAAAATCTGAAATTAAAAGTTTTTTTGAAGAAAATTTTGATAACCAAGAAATTGAAATAGACAAAGAAACCTTAAATAGAAATTACCGATGCAATTCACAAATATGTAATTTATCAGATAAACTGTTTCCAGATATGCCCACTTCCCTATCAAATAATACAGATACAAATAACCACAAGGGAGTGTTTTTAGTAAAAAAGAATGACATAGAAACTTATTTGAAAAAATATAACCCTATGCAATTACGCGATTCAAAAAGGACTTGCGTAAATCCCAATTTTCCAGTAATGAATTTTGGATTGTCTAAAGGACTTACCTTTGATAGAGTTCTTATTTATCCAACTATACCTATTTGCAAATGGTTAGAAAACCGTTCAACTGATTTGCCACCAACGAGCCGAGCAAAATTTTACGTTGCTATAACAAGAGCTAGATATAGTGTCGGTATAGTTTATGAATATGATGAACACACGGATATTGATGGAGTGAAAAAATACTGTTGTTAATCCCTCCCCCTAACCTCCCCCCCGCCTGTTTGCGTTTTACCCCCACTTGCTTTATAATATCCATCATTCCGTAAAGGGGGATACTATGCCGGTCTATGAAATAAAGCATCCGTTAATCCGTCATAAGTTAGGCTTAATGCGCGAGAAAAATATCTCCACAAAGGACTTCCGCGACCTCGCATCGGAGGTTGCCTCGTTGTTGACCTATGAGGCGACAAACGACCTTGAGCTTGAGGATATGGAGATAGAGGGATGGGCGGGGAAAGTCAAGGTTAAACGGCTTCGCGGGAAAAAGATTACGATAGTCCCGATACTCAGGGCGGGGCTTGGTCTGATGGAGGGCGTGCTTCATCTGATACCCTCGGCAAAGGTCAGCGTGATGGGGCTTTATCGTGATGAGGCAACTTTTGAGCCTGTGCCGTATTACAGTAAGCTCGCGCCGAATATCGGGGAGAGGGTCGCTTTGATACTTGACCCTATGCTTGCCACGGGCGGGACGGTGATTAAGGCGATTGACACGTTGAAAGAGGCGGGGTGTGTGAGGATTAAGGCGATTTTCGTTGTCGCCGCGCCTGAGGGTATCAGGCGTCTTACGGAGGCGCATCCCGACGTGGAAATCTATGTCGCATCTATTGATGAGAAACTTAATGCCGATGCGTATATTCTGCCGGGTCTCGGTGATGCCGGCGATAAAATTTTCGGCACCAAGTAATCCGTATCACGGATTTTTCTTATCTCTTGCTTGAATTATTTTAACTTTACGGATATAATAAACGGCGTGGTTTTGCGCAAATACAGGCAAGAGGTGGTCTATGAATATCGATAAGAAAAAGTTCAAGGACAATATCGCTGAACAACTCAAATTGAATTTTAGTATTACTCTTGAAGAGGCGAATAAGCGTCAGTTATTTGATGCGGTCTCCTATGCTATAATGGAGTTAATCCACGAAAACTGGATTAAAACCCGTCAAACCTATGACAAAAAGGATGTTAAACAGGCGTATTACCTTTCCGCCGAGTTTTTGATGGGGCGCGCGATGGGTAATAATCTGGTCAATATGTCTATACTGAAGGACGTTAAAGAGGTTTTAGACGAGATTGGATTTAACTATAACGAGATAGAGGAGCAGGAGTATGATGCGGGTCTCGGTAACGGAGGACTTGGTCGTCTTGCCGCTTGTTTTTTGGACTCGCTTGCAACGCTCGGACTTCCCGGACACGGTTACGGTCTCCGGTATAGATACGGTATGTTTGAGCAGAAAATCATAGACGGGCATCAGGTGGAAACCCCCGACAAATGGCTTCGCTACGGCGACCCTTGGAGCGTTTGCCGTCAGGACGAGGCTGTCGAGGTTAAATTCGGGGGATATGTCGAGGTTGAAAGCGATGACAGCGGTCGCCATCATTTCCGAAGGATTACCGATGAAATAATTATCGCCATACCCTATGATATGCCGATTGTGGGATACGGAAATAATACCGTAAACACGTTGCGTCTGTGGCAGGCGGAATCCCCCGAGGATTTCGATTTGCAGTTATTCAACGAGGGGCTTTATCTTAAAGCGATTGAAAAATCCAACGTGGCTAAGAATATATCAAGGGTTCTTTATCCCAATGACCACACAAACCCCGGCAAGGAACTTAGACTTCGTCAGCAATATTTCTTTGTATCGGCAAGTCTTCAGGACGTTGTCAACAAGTTTAAAGAGAAACACGGCACCGATTTTTCCAAGCTCCCCGATTACGCATGCTTCCAACTCAATGATACCCACCCTGTTGTAGCTATTCCCGAACTTATGCGTATCTTTTTGGATAAAGAAAAACTTGAATGGGAGAAAGCGTGGGATATAACCGTCAAAACCTGCGCGTTTACCAACCATACCCTTATGTCGGAAGCTTTTGAAAAATGGCCTGTCGATTTGTTTACAAGACTCCTTCCGCGTATTTATCAGATTACCGAAGAGATTAACAGGCGCTTTATGGATAAACTTCGCAAAAAATACCCCGGCGACTGGGAACGCCATCAACGTATGGCTATTATCCGCGACGGGATTATCAATATGGCGTGGCTCGGCATTGAGGGAACTTTCCGTGTAAACGGTGTCGCGCAGTTACATACCGACCTTCTTAGAAATTTTGTCGTCAAGGATTGGGATGAACTATATCCCGGCAAGATTATCAACAAGACAAACGGCGTAACGCAAAGACGATGGCTTTTGAAGTCCAATCCCGCGTTAGCAGACCTGATTACCCGCTCTATCGGGGACGGATGGATTACAAATCTTGATGAACTTAAAAAACTTGAGCCTTTTGCAGATGACCCCGCTTTCGTAAAGGAATTTATGAAAATCAAAACCGAAAATAAAAAGGTTCTCGCCGATTATATCAAGAAAAACAATAATATCGTTGTTGACGTCAACTCCATATTCGATGTCCAGATTAAGCGTCTCCACGAATATAAACGTCAGCTTTTAAACCTGATGCATATTATGTATCAATACAACCTGATAAAGGAAAATCCTAAAGCTAAGATTGTTCCCAGAACGTATATATTCGGTGCGAAAGCGGCTTCGGGATACCATCGCGCAAAACTGATAATCAAATTTATCAATAACGTAGCGGAAAAAATCAATGCCGACCCCGAAGTTAGCGACAAAATTAAAGTGGTGTTTCTTGCAAATTACCGCGTATCGCTTGCCGAAAAGATTTTCCCCGCATCGGACGTTTCCGAGCAGATTTCCACGGCGGGCAAGGAAGCAAGCGGAACGGGCAATATGAAGTTTATGATGAACGGAGCTGTTACTATCGGGACGCTTGACGGGGCTAACGTTGAAATCGTGGAAAAAGTCGGTAATGATAATGCGTTTATCTTCGGTCTCACCGCCGAGCAAGTTGCCGAATTGAAACTTCACAACTCATATACCCCTCGCGAAATTTACGACGGTAACCCCGGCCTTCGCAAGGTTATTAACCAGTTTATCGACGGAACATTTTCCGAGCCTTATGAAAAAGACATCTTCCGCGAATTGTATGATGCGCTTATGTATGGAGTTGACGGTAACTCTGCGGATGAGTATTTCCTGATTGCAGACTTTGAGGCTTACGTTAAAGCTCAGGAAAAAGTCGAAAAGACTTACCGCGATAAGGAAAAATGGGCTAAAACGGCTATTATCAATGTGGCTAATTCAGGTAAATTCAGCAGCGACAGGACTATCGCGGAATACGCCAAGGAAATTTGGAATATTAAGAAGGTTAAGGTTTAAAGCATAGTATATAAAATTTACAAACCGCGTTCCAATTGGAGCGCGGTTTTTTTTATATATCAAATATCTTTTCCGATATATTTCATTTTTCCCTCTAACTTGATATATTTAAAAAAAACTAATATAATTAACTATAAGATGTTCGCGGGGGTGAGGCTTGAAAATTTTGTTTCGCATTTCATTTTTTTTCCTGTTGGCTATCCCGTTTTTCTCCTGTGCGCTATCGGAGAAAGCGATTACGACGGGCGACACAACGATTTATGTCTATAACGATGCATACTTGGCTTACTACAAAGATAGGGTTATTAAATCTGCAAGGCTTTCAAGGAACGCCGTTATAAACGGTATTGAGTTTATGAAACGTCGCTCGGTAAGATTTTATTCAAACGGAAATATAGAGGCGGGATACGCTGCAAAGTCGGTCGGGGCATACGGTGTCGATTTTCAAGCGGGCGGAATCTTAACCTTTTTTGAAGACGGCAGGATAAGTTCCGGAATTTTAAAAGACGATTATGAATATAACGGAATAGTTTTTAAACGGGGGGAGCCTTTAGCATTTTACCCCTCGGGAAAAGTCTTTCGCGGAACTCTTGCACATAATATCGAAATTGCAGGTATCCCGTTTGCGCAAAACAGTTGGGTTTATATGGACGAGACGGGAACATGGGCGAAGGCGGGTTTTATGCACAGGGTTTTTGCTATTAAAGGTATCCGTTATCGGGGTGGCGAGTGGATGGAATTTCATAGCCCGTCTCAGGTCGCGCGGGGAATGATTATCGACGATACCAAGTTAAACGGTATTGAGTTTAAAAAAAGAAATTATGTAGAGTTTTACCCATCGGGAAAGATTAAAAGCGGCGTGCTTAACACCCAGATGATTGTCGGTGGAATTATATATATGCCGGGTTATATCGAATTTTATGAAAACGGAAACGTCAGGAAAGGCGTATTGGGTGAGGACAGGCAATTCGGGGGCAAAATTTACAAAAGAGGCGATATTATGGAGTTTTCACCCGACGGAAAAGTTATATCAAACTGATGGTATTTATATATTTGCGGCGGGTTTTTATAAATATTTATTACTATATTTAAACCAAATAAGTATTTACAAATTTGTATTTTGTTTTATACTGTGCATAATAAAAATTCGGTTATGCGGGGAACCTTCTGAATGAAAAAGATTTTGATAATCGACGACGACCCGAATATTTCGCGGTTGTTTTCCCGATTTTTGAGCAGTAACGGCTTTGAAGTAGAAAAAGCTATGAGCGGCGAAGAGGGATTGCAGGTTTTTCCGAGCTTTGCTCCCGACCTTGTCTTTGTTGATATTTATATGCCCGGCATCAAGGGCTTTGAGGTTATAGAGCAAATCCGCAAGGATGACGCGCATACCCCGATTGTCGTTATCTCAGGTTCAAATGAAATTGCCGATGCGCTGAATGCTATCAAGCTCGGCGCGTGGGATTATATTACCAAACCTTTGGAAAATATGGACCAGCTTCTCCATTCCATCGAAAAATCTTTCGAGAAAGCAAAACTTGTTTTGGATAATATCAAATACCAGAAATATCTTGAGGATGAGGTTAAAAAGCGAACCGTCCAGCTTGAGGAAAAAAATTACCAGCTTGAATGCGCTATCCAGAAACTTGAATCGCAGATGAAAGAGGAGATAAACGCCAAAGCCCTGCTTAGAAAATATAAAGACGAGTTTGAAAAACGTTTCAGGCTCTCCGATATTTCCGAGGATATTAACGGCGAAATCTCATTTTTGGAACTTCTCGAAAATGCATGGTCGGGGTTTTGGGTTCTAAATGACCGGGATGAGTTTATCTTTGTTAATAAAAAATTCGCCGATATGCTGGATTACGAAGCCGCCCAGCTAAAAAACGTTCATATCGATTCGATTGTCCCCGAAGATACCCGTCCCCTCCTGAACCAAAAACTTTTGGAAAGACGCACCGGCAAAACCGATGTTTACAGAATGAAAATGATGAAAAAAAACGGTGAACTTATCAATCTTTTTGTGTCTTCAACCCCTCTTTTAAGTATTGACGGCGCTTATATCGGAGCTATCGCTTTGGTAAGCGAGGTTATAGAGGAAAGCAACTTTTTCGACAAAAGCGTGATGAACGACTCTGATTATTCTATGCTTTTTGCGTTGGTCGAACTCGGCACCGATTACAAAATTTTCTCTATGAATGAGGCGGCTTATCAGTTGCTCGGTTTATCGGAAAATGAAGTCGGCGGGGGTACCAATCTCCTTAATTTTATCAATCCCGAAGATAAAGAACGTTTGTTTGAAATGGAATTCAACAAATTTGCTTCGGATGAAAAACGAAAATTGTTTTATTTCCGTCTCATCAGGAAGAACAATGAACAGGTCAATGTCCTTTTCGTAACAAGTCCTGTTTTTGACGGGGATAATCTCGTAAAAATATCGGGAAGTTTTATTGAGGTTCGCCCGTTGCTTACAGAAAGTCTTATTCCCGATGATGAATTTTTTGATAAAAACCAGTTGACTGTCCGTGAAAAAGAGGTGGCTAAACTTATTCTTCTCGGTCTTAGCAATCAGGAAATTCAGGATAAGCTCTTTGTTTCAAAAAATACCCTTAAAACTCATATATCAAACATATACGGAAAATTCCGGGTGAAAAACCGATGGGACTTATATAAGCAGATTCAGGAGTATCAGGTTTCTAAATACGGGTATGAGTCCTATGTTTTCGCTCTTTTACAGCATTTCCTTTAAAATTTGCCCTTCTAATACTTTAATACTAAGATATACCCCCTTTTTTCATCAAAAATCACCCCAAAGTGTGATAAAAAATCGTTCTTAATGGTGATGACGTATTTTTCTTTTCTATATATAATTTATGCGTAGAATGAAGCAGATATAAAATTTTATATAGTGAGGGGATATTTGTGGTTAAAAGATTTTCCAAATACCTCGTTTTTAAAATAGAAAATGAGGCAGTGTAAACTTAATTGTGTCTAAAGAGGCACATAATGATAAGTGGAGAAAAGAGTTATAATGATTTATACTATTGTCATGAGCAAAAAGAAAAAAAAAGATGTCCCGAATGCGGGAGTTTAGA
>Ga0334898_1000501_pt1 | contig 61213 bp, 56 predicted proteins | sample GraSluR3_MG_10_FD_207228 | JGI IMG/M metagenome (GOLD analysis project Ga0334898, IMG submission 207228) | Sludge microbial communities from methane-producing bioreactor in Wageningen University, Netherlands - Granular Sludge_3_08-R3 | ecosystem: Engineered > Bioreactor > Anaerobic >... | reverse complement strand
ATTGTAAGCCCAGCGCAGCAAGTGGTATTTTTTGGCAAGCACTTTCCCTAATGAATACTGGTCCTTGGTAAGTGTGGAATAGAGATAAGGATCGTCATTAATCATTTCAGCAACGGCCCATTCATACTCTTCCAGGGCCATGTTATAAAAGTTTCCAAAAAAGATCAGATTTACTTTCTTTTGCTTTATGTCTTCCCGCGTAAATTTGCCCGAAGAGATGTTTGGCCGTGTGGAAAGAACAGCCAGCACAATGGTGGACAAACTGAACAGGATGAAAATAATGGTGGGTACAATTATTGCCGGTTCCTGTTTGAATTTACTTACCAGCGTAGCCAACGCCAGGGAAATGATGATGCCGTTTAGCGAAATAAGAATATTGGATTTATTGTCGGCAATGTGGCTCAGGTTAATCTGGTTGCGGGCGGTGAGTTTGAACATGGAATCCACCCCGCGGGAATAGCTTTTTGATTTTGCCGCTTTCATTTTCGCTATCGTTTCACGTTGAGCTATGCGCTCTTTAAGCAATTCAAGATTTTTTTGTTTCGTTTTTTCCAGGTTGTTCCGGCAAAAAACTGTGTGCCAGTGGTGTTCTTCAAATAACCGGACCGATTCATGGTCAAATTCAGCTTTTTTTAATTTGCGAATGCCTGCATTTTTCTGCTCCTGCCTGAGTTTTTCAGCCTGTTCAAAATAATTTTCCTGCCCCAGGTGCATAAAATCGGCATCACAAAGCACTTTGGCCACCCTGCTTTCAGGCGATTGCGGGAAAGCAGTGGCCCGGATGCTTTCGGCAACAGCGGTGCGGATATACTCTTCCACTCCATGTCGTTCGAGAAATTTCACTGCCATTTCGGCGCTTGCTTCTTCGTGCCCTTTGTACTTTTTCAGATAACCCACATCGTGAAACCAGGCCGCTGACCGCAAAATGTTCATCTCCTCTTCCGTCAGTTTCTCGTCGGTTCCGATGATTACAGCATTTTTCACCACATCCTGTGTGTGTGCTAGCGTGTGGTAGATATAACCTTCCGGGGTTTCATTTTCCAGGAGGCCGGAAACATACTTTTCAGCCTCGTTAATCATTTTTTCATTCATTTTGTCTGAATTTTATATTTCTTCGTTTAAAACATACAATAAAACCGGCCGGTGAATCCCTTTCACCTTAACCGGCTCCTGAGGCATAAACACAGTTTTTACATCTTTGGCAAGTTGGCTGAAAACTTCATGGGAAATAACAAGCTGCGAATGCCAGCGCTTGTTTAATTGCTCGATACGCGAAGCCATGATGACCACGTTCCCGGTAATAGAATACTGTTTGCGTATCGAAGAACCGATATTTCCGATAACTGCTTCGCCATAGTGCAGGCCAATCCCGATTTTTGTCGGTGGAATTTTTCCTGCTTTGTTTTCCTGCTTTATTTTTTGGATGATATCAATGGATGCCCGAACCGCTTTTTCTGAAATATTTCCTTCGGACACCGGTGCGCCGAAAGTGGCCATAAACCCGTCGCCAAGAAACTGGTTAATAACACCATCGTAGCGCTGTACGCTGTCAATCATAAAAGAAAACAGGCTGTTGAGGTAATCCACCACCTCTTCGGGCGAATGACTTTCCACAAACGGGGTAAAGTTGCGAATGTCAAGAAACATGACGCAAACATTTTTCCGGGTTCCCGAAAGTTCTTGCTTTTTTTCGAGAATACTTCCGGCAATTTGCGGTGAGATTTGCTGGCCAAAAAGGTCGATGACTTCATTTTTCTCTTTCATGTGTTGCCACGAAACCCGAATCTTCTTTTTGATTAAATCGGCTACAAAACCTGCTGCAATGCCGGAAATAAAAAGTATAACTCCCTGTCCGAGGTACTGCATTCCGGTTAAATCGGGATGAAAACGGTCAACAGGTTGATTGCTGAAAACTGTGGAATAATAAACGGAAACCGCCACAAATTCAACGGCTGCCAACGCACCGGTAAAAACTGAAAGCCGGAAATTCAACCGCAATGTGGAAAGCACAATAAACAGAAAATAAGTTAGCGTGGCCGGCGATATAAGAATGACAGTCTGGCCCGAATACTCAACAATAAAGACAAACAGCAACGTAAGCAAAGTGATTTCTGAAAAAGCGTTGAGGTAACCAAATATACTCCGGTGATGAAAAAACATCCGCATCCTTTTTCCAATAAAATAGTGTACAAACGCTTCGTAAACAATAATTGACAAAGTGAAAATAAGTATGGCATAAATGGCGATGTGGGTATTAAAAAGCGAAAGGTATTGTTTGCGGTAGAAAAAATAGATAACCATAAGCAGGATGGCCTCCAATCCCAGCATTCCAATCAGGATGAGCGCACGAAGCCTTTCGCTGCCGGCAATTTCGGCATTGTAGAGCTCTTTTGAGCTTTCCGGTTTTGAAGTATAATCCACCATTTTTCTGTTTGTTTTCATTTTCTCCGTTAAAACCGAAACAAAGTTAGTTGATATTTACTAACTTGCAAATAATTATTTCCAAATTCCTGTAATTTTGTTTCGCAAAGCTGATATCAGATATACTTCAATTGAGGTTATAAAAATCAATAATCACGTTAGTTAGCGTAAACTAATATTATTATATTTGAATATAAATTATCGCTTTTTTATTGATAAGTAATTCAAACCCATAAAAACCTTTTATGATGGACGCAAAAACCCATGCTGAAATCATCCGGGAATTGGATGATAAACTGGCTCTTTTACAATCAAAACCGCAAGATTTACTGATCTATTATGAATCCGCAGCCGGGCTTTGCTGGCTCAGCCTTAATGAAATGAGAAAATTGGTAATTAAAAACGGATTTCAAGACCAAGAGGAAGAAATTCATTTTTTCAAACATGTAAAACCCAAAGTGTTTGGTAAATACATTTACTATTACAAACTGTTTGAGATTGAAAGCCTCCGGCACAATGCCTCAAAAAAGTTCCAAATTAAATACCTGAACCAGGTTTTGAAAAACATGCACCGGTACCTTGAAGAAAACATGCAGTTTTGTCAATATCACTGGGGCAACAAAAATTATTTGGACCACCTATATTTTGTCCGGGATAAAAGCAACTACCGCATCCATTTCAATAATTTGTGCAACTTACTGGACTATAAATTTTCTACCGTTCATGACACCACGGTGTCATCAATTATGGCGTATGAAAAACTGATAAAATACATTGACAATGAAATGGACACGCTTAAATATGGCAACCCGAAGGACAAGACACCGTTTTTGTCGAAAGCAAAATGGACCGGGTCAAACGTAGCCTTGGTCGAGTTAATTTATGCCCTCCACAGCTTAAAGGTTGTCAACAACGGGAACATAGAAATAAAAGAACTGGCCGAAATATTTGAAAAAATGTTCAACATTAAATTGGATGAGTATTACCGGGCATTTTCAGACATCCAGATGCGGAAAACAAACCGTACCAAGTTTTTGGATATGCTCAAAGATGCATTGAACAAAAGAATTGATGAAGCCAACGGTTAAAACAAGCCTAAAAGGAAGACGGAAAAAACAGTTTTTAAACTATCTTTGTAATGAAATGAAAAGTAGTTCGCCTCGTGGTGGGCGAAAGGCATATTGAAAAAATAGAGCGTTAGCTTTTGTTCTTGTACCAGAAAATCGTCAAATTTTTAATTACCACAGGAATAATAAGTCAACGCCCACCGTCTGCGTGGGCTGTACTTATTTGTGGTAAGGGTATTTGACGATACCTCTGGTACGGATATAGCTACAGTTCCACGCTTTTTTTGTAACTTTTCCGTACCGGAACTGACCGGAATAAAAATATACTTGCCATGTTATACAGCGAAAAAATTATTGCCAATGCCGATTTGGTAGTCCCCGCTAACGGCTGCCAGTTTGGAAACCCGGTTAAAGACTGCCCGTTCACAAAATACTGGGATATGAAAGACCCTGACGACACAATCAGTGCTATTGCATCTCTTTCGGACGAAGAACTGGAAAACCTCCGTGCATTTCACCAGAAATGTATACTGGAAAAAGTAAAACAGTTTCATCGAGAACCGAATTTCTTTTGATTTGAAACAACTCTTTTTTATAACCGGCACAATTGTCACCGTATAATTTTACTGCCCAAAACTCGAAAAAGAAAACTACGTGATGTTATTTTTCCAAAACTGCCAACTTGGGAAAAATCGATTAATAATTTAATTTTTTCAGAATTTGTTGTTGACATTTTAAAATTCTTCTTCCAAGTTTTCCTGTTTTTCGGTTAACAACGTTTTTATTCGCATTTTTTCATTTTTTTCGATAATTCCAAACCACCAGTTGATAAGGTCTCCAAAGATAAGCAAACGGATAAACCAAAAAGTGCATAAACCGGGTAAACGGAATCATACCCACCAGAACAAAAGCTGAAATAATATGCAACCGAATCATAAAAGGAAGCTGGGTTACTGCCGCCACGTCGGGGTTAAATTTAAAAATTGAATTTAAATAAGGTGTCAAAACCATAGCGAACCACGAAGACCCCCAACGAAAGAAAAAGGCGGTCCACAAACCGGTAACTACCTGAACCAAAAGCAAAAAGTAAACAATAATATCCATCCAGGTTGTAACTACATGGAGCCTTTTTGTTTTTATACGCCGGATAATAAGAAGAATCAAACTTATTAAAACCATCAGCCCGAATGCAAAAGCAGTAACTTCAAGAATATGCAGACGCACCGGCACCTGGTTCCATGCAAGAACTGAGCGTGGCACCAGGAAAGCAGTGAGATGCCCGAAGAACAAGAAAATCAATCCCCAGTGAAACGGTCTGCTTCCAAAATACAACTGTTTACTTTCGAGAAACTGGCTGGAGAGGGAGGAAACCTGAAACCCTGCAAACCGGTACCTGTAAATACTTCCGAGCAGCAATGAAAGGATTGCAAGATAGGGTAACACTACAAAAAAGAAAATCCCGTTCATATCATCAATTTTAAAATTCTAACAGCTTCTACTTTATATTTCTCCATTGCGGGAGACATTCAAAACTTTTTGCTTTTTCCTGTGCACTGAAACTGAATTTTTCGAATTCAGATTCGGGAAAATCACTTTGCATGATTCGCAGAAGAATTTCGAGCAACCCTTTATACACGTTTTCATTCGGACGAAAGGCCTCAATCATTTTTTCCAGCGCAGGTATCATCATGGACACAATCAGTTCTTCGGCCAGTGATTTGTCCTTCATTTTGGGTAAAAGCGCAAGCATATTGGGCAGGTGGTCCGGAAGTTCGCTGCCGCAGTCGTTGTTTGCGCGTTCCTGTTCCGTTTTCATATTGGCCAGAAACACACCCCGGTTGTAATCTTCGCCGTACAGTACATAGCCAATATCCAAAAAACAGAGCGCCTGCACATCGAACGTGCCGATGTAGTATTCCTGCTGTTCGGCAAGCGTTTTTTCCTGCACATGCGCAACAAACAATTCCAGTTTATGCCCCAGTTCGGGCAAACGGTTCCAGACAATTTTCCGCCATTCGCCTGAAAAGTTTTCCCTTTCAGGAGAGGGATACCTGAAAATTTCGGCCAGTATGCTGTAATGTGTTAAATCTGTCATGTTACAATCCACGTTTTGGTTTTTTCATAAATCCGAAGCCTGTACTTCCTTTGTGTATGTGAGTTTCTTCCATCATTTCGATGGCTTCCTCGCGATGCGCTGCCGGAATAACGAACCGGTCTTCCAGTTTTGCCAGCGAAGTAAGCCGGTAAATATCGTTAGCCATTTCGGCTGTTAAACCTGTTTCCAGAAATGCTTTTTCCACCTCCTCGCGACTGATATCTCCAACGGTCACCTGCCTTCTGTGCGTACGCACACTCATCAGCTTTTTCAAAATATTGGCGATAACATTTGTATTTCCCGCACTGAACATACTGGCCAGGTATTTCATCGGAAGCCTCGGGTTGCCCATATCGTCCCAAAGTGAAGCGCCCACGGAATTGTATTTGTTGTCGTCATTCATTTGTGCCATGGCCGGTAGCAGCGGCATTACATAAAACAGGCTGGGTAGTGTTCTGAATTCCGGATGAAGCGGCAATGCCAGTCCCCATTCTTTTACATATTTCCATACCGGCGATTTTTGGGCCGCCTGGATGGTAGAATCGGGAATACCACATTTTTTTGCCTCCGCAATTATTTCCGGGTCATTCGGGTTGAGGTACATATCGAGTTGCTTGTTTATCAAATTTTTTTCATCGCAGGAAGCCACCTCGTGAATCCGGTCGGCATCGTACAACATGACGCCCAGGTAGCGGATTCGGCCCACGCATGAATGCATACATGCAGGAGCCTGGCCGGTTTCGAGCCTCGGGTAACAAAGAATACACTTTTCCGATTTTCCGGTATGCCAGTTGTAATACACTTTTTTGTACGGACAGGCTGTGATACACATTCTCCACGCCCGGCAGCGGTCCTGGTTCACCAACACAATTCCGTCTTCACCACGTTTATAAATAGCACCCGACGGACAGGCCGCCACACAGGCTGCATTAAGACAGTGATTGCAAATACGCGGCAGATAAAACATCACCATTTGTTCCAACTGAAACATGGCCTCCCGTTCTGCAGGCGATAAATCTTTCATGTTTACGTCGTTCCGGGCATACTCGGGCGAGCCTCCCAAATCGTCGTCCCAGTTGGGGCCCGACTTCGGTGTCATTTTTTCACCGGTAATCATCGAAACCGGTTCGGCAGTGGGCTGGTCGTCGCCTTCGGGCGAATCGAGCAGTTTTTCGTACTGGTAATTCCACGGTTCGTAATAATCATCCATGGTTGGCATGTGGGTATTGTGGAAAAGCTTTTTCAACCCTTTGGTTTTCCCCACGCCTTTCAATTCGATAGATTTGCTGTTTTTCTCCCAGCCGCCTTTATACATTTCCTGGTCTTCCCATTTTTTGGGGTACCCTGTGCCCGGTTTGGTTTCCACGTTGTTCCACCACATGTATTCCGCACCTTTACGGTCGGTCCATGTATTTTTACAGGCAATGGAACATGTATGGCAGCCAATGCACTTATCGAGGTGGAAAACCATTGAAACTTGTGATCGTATATTCATAATTTCTGTTTTTTCCAATTAAAAATTCACCTGTTCCATCTTTTTCACATATACAAAAGTATCGCGGTTTACACCTACCGGCCCCCAGTAGTTGATGTGGTAGGTAAACTGTCCGTAACCACCCACCAGCAAATTGGGTTTCAGGTGCACGCGGGTAAGGCTGTTGTGCCCGCCGGCCCTGCGGTTTCCGCGGCTGGGCGATTTGGGAACAGAGTAAGTACGTTCGGGCGAGTGGTAAACAATACAAATTCCCTTGGGAATACGGGAACTCACACAGGCGCGTGTGCAATATACCCCGTTGTCGTTCAGCACTTCCACCCAGTCGTTGTCTTTGATTCCCAGATCTTCCGCATCTTTTTCGCTCAGCCAGCAAGATTCCATTCCCCGCGAAAGGGTAAGCATCCGCAATGTATCGCCGTATGTGGAATGGATGTGCCATTTTCCGTGGGGTGTCAGCACATTCAGCAATTTAGCCGAACCGTCGTTTACGGTTTTGCGCAGTTCGCCGTAAAGTTCAGGTCGCGGAGATGGTTTGTAGGTGGGTAAATTTTCACCAAAAAGAATATATCCCTGATGGTCGAGGTAAAAATGTTGCCGCCCGGTGAGGGTCCGCCAGGGAACCAGGTATTCTATGTTATATGTAAAAGCTGAATAGGCCCTGCCGTTTTCTGTTAATCCTGACCAGATGGGCGAATTAAGCAAACGATTTGGTTGTGCCTGCAAATCTTTATAAGTATAAGAAGTGTCATTGTTCGTTGGCCGAAGTTTACTTAAATCGAGGCCCGTATTTTTCTCGGCAGCCTGGTAAGCCCGTTCACTCAACCTTCCGTTGGTTAATGATGAAAGCAGGAGCACCGTATCGATGGCTTCCACATCTTCTTTGATGGATGGATAGGTTTTGCCTTCGATGGTATTTACCCGTTTCTCACTATTCAGTAATTTTTCATAATAATCATCAACCTGATACGAGGTACCATGCGCTCCCACACCGTTTTTTACATTATCGCCCAGGCTGGTAAAACGGTTGTACAGTTGCGTATAATCCCGTTCCACCGGAACAATATTGTGCATGGTTTTCCCCGGAATGGGTTCACATTCGCCGGCAAACCAGTCTTTGATTTCCGTTTGGGAAATTTCCCCTTTTGAATCGTGTGCTATGGGAACATTTACAATATCGGATTGCGGGCCAGGTAAGTGTACTTTAGCCACTTCACTGGTTACGCGGGCAATTTCGCGGAAAATTTCCCAGTCGGTTTTGGATTCCCAAACCGGTGGAATGGCAGCTGACAACGGGTGAATGAAAGAGTGCATGTCGGTGCTGTTTAAATCCGCCTTTTCATACCACGAAGCAGCCGGCAGAACAATGTCGGAATACAAAGCTGAAGTGTCCATCCTGAAATTGAGGTCCACCACGAGATCCATTTTCCCCTGCGGCGCATTTTCCTTCCATTCAATTTCCTTTACAAATTCTTTTGCCACCTCATCGGAAATTTCGTTGTGATGCGTTCCCAGATAATGCTTCAGAAAATATTCATGTCCTTTGGCGCTTGCCATCAATGCATTGCCCCGCCAGATATACCAGACCCGCGGGAAATTTTCTTCCTCATCGGGTTGGTTCACCGAATATTTTAATTCTCCTGATTTTAACTGATTGATAATATAATCCTGAATTTCTTTTGTTTCGATTGCACCTGCTTTTTTGGCTTCTTCTGCAATTTCGAATGAATTTTTATTGTATTGTGGAAAAAACGGCATCCAGCCATTTCGCACCGATTTGGCTATCAGGTCGGCAGAGTGTTGCGAAGAAAAGTCGTTTTTAGGTACAGTGTTGTAATCGGCCTGGTTTCCATCGTAGCGCCACTGGTTAGAATGAATGTAATGCCAGATGGGCGTTTGCTGAAACCGTGCCGGGATTTTCCAGTCTTTGCCCGACATGATGGTTCCCCAGGAATCCTGCGGGGCCAGTTTTTCCTGACCCACATAATGGTTCATTCCTCCTCCGTTTACACCGATACAGCCTGTAAGCATTAGCGATATAGTAGCTGCGCGGTATATCAGGTTGCTGTGGTACCAGTGATTTATTCCGGCGCCAATAATAACCATGCACTTTCCGTTAGTAGCTTTGGCTGTATTGTACCATTCGCGGGCAAACCGGACGACCGTGTCGGCACTGATTCCGGTGTAAATTTCCTGCCATGCAGGGGTGTAAACGCCATCAGCATCGTTAAATCCGTTTGGAAAATCACCGTTCAGTCCGCGATCGATACCGTATTGCGCCATCATTAAATCGTAAACAGTGGTATAAGCTATTTTGCCGTTTTCAGTTTGAAGGTAACGCACCGGAACTCCGCGATTGATGGTTTGTTTCTTATCGAAACGGTTAAATTCAACCTGTAAAACTTCATCATTTTTACCGAGAAGACTGAGCAGCGGACTGTACTTTTCGCCGGTTTCGCCATCTTTGTATTGCAGGTTCCAGTTTCCTTTCTTTTCCTGCCAGCGGTGTCCGGAGCTACCCCGGGGACAAACAAATTCACCGCTGTTTTCATCAATATTCAGAAACTTCCAGTCGCCGTTTTCGATGTCCTTGTATTTTTTCAAAAGATTAGCCCTCAACAACCTTCCCGGAACATACTTGTCGCCTTCTTTATCGAGCTGCACCAAAAAAGGTGAATCAGTATATTTTTTTGTATAATCGATAAAGTAAGGAACCTGCTGCTCTACATGTGCTTCTTTCAGAATCACGTGGGTTACAGCCATCCAGAAAGCGCCATCCTGGCCGGCATGAACCGGCACCCACTGGTCGGCATATTTGGCCACCATGCTGAAATCAGGTGAGAATACAACAGTTTTAGTTCCGTTGTGCCGCGATTCGGAAAAGAAGTGAACGTCAGGTGTACGTGTCATTCCCAGGTTGGCGCCCATTACGGCTACAAACTTGGAATTGTACCAGTCGGCACTTTCACCCACATCAGTTTGTTCGCCCCATATTTCGGGAAACGAGTTGGGTAAATCGCAGTACCAGTCGTAAAAGCTGAGGTTCACCCCACCAAACAATTGCAAAAACCGGGAGCCGGCTGCAAAGCTCATCATAGACATGGCCGGGATAGGGGAGAAGCCCACCACACGATCGGGACCGTATTTTTTGGCCGTGTAAATATTGGCTGCACCAATTATGTCCAGCGCTTCATCCCAGGATATCCGGCGCAATCCGCCTTTTCCACGGGCTTTCTGGTAGCGTTTGCGCTTTTCAGAGTCTTGCTGAATGTTTTGCCAGGCCAGTAACGCATCGCCGGTTTTTTCTTTTTCAGCCCTGAACAGGTCTATCAATGCGCCTCTTATCATGGGGTATTTCACCCGTACCGGGCTGTACAAATACCACGAGAACGAAATACCTCTTTGGCAACCGCGTGGCTCGTAATGGGGCAGACTACTTTCAAGTAAGGGATAATCCAGCGCCTGCGATTCCCAAACCACAATCCCGTCTTTTACATGAATATTCCAACTGCACCCGCCTGTGCAATTCACTCCGTGGGTGCTACGTACCGTTTTGTCGTGTTGAAAGCGGTTTCGGTAAAATTCTTCCCATTGCCGGGCTTTGGGAGAAATCATATCTTTAATCCAACTCATAGAATTTGGTTTTTATGTTGAAAAAACTACTAATCGTTTTGCATTTATGACGGAAGTTTCCGGTTATCGTAAAGTACATAAAGGTGCACAAGTAAAAACATGGCCAGCACAAGGCTTAACACAAAAAAGACAGGCCCGTCATTTGACGTTTGCGGTATGCCGGCATATCGATCGTTTGTAAAATGAAGCATGGCGGTAATGGCTTCCTTTTCCTCATCCGTTAATTTTTTATCGCGAAGTGCAACACTCATGGCCGGAAAAGGCGGATTGGTGAGAATTGCATTAATTCCAGCTTCTCCCAAACGACCGTATGAAGCTGTCAAATCGAAACTCAACTTTCCACCGCCAATCAGCGATGCATCCTGGATATAGTGGCAGGCATTGCACGAGGAAGCACCATTGGCGAATTTTTCATAGCCGTAAAACAATGCCTTGCCTCTTTTTAATAAATCAGACGAATAGGAAAGAGTTGCTACCTGTGTTGCAGTGTCCGGGAGCTGCTGCTCTGCAGGTGTTGCTGCTGTTGGTGTCCCACTACTTGTTTGCTCAATATAGCTCAGAATACTCAGAATTTCATCATCGCTCATATTATTATCCGGCATAGGTATTTTGTTGTATTCCTCAAAAAGTGCAACTGCCAGCGAGTCTCCTGCACTTACCATTTTTTGCGATGCACGGATAAAAGGAACCAGCCATTCCTGGTCTCGTCTTTCGTTAACTCCAGCCAAATCAGGGCCAATCAGTTTTCCGCCATTTATAGTATGGCAGGCTATGCAAGTGCTGTTAAACAACTTCTCTCCGGTGCCCTGACCTTTGAGCGAAAAACTCTGGGATAACAGCCACACAATTGCAGAAAAAAGTATTAGTCTTTTCATGGTTCATAAAGTTGATATTTTTGATGGATAAAAATAAAAATTTTTAATGGACAAAAAACTCCTTTTGTCAATAAAAATAAAATTTTTGATATTTTTATCGATATTTGTTCATAAAGTATTTTTCTGATGAAAGCCATTTTTATCATTTCGGGTGAAAAAAGAACAGGAAAAACATTTTTATTAAAAAAGTTGATTTCTGTTTTAGCTGATACGGGATTTAAACAAAAAGGGTTTTATTCCCATCATGATGAAATATCTGATAAATATTACATTAAAAACATTCAAACTGATGAAAGAGCATTATTAATGACCAGAATCGGTACACCTGAAGAAAAACCCGGGCATTTTCGAATCAATAAAACGGGAATTCGAGCAGGAACAGAATGGATGATTTCAGTTAAAAATAACAATACTGATGTTCTTGTTCTGGATGAAATTGGTTACTACGAATTGAACGGGATGGTTTGGCATGAACTGTTTACAGATGCGGTTAAGTCGTCAAATCCACTTATTTTTACTACAAAAACAAAATTACTACCGGCAATCATTAAAAAATGGAAGCTTCATCCCACAGCCGTTTTCTATCCGTTTGAATTCTCACACTCCGAAAAAATTTTAAAACAAATTATTTTAACAATAAAACTTTATGAAAGAGATAGTTTTTAAATTTGGTACCCAAAGTGACAACAATGAATTCTGAAGTTACAGGAATAATACTTGCAGGAGGACAAAGCAAACGGATGGGCACTAACAAGGCGTTTGTCCGGTTGAACGGAAAACAACTTATCGATTATGCACTGGATATATTAAAAGAGGTTACACCACATGTTATTCTGAGTGTTGGTTCCGAATCGTTTCGTTATAAAAATTTACCGGTTGTTAAAGATGTTTACCCGGGTTGTGGTCCGATAGGGGGAATTTATTCTGCACTTCAATATTCCAACACCGATTTGAATCTGGTTATTTCCTGCGACTTACCTTTTGTGCCAGCCGACCTTTTAAAATTTCTAACTGAAGAAGCCCGAAACGATGATGCTGATGTTACCCTTTTTGTTGACGAGCATGGCTATTGGCAAACTTTATGTGCTGTTTACCGGAAAAGTATTCTGCCTCAGATGGAAGAAGCTGTTATTCAGAAAAATCTTAAACTAAAAATGATTGTTTCTGAAGTCAAATATAGGATAATACCAGTAGGGAAGACACATAAATATTACCAGTCCAATGCCTTCCTAAACATGAATACTCCCGAGGATGTTTTTAAACAAACAAAAAAGCAATGGCTATAAACCAAATAGAATCAAAATGGGTAAAAGCTTCGGTACTGGCTGGCCTGTGGGCCGGAATTGAAATTGTTGCCGGAAGTTTTTTACATAACCTTAAAATTCCTTTATCCGGAACTTTTCTAACGTTGATATCTATTGTGCTGGTTATCGGTATTTTTCAAATTTGGAAACAACCGGGAATTATCTGGCGTGCAGGAATAATAACTGCACTTATGAAATCAATCTCGCCAAGCGCGGTGATTCTTGGACCAATGATTGCCATTGCCATGGAGGGTTTTATTCTGGAGTTTTCAATCAGGATGATTGGGAAAAACATTTTGGGTTATTTTATTGCCGGAGCCTTTACTATGGTGGGTGCACTGATGCATAAAATAATCCATCTCTTTGTGCTTTACGGATGGGATATTTTCAAAATTTACGAAGAGATGTTCCGGTTTGCGGTGCTGAAAATGGGGTTGCCCGATGCCAGGCCCGTTTATGTTGTTACTGCGCTTTTCTTTATTTATGCGATGCTGGGATTGCTGGCTGCACTTGCAGGCTGGTTCATTGGAAATCGTGCTCTGAAAGAGCAAAGCAGTGAATTACCTGCTTTGAATGAATGTACAACCGGGAAAAAATGGGAATCAACCGATTCTTATATAAATTATTCACCGGTTTTGCTTATTCTTCATGTTATTCTAATTCCCCTTTTGCTTTTCAGTTTCTCAAAATTATCACCCGATTTGGCGTTACTCGTTGCTTTGCCTTATTTGTTATTTGTTGCCTGGAGGTATAAAATTGCCGTTAGAAGAATGAAGAAATGGTTGTTTTGGATACAATTGCTTGTTATTCTTGCATTGGCATGGTTTTTTGGAAGTACTTCTTCTGAAGGATTGCATGGAAAAATGGAAGCACTTTCCCAGGGATTTTCCATGGTACTGCGAGCGCTGGTGGTTGTAATGGGATTTTCCGGCCTGAGCACCGAATTGCGGGCACCGGTGATGCAACGGCTCTTTTTTAAAACGGGATTCAAGCAACTTTACCTTTCCATAAACAACGCGTTCAGTATTCTACCCGCCATAGTTGACGACATGGATACTCCGCGTCAGTTTATCCGCAACCCCGTCCGCTCTGTTGCATTGAGTTTGCAATATGTTAACAGTTGGCACCGCCATTTAATTTTAAAAACTTTGGAAAATAAGACAAAGGTGTCATAAAGTGTTTTAACACTTCAGCGAATTAAATGACCCAATTCACTCTGTCAATCTCAGCAGCTCCCGATACTCGATCCTGTTTGGAAACTGCGATACCAGTTTTTGCGCAAATTCCCTGGCATGATCTTTTTTCCCTTCCTTTAGATAAAAATGAGTTATAGCATACAACAGCCGTTCGTTATCCGGATTGTTTTTTAATCCTTCGAGAAAAGCATTCTCCGCCTTTGTTGTTTCTTTTTGTTGCTGGTAAAGCAAACCCAGATTGTAGTACGCCGGGGCGTTTTGATTGTTTATTTTAGTACACTCCTGCATATAGTAAATAGCAGAATCAGGGAGGTTCATTTCGGCATATACCAATCCAAGCGAATACCAGGCATGATCGTAACCCGGCTCCTGTTCCGTCACTTTTTTCAGTAATGCCACTGCTTTATGGTTTTGGTTTTGGGCATTGTGAATATAAGCCAGATTCAACCGGGCCATATTCTGGTAGTTATCCTGTTCCAATGTTTCTTCGTAATATTTTTGTGCCATGCCGGTTTCGCCCAGCCTGTGGTAATACTGTGCCATGGTCAATTTTTGGGAAGGAAAATCGGCGTTGATACTGTGTTTACTAAAAAATTCTTCACTCACCTTGTTGTATTGCGCTATCCCTTCGGTGGAGCCGGTTGATATATCAACGCCGGCAAGTGCGGTAAAGGCTGCGAGGCGAACCACCCGGGCAGTGTCAAACAGCATTTGCACCAGGTGATTTTTATTTTCGTTGGGGTTATACTGGCTTATTCCTTCTACGGCAGTTCGCCTGACTAAAACCGACGGATGTTTAAGCGACTGTTGCAATACCAGCAATGCTTGAGGTCCGCCGTAATAATCAAGGTAATAAATTGCAGTGGCTTTGGCAATATTAGGAATCGTATCATTGTTCAACAGGTACGCAATTTCTTTGGGCGACGATTCGTGATTGGCAGCTTTTAACAATACCTCCGAAAAATGAAACTCCCGTTCTTCTCCATGCCACTCGTTTATCCAGTCAGAGGCCCATTGTGCCGACCGGTCGTCATGACATTTATTGCAGGCATTGGGCCCATCGTATTTTACGCTTAAATCGGGGCGGGGAACGCGAAAACTGTGATCGGGGCGATAATCGTTTACCATATAATACCGTCCGGGCATGTGACAGCTTTCGCACTGAGCACCTTCGCTACCCGGTTTATGAAAATGGTGCGATTCATTGTCGTAAACCCTGAAATCATGGCACTGGGAGCAAAGCTGGTTTCCGGGTAGTTTTCGTTCGTAGGTATGCGGATCGTGACAATCGGTGCACCGCACACCTTCCCTGTACATTCTGCTCTGCGTAAACGAACCCCAGACATAAACCTCGTCCAGTATCTGTCCATCAGGATAGTACAGTCCTGGTCGTAAAATATCAGGACTATATTGCTGCATCCAGTGTTCATTATGATTAAAACTGTTGTTTACCTGCGACCGTCGGGAATGGCACCGCGCACAAAACTGCATTTGTTCGTCAATATTTGAGTTCCGCCCCAGGTAAACTTCCCCAAAAACCCGGCTGGAGTCAGGAAACAGTTTCGACAACCTGACATGTTCACTTCCGGGACCGTGGCACGATTCACACGAAACATTTATTTCGTCGAATGACGTCCGGTAACTGCCGGTTGATTCGGTATAGTTTTTTTGCAGGTTGGTTGAATGGCAGTCGGCACACATGTTGTTCCAGGTTTGTGCTCTCCCTGTCCAGTGCAGCCATTCACTGTGGTGAATTTCCAACTCCGGATACAAGTCTAACCATTTGCTGTCGCGGCTGTCCCAGGCGATATGTGTACATTGGTATCTTCCACCCGGAAATTCAATGAGGTATTGCTGCAGCGGATAATGGCCAAATGTATATTTCACCTCAAAAGTATCCGGAATCCCCTGCCGGTTCTCAAGTACCATGTAATAAGAACTGTCTTTTCGAAACATTTTACTGGTGAAACCTTTACTCTGAAATTTTGTATTATTGAAATCGCCCAGCACAGTTTCTTCTGAGGCCACCTGCATGGCTTTGTTATGATCTGATTTTTTCCAGTCTTCGTATTCGATTTCATGGCATTCTTTGCAGTGTTGGCTGCCAACAAAATGCGATTTCTGATAGGCTTGAACTGGAGCAAGTGAATTTTCATCCAGGCCAATGAAAACATGAAAAAGTATCCAGGCTGAAATCAATACTGTTCCAATAAGTAAGGGCAGCATATATTTTTTATTATGCAAAAATTTCATTAACGCTTTCTTATCCTTGGTTTTGAAAATTGTAAAAACTTTAATACTTTTTCTCATTAGCTTTAATTAGCATTAATGCTTATTTTACTTGTCTTTGATATAAAATTTCAAGAAAATTATTAATGCTATTGTTGAAAAAAACGTTGATGTTAATTTTATTGCATAACTCTTCTATCTGCTTTTTTTGAATATCGGTCAATGCTTCTTCTGCCATGGGATACAGCATATTATCTTCTTTGTAAATGTGACTTTGAAGCAAAAGTCCGTAACCACTGGCATTTTCTGTTAATTTGTGAACATTATTTCGGTAAAGTGCATCTTCCATTCCTTTAACATATCGTCTTCCTTCCTCATGTTCGTGCAACATCACGGGAATAGGATCGCAGTGCATTTTTGCCGCTTTATCAAGTATTACCTTAAAAAGAATATCTTCTTCTTTTATATCGTGAAAACCATCGGCATAGTTTTTAATGAAATAAATTACATTACGAAAAAAATTGTGGTCAATTACTTCACCATTTTTCATATGTTCACATTCTTCAAACATCACTTCGATTACATTTAAAATAATTTGATGCTCTTCGGATAAGATAGTTGTAATGTTTTTCATGTAAATTATTATTAATATATAAATAATTTAAAATCAGAAAATTAATTTTTATTTTAACGGGCATGAAAAATCCTCGTGTGTAATAATGTCAATTAGTCGTTCGCAGTTTTCATCGTCATAAATATATTGAATTCCCCGTACCTGCTGCATTTCTGTGCAAAATCCCTTTCCTTTCCTGCACTCATTCAAATCTGACCAAACATATCTTTCATACTTTCCTGTCGGCGGCCCCAATTTGTCATTTTCCCAGATTCGTTGTTCGCCGCACCCGGTGTCAACTCCCTTCCTGGCGAGAAAACATTCTGCATTTTTATAAAAAACATACAACCGTCCTTCTTCATCTTCAAAGGTAGTCCCCTTCAATAAACCCGGTTTACCGGTATTTATATGGTCTGCCTTATCTTCGCCCTGTTTGTCCGGTTCTTTTGTATCGTTTTCTTTAGCATCGGCTGCAATTTTTTTACCTGCCTGCGAAGCTCCCTCTTTCACAGATGTCCCAACACCTCCGGTATCTGATTTTTTTTGCCCGCCCTTCAATGCGCCGGCAGCAGCTTTACCAATTGCAGAGTCATTTTTATCTTCTTTCCCGGTGCTACCTTTAGCTTCCGCTCCTATATCTTTCAAACCGATTCTTTTATCAGAATCTTTATTAATTTTTTCTGATTTTCCGTATGGTGTTTGCTCTGCCCTCTTTCTATTTGGCCTGCTACCAACCTGGGGCTTGCGCAAATTGATTTCCGTTAAAAAAACATCATTGAAATTTTTGATTTCTTCTCCTGTAAGAATTTGAATATTGTACTGATCTCCGGCTGTTTTCAAGGCTCCAAGATATTCAAGTAAATCATCGCGGCTGTCAAGCTCAGCAAACAGCATATTTTGAGATTCACTGTAAAATCCTGCAAAATTGTTAAGCGGATGCACTGGTTGAACCACGTTAATTTTTTGAGCTGTTTCAGGTAGAATTTCATGTAAATGGGTCAGATTACCAAAAAACATTTCACGGGAAGGCCAAAAAGCCAACGGATGAAACAGATTGACGCTAAATGCCTTCGCCTCTTCAAGAGATTGAAAATTATCGCTTGCCTGAAGATTACTTTCAACCGCAGTCAGGTAATCTGCTACTGCTGGATCATCTGAATTGTGAACTGCTGTCTCCATATCTTTTTTCAGCGCATCAATTGCAGCATCGAATAAATCCGGTGATTTTGTCATTTCAAGAAACGGCTGAATTCCGTTTTCATAAGCAGAAGGAGGTGAAACAACCGAAGCATTAATTCTGAAATTGCCGGGAACAATTCCAACTACCTCCTGTTGAAACCGAAATACGTCAGCATTTCCATTTGGTGTCAGGGCATTTTTGTTACCGATTTCAACCAATCTCTCATTTCCTTCCGGAAAATCTACAATATGAGGTGTTTGGTTGATTAAGGAAAACTCAACCGGTTCAAAAGCAGTATTTGCCAGTCCCGAAACCTCAACCTCAAGTATGGTTGACTCATTTCTTTGAAGATTTGCTTTTCCTATTCCGGCCTGAATACCGGCAATACTGACCAGGTCAATTCTTTCCAGCGAACCGTCGGGGCTTTCAACAAAAACATTATACATTCCCGACAGATTTTCAGGGACAGGAAAAACTGCCTTTCGTGGCGAAGCAGATGAGGGACCAAGTTTGACGGCATCGTCAAAATTCTCCGGCCATAAAGGCGACTGGTATTTTGTCAGCAAAACACTGGTGGCCTGTGTGTTTCCATTTTGTAGCACCACAAGTGGTTCGGTATTGCTTATTACCTTTTTTGACAATCTGTAACCTGGCAAAGCAGCAGTCAATGCGGGCAAAGTCGGAAAAACTTCGATTTCAGTAAAAGAAACCTGTTTATCATCTTCAGTAATCAGACTTAACCGAAAATTATCAGTTTCAGGAATGCTGATTTCAGAAAAAACGCCAATTAAGGTTTCACCGGTTTCATCAGGCTGAATTTGCACCCTTATTCCACCGGGAATCAATACTGAATAGCTGGTTAGTTTTTCAAGGTTTCTTTTTTTCTCCCTCTCATTTTTACCCTCCGGTTCGGCAATCACCGTTCCGGTAATAATATCTCCCCTCGTCAAATCATCCGGAAGATAAATTTTTACGAAACCACCCGGAGGAGTAAATGTGGTTTTCGCCTGGCTGTTTTCGTAAACGGTTCCGTGTATTGTTATACCCTGGGCGCCGGATTCTGTTAAGGAAACCAGAAGGATGAGCACAACCAGAATTTGCCATTTTAATCGTTTAGCCATAGTTCATTATTTTTAATTGGATAATTCAAGCATTTTACGAATGGGTTTTACGGCTTTGGAAATAAGTTCCTGTTCGAGTTCAATTTCAAATTTTTCATCGCGCAGGCTCTCGTAAATTTTTTGCAGGGTATGCATTTTCATAAACATACAATCGTTACAGCCGCAGGTTGAATCAATAGGCGGAGCAGGAATGAATGTTTTTTCCGGGTTCTGTTTTTTCATCTGGTGCAGAATCCCTGATTCGGTTGCCACAATATAGGTTTGTCCGTTATCTTCCGTCGCAAACTTTAACAGCGCCGAAGTAGATCCGATAAAACCGGCTGCAATCTGAACCGGTTTTGTGCACTCGGGATGCGCAATCAGTTTGGCGCCGGGGTGTTTTTCAAGCAAGTTTATAATTTTTTCGAGCGAAAACTCTTCGTGTACGTGGCAGGCTCCGTCCCAGACGATCATATTTCTACCTGTAAGACTATTCAAATAATTCCCAAGATTCCGGTCGGGAGCAAAAATAATGGGCTGACTTTCGGGGATACTGTTAATAATTTGGAGGGCATTGGTTGACGTGCACGTAATATCGGTCAGAGCCTTAATTTCGGCGGTTGTATTTACGTAGGAAACCACAATGTGGCCGGGATGCTGCTTCCTGAATTTTCTAAATTCCCCCACCGGACATGAATCGGCCAAAGAACAGCCTGCTCCTAAATCGGGCAACAGTACTTTTTTCTCAGGGGATAATATTTTTGCTGTTTCGGCCATAAAATGAACGCCGGCAAATACGATGATTTCAGCATCTGTTTCGGCCGATTTTCGTGAAAGGTCGAGACTGTCTCCCACAAAATCGGCAATTTCCTGAATTTCCGGAACCTGATAATAATGGGCGAGAATTATTGCATTCTTCTCCTTCCGAAGAGTATTAATTTTTTCAGTTAATACTTTTTTATTCATTATGATATCCTTAAAACTTATAGTTTTTTTCAGCAATTGACTGAATAGTGACGGATGAAACAAAATGGTCAAAATCGTGCATAATTACACACCATTTATTATACAATGAACAAGGTGTTTGTGCACTGCAACTTTTGAGGCCCAAAACACATGAAGCAAAAATTTTTTCAACTTCATCTTCATCCATCAGTTCTTTTATGGTTATTTCCGGTTTGGTTCTATCAAAAAAATAGCCTCCACCTTTACCTTTTGCTGATTTGATAATTCCTTTGGCTACAAGCCGTTGTAAAATCTTGGCAATATAATAACGTGGCCCACCTGTTTTAATAGATATTTCTTCAATCCCCGGAGTATTACCTGTCTTGTTCTCCTTTTTCGTATAGACCAAAATCCAGATTGCATACTTTGTAGCTTTTCTTAACATTGGTTTAGCTTTTTTTCAAAAGTAAAAATATAATTTATATTTACAAAAAGACCTCTTTATCCAGATTTAAATCTGAATAGATTAAGCCAAACCTTAAAAGCAAAATTTTAATGAAAAGATATGACTATACCCGCTTTCGGATTATTTGATACCCCGACCTAAAAAAATAGGCTATTGGCAACACCAGAATATGCATGAGTTTGGTGTATGGAAAAATCATAAAAATAACAAGGCCTATGGTAAAATGAATTTTGTACAAAACACTGTGTCCGGCTATTACATTACCCGCATCAGGTTGAAAGGTTATAATCCTTTGCGCCCACTCTCCCAGCGCTGCATATTCAACCACGGTGGTAGATGCGGTTTGTGCAACGGAAGCCAGTCCAATGCCTGCTTCCACAAATAAAAGAGTTAAAATAAAGTAATCGTGAAAACTACTGGCAAACCGAACACGCTCGTTGCTTATTCTTCTTCTCAGCAATATCAGCATTCCAATAAAAGTGACAATGCCAAAGCTCGTTCCGAAAATAAGGGCAATTATTCGTTTGGTTTCGGTACTCATTACCAGATGGTAAACTTCTTCGGGCAGGAACAGCGTAAAATGCCCGAAAAACACGATGATAATTCCGTAATGAAACAGGTTGTTGCCTTTGCGAACACCATCTTTAGCCAGAATCTGGGTTGATTTTGCCTGGATACTTTTATTGGCTACCACAAAACGGGTAATTAGTCCAAACCAGAAAACAGCAAACGCAATGTGGGGGAAATAGGTAAATAACAGGTTGTTGATATAGTTTTCCATAGCCTTATTTTTTGCAGTTTACACATGAATTATCTCCGCCGAATTCTACGGGTTCTTCTTCGTATTCAGCGTCCAGGTCAAGCGGTTTTTCATTTTGAATGACAGCTTTTGTGGCATTTTCATCCGGCTGTCGGGCCGATAACGCAACAATAGCCGACAGAACATACCGGTAGGGATTTTTCTTTTCTTCCAATGCCAGAAAAATCCTGTTTATAATATGCACAGGTTCGGCAAGCAGGTCGGCTGCTTTACCCACTTCAAGTGTGGATAAAAATTCCAGAAAAACCGGAATGTAATCGGGCAATTCGTTTGCTGACAGCTGCATTCCGTTTTCCTTGTAAAATTCCAACATATCCACCATAGCTTGTCCGCGGTCTTTCGAGTCGCCTTTAATGTGTTCAAAAAGATGAAGCGAAGCACTGCGCGAATTGTCAAACAATTGCACATATTCTGCCTGCCAGTCGGTTAAATCCATCTTGCTGAAATGACCGGTAAACTTTTCAATTTCGCCAATCTTTTCTGAACGCAGAAGACCTTCATTTTTTAATTCAGCACCAACTTCAGTGAGAAACTGTTGCAACTCAGCAACGGGATAGGAAAGCAGTAGCGATAAAATTTTATACGTTTTTAGCATCTTACATTCCTCCAAACAGGTTTTTAAACTTCTCGTTTCCGCAACCACCGTCGTCAGAAAAACCGCACGAAGCTTTGTACCCAAACGCATCTTTTGCATATTCGCGATGCGATGTGGGAATCACATAGCGGTCTTCATAATTGGCAATGGCCATCAGTTCATACATTTTTTCGGTTTCACCGGGAGTGAGGCCGGTGTTTTCCAAAACCACAGTATTCAGTTCATTATCAACTGTTTTACTGCGCATATATGCCCGCATGGCGAGCATCCGTTTCAGGGCATCTTTTACAGGAGCTTCGTCGCCCGCTGTAAACATATTGGCCAGGTATTTATTCGGAATTCTTAAATCGTCCACATCGGGCAGCATGCCGTTGATACCGATTTTCCCGCTTTCGGCAGCATTCACTACCGGCGATAAAGGCGGAACGTACCAAACCATTGGCAAAGTGCGGTATTCGGGATGCAACGGGAAAGCCACTTTCCAGTCGATAGCCATTTTGTAAACCGGTGATTTTTTTGCTGCTTCGAGTATATTGTGTGCGATGCCTTGTTTTTCGGCCTCTTTAATAATCTCCGGATCGTGCGGATTCAGAAATAAGTTAAGGTGTTCACCGTATAAGTCGGTTTCATTTTGACTCGCAGCTGCCTTCTGAATTTTATCGGCATCGTATAAAAGAACGCCAATGTAACGAATCCGGCCTACGCACGATTCACTGCAAATGGTGGGTTCACCCACTTCAATTTTCGGGTAGCAGAACGTACATTTTTCCGATTTCTGTGTTTCCCAGTTAAAGTATATTTTTTTATACGGACAGGCGCTTACACATTGCCTCCAACCCCTGCACCTACTTTGGTCTATCAGCACTATCCCGTCCTCCTCACGCTTATAAATAGCACCCGACGGACAGGCAGCCACACAGGTTGGATTCAGGCAATGCTCGCACAGGCGCGGCAAATACATCATAAAGGAATTTTCAAATTCCCCGTAAATTTCCTTTTGCACCTCCTCAAAATTCGTTTCGCGGCTTCGGTTTTCGAAACTTCCGCCCAGGTTGTCTTCCCAGTTCGCCGATTTTTCGATTTTTTTCATCGGCTTTCCGGTTAAAATGGAATAAGGTTTGGCAGACGGTGGGGTTTTAAATTTGGAGCCTTTATGCAGAATCGAATAGTTAAAAGTAAACGGCTCGTAATAATCATCAATAAGCGGCATATTCGGATTGGCAAAAATATTTTTCATGATGCCGCTTTTATTCCCCATACGTGGCTTAAGCTTCTCTTTATCGAGTTTCCAACCGCCTTTCCATCTCTCCTGGTTTTCCCATTCGTCGGGGTAACCAATTCCGGGTTTTGTTTCCACATTGTTAAACCACGCGTATTCCATTCCTTTACGCGATGTCCAGACATTTTTGCAGGTTACCGAACAGGTGTGGCATCCGATGCATTTGTCCAGATTCAGAACCATGGCTATTTGTGCTCGTATTTGCATAACTTCTGATTTTTTAGTTTTCATCTCATTAAAATTGTCTGTCTTCAAAGGTATGAGATGGAACTCCCATCATCTTAATCATGCTTGTTTGTGGCATAATTTGTCATGGTCGTTTCATCGGACGCTTCGTCCTTCCATTCTACTTTGCTTAATTTCCGGATAATTACAAACTCATCGCGGTTCGACCCAATGGTTCCATAGTAGTTGAATCCGTAACTCAACTGGGCATAGCCGCCAATCATATGCGTGGGTTTCAGGCTGATGCGTTCCACAGAATTATGCACTCCCCCCCGATTGCCGTTAATTTGATTCACAGGCATATTCACCGTACGTTCCTGGTTATGGTACATAATCAGTGCATTCTCCGGAACCCGTTGCGACACAATCAACCGCGCCACAGATGCGCCGTTTGCATTAAACACTTCCACCCAGTCGTTGTCTTTAAGGTTGATTTTGGCGGCATCTTTTTCGCTCATCCAAACCACCGGACCTCCGCGTCCCAGGGTAAGCATCAGCAGGTTGTCCGACCACGACGAGTGAATCGTCCATTTGTTGTGCGGGGTCATCATGTTGATAACCAGATATTCGTCTGATTTATTCAGTTTCCCCATAACCTGTTGCACCGACTTGGTATTGATGGGCGGTTTGTAACACACCATATTTTCTCCGAACGCAATCATCCACGGGTGATCCTGATAAGTTGTCTGGCGGCCCGTAAGTGTACGCCACGGAATCAATTCGTGCACGTTGGTATAACCGGCGTTGTAGGAAACTTCTTCTGAATCGACACCACTCCAGATGGGCGAAGTGATGATTTTTCGCGGTTGAGCCAACAGATCTCTGAACCTGATTTTTTCGTCTTCACGGGTTTCTGCAAGATGCCGGTGATCGCGCCCGGTTGTTTTTGAAAGGGCCTCCCAGGCTTTTAGCGCAACCTGTCCGTTGGTTTCGGGTGCAAGCGTCAGAATAGTTTCTGCAGCATGAATGTCGGTTTCAATTTTTGCAAGCCCTCTGGTTTCTCCTTCGTTGTCAGATTTTTTATTGAGCAATTTAAGAAATTCAACCTCTTTTTCGGTATTCCAGTTGATTCCTTTTCCACCGTTCCCTGCTTTTTCCATCAGTGGCCCAAGGGTGGTATAACGATGGAATGTTTCGGGATAATTGCGAACAACCTCAATAATTTTCGACATATTTTTACCCGGTTTCAGTTCCGCCCCGGTTTCCTTCCAGTCTTCGGCATGTGCTGTTTCCGAAAGTTCCATGGGCGAGTCGTGCTGTAACGGAAGCAATACAATGTCTTTTTCCTTTCCGAGATGATTTTCGGTCAGTTCCGAAAACCGCTCAGCCAGACCTTTAAAAATCTCCCAGTCGGAACGGGCTTCCCAAACCGGATCCACTGCTTTGGAAAACGGGTGGATAAACGGGTGCATGTCGGAAGTACTCAGGTCATTTTTCTCGTACCAGGTAGCTGCAGGTAGAATAATATCGGAATGCAGCGTGGTGGTTGACATGCGGTAATCGAGCGTTACCAAAAGGTCGAGTTTACCTTCGGGCGCCTGGTCGTGCCACTTCACTTCCTGCGGAAGTTGTTGCCCATTATTTTTTAAATCATCACCAAACACACTGTTTTGTGCTCCAAGCAGGTGTTTCATAAAGTATTCCATTCCCTTGGCGCTTGACCCCAGCAAATTGGACCGCCACACGAAAAGATTTCGTGGAAAGTTTTTGGGATTATCCGGATCCTCTGCAGCAATTGAGAGTTCGCCGCTTTTCAGTTTCTCAGTTATAAACGTTTCGGCATTTTTATTTTCTTTTTCAGCCTGACGGGCCAATACAATGGGATTGTCGCTCAATTGCGGACTTGACGGCAACCAGCCCATTCGTTCAGCTTTCACATTGCAGTCAATCATCGATTTGGAACTCCATTCATCCTTGTTTGCCAGGGGTGAAATCAATTCTGTAAGGCCCACTTTTTCGTAACGCCACTGGTTGGTGTGCATGTAAAAGAATGATGTGGTATTCATCTGCCTTGGCGGGCGATTCCAGTCGAGGCCAAAGGCAAGCGGAAGCCAGCCGGTTTGCGGACGAACTTTTTCCTGACCTACATAATGTGCCCAGCCCCCACCCGACTGTCCCACACAACCGCAAAACATCAGCATGTTGATGGCGCTGCGGTAAATCATATCGGTATGAAACCAGTGATTAACCCCGGCACCGATAATAATCATCGATTTACCTTTGGTTTTAGCAGCATTTTCAGCAAACTGCCGGGCTGTAGAAATTATCTGTGCTGCCGGAACTCCGGTTATAGGCTCCTGCCAGGCAGGTGTGTAAGGTAAATCCTCGTCGTAATTTTCGGCAGAATTTTTATCTTCAAGTCCGCGTGAAATACCATAGTTGGCTACCATCAGGTCGAAAACGGTGCAATAAAGAAAGTCGCCATCAACTGATTTTTTTACAGGTACTTTACGGGTAATGATGTCATTGTGCGCGCTGGCATTGAAGTGTTCGTGTTTATAAGTTTCGCCGCCAAAATACGGGAGTGAAAGTTCTACCACCTCGTCAGCATTTTCAATCACTGACAATTGGGGCTGAATAGCTTCTCCTGTTAACGCATTTTTGAGTTCCAGGTTCCACTTCCGGCTTTGGTCCCAGCGTGAACCGATTGTTCCGTTGGGAATGACAAATTCGTTGGATTTTTCATCGATTAATACCGGTTTCCATTCAGCACTTTTCTCTTTTGAAAACGCTCCATCCAAATCACTGGCACGGATAACTTTCCCTGCTACATAACGTCCGTTTTCCTTTTCAATTTTTACCAGGAAAGGCAAATCGGTATATTGCCGGGCATATTCTTCAAAATAAGGCACCTGTTTTTCAAGGTAAAACTCTTTCAGAATGACGTGCCCCATGGCCATACCCAACGCCGCGTCAGTTCCCTGTTTTGGTTTCATCCAAAGGTCAGCAAACTTGGCTGCATCATTATAATCAGGTGATATGTTAATTGTTTTGGTTCCTTTGTAGCGCACCTGTGTATAAAAGGGTGAATCGGGTGTTCGGGTAAGCGGTACGTTGGAGCCCCAAAGCATCAGAAACGATGAGTTGTACCAGTCTGCGCTTTCAGGAACATCAGTTTGTTCGCCCCAGGTTTGCGGCGAAGAAGGCGGCAGGTCGCAATAAAAATCGTAAAAACTGAGCATGGTTCCACCGAGCAGACTCAGGTACCGTGCACCCGACGCATAAGAAACCATCGACATGGCGGGAATCGGAGTGAATCCAACCAAACGATCCGGCCCGTATTTTTTAATGGTGTAAACATTTGAAGCAGCAATTATCTCATTCACTTCGTTCCAGTCGGCACGGATCATTCCTCCCAGTCCGCGTTCAGCTTTATATTTTTTTGATATTTCAGCATCATTCATGATACTTTCCCAGGCTTTCACCGGATCGTTCAATTGTTTTTTTGCGTTACGGTATGCCTTGACAAGCGTTGCACGAATCATAGGATATTTCACCCGGTTGGCACTATACAGATACCACGAATAGCTCGCACCACGTGGACAGCCCCGGGGTTCATGGTTGGGAAGTCCGGGACGTGTTTCGGGATAGTCGGTTTGCTGGATTTCCCAGGTTACCAGTCCGTTCTTTACATATATTTTCCAGGAACAGGAGCCGGTGCAGTTTACTCCGTGTGTGGAACGCACTACTTTATCGTACTGCCAACGATTCCGGTAAAAATTTTCCCAATCGCGGTTTTCATCTGTTATAACTGAATGTTTATCGGGACTTTTAGTCACATTTTTGCTGAAGTAAATCAGCCTGTTTAAAAGGCTCATAGTTGCCGATTTTTTGGTTTTTCTAAAATTATTAGTTACGAATTCCTGGGGTATCGGGTTTCGCTTTCTTTTTGTTTATCAGCATGTAAATAATTATCAAATTAATGGTTGCCAACACAACAAACACAACAAATCCACGAGCATATCCAATGGTTCCGAGTTTCCCTGCTATGGCGCCCATAACAGGAGGTAATGCAAAGCCTCCAAATGCTCCCAAACCACCAACCCAACCTGCTGCGCCACCAACGGCTTTAGGAACATAAACCGACACCAGCTTAAATACGGCTGCATTGGCAATTCCCATTCCGGAAGCCAGAAGCAACACAGCCACTACGCTTATCGATATTTTACTGGCATACGACAACACTCCGGCAGCTATCAAAATAGCAGCCATTGAAATCAAAGCCACGCGTTCGCCTCCGAATTTATCAGAAATACTTCCTCCCGGAACACGAATAGCAGAAGCCAGTATGGAAAAGATGGCTGTGAATAAACCGGCTTTAACCGGTGCAAAGCTCTGGTATTCGCTCCAGTAGGTAGGGAACCACGCTGTGAGGGCAATAAAACCACCAAAGGTTGTAAAATAGAGCGCTACCAAAGCCCACGTATTTCTGATTTTTGCTGAGTTTATCAAACTATCTTTAACTCCCCCGGAAGGGAAAATCTCCTGGCCGTTTTGGCGTGCTTTTTCTCTGGCTTCCACATCAGAAAAGCCTGCTTTTTTGTATTGAAAATAGTACGCATTCACGCCTACTATTCCATATAATATGGTTCCCAAAAGCAGAAACAGAAACCAGGCAAAGTAGGCAGAAATAAAACCGTAATATGTTAAAAAGATGGGTAGGATGAGTGAAAACAAACCTGGGGCAAGGTTGCCCAGTCCGCCAAACGTGCCCAGTGCAAAGCCTTGCTTATTGCGTGGAAACCAATAGGAAGTTTGTCCTATTCCCACTGAGAATGTTGCAATTCCGCAACCGCTAAGAAACCCAAAAAATAAAACCAGGCCGTACATGCCTTTCATGCTGTCAGGGTATGAAGTTGCCAACAGCAGTGTTACTCCACCTAATCCGATCACACTGAGCAACATCAGAATAAAAAACGGTTTTTTGCCACCGGTGGTATCCACCCAGGCACCAAATGGAATACGCAACAATGAACCGGAAAGTGACGGTATAGCGATTAATAACCCAAGCAGTGCCGGGGTTAAATCCATGGCTTCTTTAAACTTAATTGCGGTTGGTCCGTACAATGCTACGGCAGCGAATCCAAAAAAGAATCCCAGCGTGGTTCCCGTAAGGCCTCGGGTACTGTTACCTTTTAATTTCATAGGTTGATTTTTGATTATTTTTAAAGAGTAAATCTAAAACAATAAGTACTTACATATTGTAACAATTGTTTCAATTTGATACTTTTTATTTTTCCCTTAACAGGAATTGATTTTTTGAAAAACGACTAGCAAGTTTTAGGTTGATAAAATCTTTAGAAATCTTTGCTTTAATTTAATATTACGGGCTGGTTAGCCAGAAATTTTCATTTGAAAGAATCATCTTGATTTAAAATTTTAAGTATTTTTTTTCTTGATAGAAAAATTCTGCTTTTTACTGTTCCGAGCGGAATATTTAGGTATTTAGCAATTTCATGGTATTTATACCCATCGAGAAACATATTCAATGGAATTCTGAATTCATCTTCTAAAGCATTAATTATCATACGTATATAATTAAAATCATAGTCAGAGCCAGAGTCTGATTCTGTTGAATAATAAGATTTTATCATTGAAGTGCTACCATAATTATCCAGAAAGTTGTTTTTAAATAATTACTTTTCCTTAGCCCTTCTCCGGTAATTATTGATAAACGAATTTTTCATTATCGTGAAAACCCAACCTGAAAAATTCATGTCGGTTACAAACTTATCTCTGAAGGCAAGGGCCTTTAAGAAAGTTTCCTGAATAAGGTCATTTGCTTCGTCGCGATTAGCTGTTAACGATAAAGCAAAATAAGATAATTGGTCCTTTAACGCTAAAAGATTATTGTCAAATTGAACTTGAGTCATCTTTGCATTATAATTTTCCTGAACCGGTTTTATATTAACTCCTTATCCATCTCAACTGCTTTGGTAAATAAGATATTATTTTCCAAATGAATGTGCCGGTGTAAATCTTTTTCAAAATCTCTGAGCGCTTTATACGTTACTTCGTAAGTGTTGCACCCATCGGCAGGCGTTGTGTAGCGTTTCGTAATTTCATTTATTTGTCTAAATCTGTCACCCTCAATGTCATGTTCCTGCATCATAACACTGATTGGCCCCATTATATTTCCCATTCCCGGAACATCGTCAACTTGCCCGCTTTTAAATTTTATAAGATTACGGATATATGGGAATAAAATTAACTCCTCTTTTTGCATGTGAGCGGTTAAATTTCCTACAGCCCCGTCAAACAATTCTTTCACCTCAAAAAGTTCGGGATGGTTGTCACCATGCACATTACAAAGTTTATCCAGTTTCTGCTGAATAAATGGGGCTTGCTCATTGATGTATGCATGATGTGTTTCTTCAATGTAATTGCATAAATGATCCAACGGCAGGTTTTCAATAAATTTGGAATCTCTGTCCTGCTCTGTCATAACAGGTTTAATTAAAGAAATTAGTTCCTCCACATTTATGTTTGCCCTTTCACTTGCTTCATTAAGAGAAATATTGCCACCACAACAAAAGTCAATATTGTTTTCTTCAAAAATTTGGGCTGTTTTAAAATTTTTCCTTACGACTTCGCTCACTAATGAATTACTTGTTATTTCCATTTTTAATTGCTTTTAAATTATTTTTTTGAGTTATAAATTTTCAACAACAAAACTAATAAAAATCATTTAATGGATAAACAGGTCTTTTGGTGCATTAAAAAAATGAAGAAACGTGATTATCGTCAACACTTTCTTAATGTAACAAAAAACCTATAACTTAATTTATTTGAATTTTCATATCGTCAAAGTATGTAATGGCATCCACTTTAGTCCATAAAACCACTTTGCCGGCATTGGTAAAAGTTTTTTCCTGCACTTTAAACAATTTTTTGTCATTGAGGAAAACGGTAAATATATCGTCTTTTACCGCCAATTTCAGGGTATTCTAGCCGTCGCCCAAAGGTGGTACATCTACGCCATAGGTCTTTCCTTTTCCCACCAGCGGTAAGTCGGTGAACTTGCCGTTTTCCACTTTATATAATACTACATTGTCCTTCAGCAAATTGGCACGCAACACATAATAATTGTTCTTGTCTGTGAACTGCCGAACAAAGCCGCCTCCCTCGTCATGATTGCCTGTAACGCATTTTAGTCGGACAGTGAGTCCCATGTTTTTAGGTGAAATTTTATCGTTAACAATTATATTAAAATGGCCATTGGGATCGTCGCTGTATAATCAAGCTAATACTTTCCAATCGGTACCACCTTGTCCAGTGTAGAATTGAGACCAGCCAAAGAGAGTTTTAATAACATCCTTAACACAGATTAATGTAAGTTCTTTATTTCAATAACCTTCTTGATTTCTATTTATCTGGATAAAAAGTCCTCCTATAACTTCATATTTCCAAATATTTTGAAAACATAGAATAAAGTTAACTTTACAATCTTATGGCCAAAATTAATTTTTATTTTATGAGTAAGTAATAGAATTTGACCTCGTTTTTTTATATTAGTGCGTCGTTTATAGAAGATAAAATTTTAATGCTAATTCCTCAACTAATGGAAGACTTAAATTTTACAAAAATTATTTTAGAACTTGAAAATAATCTTGAAAGTTAAAAGATTTATGATGAAAACATTCTTATCCTGTCTCAAAAAGCTGTAGGACTCTGTTCTGCTGTCCTGATTGAAATGAAAGAGATTATTAAAAGGAACGATTTCCAGTCAGAAAAAGAAGAAATCTACTTTTTCAAGAAGATCAAACCACAGGTTTACAGTGAGCTCATTTTTTATCACACACTGTTTAAAATTGAAACAAAACGACCAAAAACCAAATTATTACAAGAAAAGTATCTTAATCGAGTTTTGAAAAAGCTACATAAATATTTCAAATTAAACGAAGATGTCTGCCAGTATTACTGGAGTGAGAAAGAATATAATGATGAACTTTATTTTTTAAGGAAAAACCGGAATATTGCTCTTCCAACCAATACCCTGTTTTCGTTTATAGATCATGAATTCTCAACACTTCATGATCATACCTACTCTTGTATCATGGCACATGAGCAACTTATCAGGTACCTTGAAAATGAAATCCAAAAGCTCCAAAATCAGGAATTAAAACCAGAACTATCCGAAACAAATTATAACTGGACCGATTCAAAAATTGCATTAGTCGAATTAATTTATGCCCTCCACAGCACCGGTTCTGTCAATAACGGAAAAATTGACATTAAAGAACTGGTTGAGTTATTTGAAAAACTTTTCAATATTAACCTTGAAGAATACTCCCGGACTTTTATTGATATCCGGATGCGTAAAACAGGACAAACAAAGTTTCTGGATAATTTGAAACAATCATTGCTAAAAAGAATGGAAGAAGCAGATGGATGAAAAATTCAACCGAAATTTAAAGATATTATTGGTAAAGAAGAGTTTTAATAAAGCAGAAAAAACAGTTACTTTTACGATGAAAAATAAAAATGAATTTTATAGAAATACGAGTTAGTTGATATATCAGAATATTGAGCGGAAGCTTTTATTCTTGCAAGAAAAATCGCCAGTTTTTATACACCACAAGAATATGAGTGCAACGCCCACGTACGAGCGTGGGCTGCACTCTCTTGTGGTGGGGCGTCTGGCGATGCCTTCTTGCTGGAGATGTTGCAGTACCACGCTCTTTTTTTTGTGCAAAATCAAACAATTACTTTTAAAAAACGAAATGTACCTGTCAAAAAAAAATATTCAGTACGCCGACCTTTTAATGGCATTTATTAAATGTCCGTTTGATAAAGCTGACGATGATTGTCCGTTTGAGCCATACTGGAAACTATCCGATATCAAAAAACAACTAAATACAATGCAGGATTTAACTATTGAAGAACTGGATAGACTCCAAAAACACCATCGTATCTGCCTGTTAAACAAGGTTAGGCGAATGCAGGAAGGAGAATAAACTCCCCGACAAAGCTTTCTGATTAACAATAAAAAACTCCCAACCTCTTCCCAACTTGGGAAAAATATCCAATGGTAAGTTACAAATTTGGCAAAACTCAAATTGTATCATTTAAAATTACAAAGTTATGCCAACAGAAATTGTAACTACGGATGATTTGCGGGAATTCAAAGTTGAACTTCTCGGCGAAATCAAAAAAATGCTCAAGGAGCACCATGGCCAGCCCGCCAAAAAATGGCTCAAGTCCTACGAAGTACGCGAATTACTTAACATCTCACCAGGCACCCTTCAAAACCTGCGCATTAATGGCACCTTACCTTACACCAAAATTGGCGGGGTGATGTTTTATGACTACGAAGACATCAAAAAGATGCTGACAGAAAACCAGGTGCGCAACCGCTTTGAGTTTCCCCGGTCGCGATGAACTACATCAGGCACCTGAACGGCTTGTTTGAAAAAATGAACCGGGACGACCGTCTGACGGCATACCACATCAGTCTGTATATGAGTATTTTTCAACTTTGGAACATGAACCGGTTTAAAAACCCGGTACCCATTGACCGCGGGGAACTGATGGAGCTTTCACGCATCGGTGGACGGAACACCTACGCCAGGTGTATGAAAGAGCTGGACCAGTGGGGATATATCCGGTATTCCCCATCCGGAAATTTTTATACCGGATGGAATGTTTCCTGTATTCGATTTGATTCCGGAGACGAACCCGGCTCCGGTACTGAAAGTGATACCGGAACAGCAGGGTACTCCGGTATCAAAAATGAGACCGGCGCGGGTATCAGAACTGATACCGGAAAGAAGACCGGTAGAAAGACAGGAAGTGATACAGGAAACCACACGGAAAGCCCCGAAAATACTGATAATGCAGCGTCCCCTCCAAACATTACAAACTATATAAACAAAAAGAAAAAGAAAAAAAAGAAAAAGAATCCCCCAAAAATTTTAAAAATTCAAAAAGAAAAATTCAGTTATGGAACCAATCCGTTACACGTCGAAAACGATAAAAATTATGCCGAACCCCTATGAGGAAATTGCCACGTTTAAGAATGAGCAGTTTCACTTTAATTTTTCCGATTGCCTGAAATGGCTGGAAAAAACAGGAAAAAATTTGTTTGGCGCCCGCTTTCGGATCTATCCCGAAGACCACGCATTAATCCTTACCCTGCTGGTTTATGCCATTGCAGACAGGGAGAGCGCCGAAAAAAAAGGGCTGAACCTGAAAAAAGGCATCCTGCTCACCGGGCCCATCGGCTGCGGCAAAACCTCGCTGATGACCCTGGTCAATTCCTTTTTACCCCAATCGCTGCAGTACCACATCAAGTCCACCCGCGAAACCGCCTTTGAATTTGAAAAAGAAGGCTACAAGGTTATTCACCGGTACAGCGCAAAAGCAGTTGTTTCCCCTGTCAACAGCCCGGTTTCAGGAATCTGGTGTTTCGATGATTTGGGTATTGAACAACCGCAAAAATACTTCGGAAACCAGTGCAACGTGATGGCAGAAATCCTGCTGAGCCGTTACGAGCTTTTTGTTTCAAAAGGCATTCCCACCCACGCCACCACTAATCTGTCTGCTTCAGAACTGGAAGAAAAATACGGCAACCGTCTGCGCAGCCGCATGCGTGAAATGTTCAACCTGGTTGCCTTTGATAAAAACTCCAAAGATAAACGCACCTGAAAGCCAGACTTTACAACAAAAAAATCGTTTAATCCCCGTGCCCCGGCCTGGTGTCCTCGCCGGCTCAAACGCTCACTATTCCATTCGTCCCTCCCGGAACCGTTCGCTTTTTTCGCTGCTTCGGCCAAAAAGCCGGGTTGCACCGCGCAGGAAAAGCTTCCCCGTTTTATTTCGCCTCCTTTAAACCGGTATTCCATTCACCGCCCCGGCTGTGCCACCCGCACACACCCTCCTTACAGCCGGAAGCAGGCTCATTCCATCCCGTCCATCCGGCTTCATTTCAACTGAATAAAGCCTTTCCTTTTTTCCAGCCCGCCTCATGATTAAAAGCTGATTATTTCCGGTTAAACTTCATTTTTTCACCAAGCCAATCAATTAGATTTTATGTAAAAAAAGCAGGTTAAATTTTTCTCAAAATGCCTTCCGGGAAAAAATGCCCTTTTTTTGGCGATTTTTCACTTTTTGCAACTTTTTTGAAAAAAAATCACTCATTTTTTGTGCCTTCATTTTATACAGTTTAATGCAGCCGCTTCCACTTATTTTCTCCATCTGAAAGCAAATAAATCAAAAAGCCCATGTTTAACGTTTTGTCTCAAAATCCTGATTAACAATAAAAACTTCCCAACCTCTTCCCAAGTTGGGAGAAATTTTCTTTAGCCTTCCGCACATTTGCTGTGACAGTTTCAGGACAGGGAAAAAGTCCGGAAACAAAAAGATTAACCAAAAAAAAGAGAAGCAGATGTTTGGACTTAATGAAATCACATGGAAAGAATTTATGCAATTTATGTGCTTCGCCCTGCTGGCCTGGTACCTGTTGCTTTTTATCCTGGCGGCAATAAAAAGCGGTAATCGTCAAAAAAACCTGCATTACGAAGATTTTCAGGAAGAAGGGGAAGGGCACAAAAACCTGCAACCCATTGCCGTTTCTTCCAGTGATTTTCCATCGGAAATCATTCCGGTACTGCCGGGTGAAGACATCCCCCTGGAAGTATCTTTTTATGAAGAAACCGGACTGGACGAAGGTTTTCCGGTGGACACTTTTACCGGGGAAAACAAATCCAATGCTTCCGGGCTGCTGGAACACATTCACTATCAAAAATAATCCATTAAAGTTTTAAGAAAATGAAAAAATCCATTCGATTGTTTTTTCAAAAAGGAACAGCAGCAATTGTTTTCCTTTTCACCAGTGCCACCTGTTTGCTGGCACAAAGTTCCGCCGGCATCGACCAGGCCACGGCAGAAGTAGGTTCCTATGTGGACCCGGTATCCAACCTCATTATTGCCATTGGCGCTGTGGTGGGGCTGATTGGCGGTGTCCGGGTCTATATCAAGTGGCAAAGCGGCGACCAGGACACCCAGAAAGCCATCATGGGCTGGTTTGGCGCCTGTCTGTTTTTAATCCTGGTTGGAGTAGTCATCAAAGCCTTTTTTGCCTAATGGAAAGCTACACCATTCAAAAAGTGGACACCAACCTTTACATCAAAGGTTTTTCCGGGACGCTGGTCTTTTCCGCTGCATACGGAATAGCCGGCGCCCTGCTGCTCTTTGTCCTGCTCTATATTCTTGCCGGGGCCATCCCGGCAGTGGTAGCCAGCACCGTAACTTTTTTCAGCTGGCTGTACCGCCTGGCCCGGATACAGAAAAAGTACGGACCCGCGGGGTGGGCCAAAAGAAAAACAGCAAAACAGTTGCCCGGTTTTATCACCATTAAACAACGCATTGGAACCCATGAAAACCATGAAAGCAAAATCCATTGAAAAAAGCCTGCCCATCCTGGGTTTTAACGGGGATATTTTGGTCTCCAATAACCTCGATATGGGATTCGGCCTGCAACTGTTCCTGCCCGAGCTGCTCTCCCTGAGCAGCGAACAAATCTATATGCTGCACGATGTTTTCCGGCGGGCTGTCAACCTGTTGCCGGAAAACACCCTGTTGCACAAGCAGGATTTTTTTCTTGCCCATAGTTTTCAGGAAGAGGAAGAGCCATCAAAACAACTCCTCCTCAGGAAAAGCCTCAATAAAAGTTTCCTGAAACACTTCAGGGGAAGGCCCGCCTTAAAGCATACCTGTTATCTGTATGTGAGCCTGCTGAATAATGGCCTTTTAAAAAATTACCTCGGCTCCAGCCTGTTGTTTTCAAAAAAGCAGCAAAAGCAGGAACAATGGATGAACACTAAAACCGGGGAGCTAAAAACTAACCTGATAGCATTGTTTACCCGTGCCGGTATCGGTTGCCGGCCAGTGAGCAGGGAAGAAGCCATTGGAGATGACCACAAACCGGGGCTGATTGAACGCTACCTCACCCTGAATTTTGAAAAAGGACAGCCTGTGCTGGGCGGAATAGACTTCAGGGACCGACTGCGGGTGATGGACCAGTTTGTGGAAATCCTTAGCCTGAGCGATTACACTCACCTGCCGGCAGAACTAAAGCCGGAAACCGGCCATCCGCGAACCGGGCTTCCGGTATCTTTCGTTTACCCTGTAACCTGGAATCTGCCGTTTTCCCATATTACCAACCAGTTCATTTATGTTCCCGGTCAGCAGGAAATAAAATCCATGCTGGAAAGCAACTACAAAAAGATTTACAGCCTTTCGCGGTTTTCCTCGGAAAACAAAGTGAATGCCGGGCTGATAGAAAACTTTCTGGATACTGTGCAAACTACAGGAGAAAAGGTAGTCAAAGCCCATTTTAATGTGATGCTGATGGACGATACCATCCGGGAGTTGAAGCGGAACAAAAGCGAAACGGCATCTGCCTTTTCCCAGATGAACAGTTTCCCCTATCAGCACACTTTCGATTTACCTTTGCTGTGGTTTGCCTGTGTACCCTTTTCCACGCAACTTCCCGAATCCGAGCTGTTCATCACCCAGGTACCGCAGGCCTGCTGCATGACCAACTTTGAAGGACCGGTGAGCGACAGCCTTTCTGAATTTACTATCCGGCTCTCTAACCGGCAGGAAGGGTGCCCGGTAAAAATTGACCTTTCCGATGAACCCATGGAAAAACACCTGATTCACAACCGCAACAAAATCATCATCGGCGGTTCAGGTTCCGGAAAATCCTTTTTCACCAACCACCTGCTCCGGCAATATGCCGAAAGCGAAAACTGCCACGTGGTGCTGCTCGACGTGGGCAGAAGTTACGAACTGCTGACCCTTTATTTAAATGAACAGCTAAAGGAGCAGGGCGGAGCCATGCTGGTTGAGTTTACCGAAAAACACCCCATCTCCTTTAACCCGTTTGTAAGCGAAGGAGAACCCGGCCTGGAACGAAAGCAAACCATTCTTTCGGTGCTGTTCACCATTTACAAGGAAAATTTAACCGAAATGGAAAAAGACGTGATAGCCCGTTCCCTTTCAGAATTTTTTAAAACAGTAGAACCGGAACGTTCCTTTAACGGGTATTACCGGTTTTGCAAAAGATTTATCCCGGAACTGGTAAAAGAACAATCCCTGGATTTTAACTGCCATGAATATTTTTTCATCCTGGAAAAATACTACCAGGGCGGGGAATACGAATACTTGCTGAACAAACCCATGCAAACCGATGAATTTTTCTCCTGTCCGTTCCTTGTGTTCGAACTGGATAACATTAAAGACCACCCGGTGATTTTTCCGGTAGCCACGCTGATCATCATGGATATTTTTCTGCAAAAGATGCGAAGACTAAAGGGAGTCCGCAAAGTAATCTGTATTGAGGAAGCCTGGAAAGCCATTGCCACCCCTCAGATGGCAGGCTATGTCAAGTATTTTTTCAAAACCATCCGTAAGTTTTTCGGGGAAGCCATGGTGGTTACCCAGGAAGTGGACGACGTGATTTCATCGCCTGTAATCCGGGATGCCATCATCAATAACGCCGATACACGCATTTTGCTGGATACCGGCAAATTTAAAAACAAGTTTGAACAAATCAGCCAGGTACTGGGGCTGAACGAATTCCAGAAAGAGCAGGTATTGTCCATCAACAGAAACCTGCCTGCCGGGCGCAGGTTTAAGGAAGTATTTATTGCACAGGGCTCGTGGTCCCGCGTATTTGCACTGGAAGTCAGCCGTGCTGAATATTCCTGTTACACCACCGAACAGAAAGAGAAGGAAAAAGTACTTCAGCGAATAACCGAAGAAGACTCCATTCAGGATATTCTCCGGTCCCTGTAAAAAAGTTTAATCATTAAAAACAAAAAACGATGCAAACAAAAATTTTAGCAATTGCCCTTTTTGCAATGGTTTCAGGCCTTTTTGTAAGGCCAGTAACCGCCCAGTCCCCGATACCGGTAACCGACACCGGTGCAGGCATTCAGCGTGAATTTCAGTGGACCCAGGAAAAAGGGATACTCACCAAAATCAACCTGTACAATGTACTGATAAAAGCCCTGAACGGCGACATTAAAGGCCTTACAAGTGAAATTCTGGGTATCGACCAGAAAATGCTGGAAAGCCTGGAGAAGGTATCCGTATTAATCAAAGATTACAAGCGGGTAAAGGAAACCCACGAAATGCTTACCAGGGTAGTGGAAATTTACACTCAAAAACTGCCGGCACTGGTGCAGGATGAAAACTTCACCCCCCAGCAGGCTGCCGTAATTGTGGAGTCCTTTGATATCATTCTGGAGGACAGCCGTCAACTGGTTACCACCATCCTGAACAGCATACTGAAAGACAACCAGTTTTTAATGGACGACAAACAACGCTACGACACCATTAATGAGATTTACACCAGCGTCAAACAACATTACGGGACCATCAGCTACCTCTACAACAAGCTGCTTTATGCCTCTTACATGAAAAGCCATACCAGCGGCAACCTGGAAGCTTTCGCCCTTTATTACAGTTTATACAATTAAAATTTAAACAATGAAAGCAAATCGTAACAATAAAGCAGTCTCCCCAATCAGAATCATCTTTTTAATACTTCCGGCATTCATTATGACCATGGGCAAAGCCAGCGGGCAGTTGATTGAAGTCAAATCCTGGACCGGAACCTACCCGGATATGAACGGGAGCTATCCGCTGACTTTTATTGCATTGAAGGGGGAAGTACTTCCAATTCCCCATTTTTTTGTCCGGTATTATCCCACCCACAACTACAAAGACCTGATAGCGATGGACGTTGTGGATGCCACGGAAATTGCCGGAAAACTCCGGACTGATATTTTGAAATCCATATTTAAAATCATGGAAAAGTCCCTGATGGAAGGCAGGTTTCTGGAAACCACCGGGATAAAAATCAACACTGTGGGACAAAAAGCGATTGCAGAAAAGATTTTTAACGCCCGTTTCGACCAGTTGGAAGATATCTGGAAGATAGCCGAAGGTTTCATCCGGTTGTACCAAAAAATCTCCCGGTTTGAAGGAAAAGATGTTTCAAAGGAAATCAAAAGGATTTTCAGAAAAGAAACCAATGAACTGTTTATCCGTTTTCTGCTGGTCAACCTGATGGAATCCGAACACGCCCAAAAGCTGGATTCCTTTTCTGAAATCAGCCGGGAGCTTACCCGGTTAACTGGCGAAACAGACTATACCCTGAGAAAGATATGGTTTTTCCAAAATCCGATGGGAGAAACCGTACAGAACAACTATACTTTTTTAATCCGTTAAAACCCAACAATATGTTATTACAGGTTATCACTACAGACAGTTTTTTTACGTTCACCGATTTTTTAATCAATTCGGGAATCGGCCATGCCCGTATCCTGGTGGATATGGCCCGCGCTATTGGTGGCATTGCCGCCTTTTTATACATCTCCAAACGGATATATGAACAGCTCATTGCCGACAACCCGGTATCGCTGCTGCCCCTGCTCCGGCCCTTTGCACTGGTTCTGGTTATAACCTTCTGGGGACCGTTTGTCAACCTGCTGCTGGTTCCCACCAAAGGATTAACCAATTTGTCGGAAGCGGTTTATGCCGATAAAAAGCATATCGTCAAACAAAAGCTCGAAGAAAAACAACAGGCCATCCTTTCCACCGATTTGCCCCTGTTTTATGAAAACCAGGAAAAAGAGGCAGCGTTGTGGGACAAAGGCATTAACCTGTTGCTGACCACCTACAATATCATTTCAGGCCGGGCCCTGCAAAACCAGATTAACTTTTTTATTATGGATGCCATCCGCCAGATACTGGAATCGCTGTTTGAAGTGCTGGTTTACCTGGTGGCTTTTTTACGCACGGTATTTTGTATCCTGCTGGTTATTTTCGGGCCGCTGGTGTTTGCCCTTTCCATTTTCGACGGGTTTCAGGACAACTACCTGCAATGGATCGCCCGGTTTATCAATGTGAACCTCTACCTGCCCATTGCTTTGCTTATCCTTTCACTGGTTCAGGAAATCCTGATTTTTGTGTTGGATGCTGAAATTGCCCAGATTACCGCCATGACCATATACCGGCCGCAGCTTTTTTATGTTTCCAGCCTGGTCGTTCCCGTTTGCGGCATTATCGGCATGGCTATGGTTCCCAAAATCGCTTCCTGGATTGTACAGGCATCGGGCACCAACTCCGGGGGAGGCAGACTGGCACGCACCGCAATTCTGATGGCAGCCACCAAAGGAGCGATGAAGTAAAAGTAACTGCAAATCTCTATTCTTTTTACTCACAACTATGTACTCAATACTCATCATCTTATTTCTTAAAAATGAAAAAACAATTTGATATCCGCCGGAAGTTTCGTTTTACTGTTTATATTCTGCTGGCCGTCAGCCTGGCCCTTACCGGACTGAGCGGGTACATTTTTACCCGTTCCCTGAAAATGGTAGAGCGTTCACGGCAAAAGATTTACGTGCTGGACAACGGAAAATCCCTGTTAATGGCACTGAGGGAAGACATCTCCGAAAACCGTGATGCCGAAGCACGGGACCATGTAAAACGGTTTCACGAACTGTTTTTCACCCTGGAGCCCGACAAGGATTACATTGAAAACAATGTACGCGAAGCACTTTACCTGGCCGACCGTTCAGCCATGAAACAGTACCAGTCTTTTAAGGAAAACAACGTGTATAACCAGGTGATTGCATCTGACATCAGTATGACACTGAAAACCGACTCCATCCGGCTGGACTACTCGGTCAATCCGTATGCATTTACCTATTACGGGAAACAGAAGATTGTTCGGACTTCCAACATCACCATACGAAATCTGGAAACCACCGGGGAACTGCGCAACATCTCCCGGACCGACAATAACTCACATGGTTTTTTGATTGAAAACTGGCGGATAACCGACAATAAAGATATTGAAACAACACGCAGAAAAACTTTTTAAAATGAAGCGGAAATGAACACAGACCAATTAAAAAATAACAAAAACCAGCAATCCCCGGATTACTTCAGAGATATGAGCCACTTTACGCGGTGGGTGAACCGGATGGATGAAAACGATAAATTATTGCATCCCCGGCGGCGAAAAAGGAAATGGATAATTTTACTGACTGTGCTGTTTATCCTGTTCGGACTATCTTTTATCTGGTTTCCGCCGGCACGATTAACACATTCACAACTTAATCAAAACCATCCGGGTCAAACAGTCAACCCGGACAGCAACAACACACCCTCGCCCTTTGAGATACCACTGGATTCATTTGAACAACAATTAAAAAAAAGAATGTATGAAAAAGTTCCTGAAACAGAATAAAACACTGCTTTTCCTGCCTTTGCTGCTCATGCCGTTTGTAGTGCTGATTTTTTATATCCTGGGAGGCGGGGAAGGAACCGGAGTTCATGCAGGAAACACCACTGCAACAAGTCTGCAGGGAGCCAATTATTCCATTCCCGAGGCAGAAAGTTCCATTGCCATACAAGATAAACTGGAAGCCTATCAGCAACAAAGGGAAAGGGCTTCCACGAGAGATTACCGTATTCTGGAAGAACTGGATTCCACTCACCGACCGGGTCAGTCCTTGTTTTTACCGGAGGATTCTGTTGAAGAAATTCCTGACGGTTTGGAAGAGACCGGGCTAAATGCCGATATCTCCAGCAATTTGCTGGCCCATATCCGTCAAAAGGAGGAAGAAATCAACCGGGAATTGAATCCTTCAAATAACCCACGATTGTCAAAAATAAACCCGGTAAAAGAATCCAGGGAAAAACCAATTGAGAGGGAATATCAATCCGGTTTAAACAATAACCAGAAAGATACTGACCGGAATCAGCAGCAACCATCCCTTATTTTGCAGAAAACAGGGATAGAAGAACTGGATAACGTGTTTGATGAAAACCTGATTTTAACTGCACAAAACGATTCGTTAAGGTTTCAGATGCAACAAATTAATACCCGGTTACAGGAACTGGAAAAAAAGGAAACATCCGGCTTTACCCTGGAAAAGCAGTCGTTTTCCGGGTTCGGGAAAGAACAACCTGAAACCAGCCTGATTAAAGCTGAAATTTATGAAACCACCACTGTTTTGGATGGCAACCGCGTCAAACTGCGGTTACTGGAAGATACCTGGCTGGACGGGAAAAAGATTGCCCGCAATTCGTTCATTTACGGCATCTGTAAAATCAATAATGAACGCCTGCATATCAGCATTACGCGGTTTCCCGTGGAAGAAGATTTTGTGCCGGTTGACCTGGCCATCCATGACCTGGACGGGCTTCCCGGATTGTATGTACCCGGCAATGCTGCCCGGAAAGTTTCACAGGAAGTGGGCAGCAGCACCAACACCTCTTCTTTGTTCGGTTTTACCAACGACCCGCTGACCTATGCCGGAGTCCGGGCTGCCGACCGCACAGCCCAAACCCTGCTGAAAAGGGTACGGCTGAAAAAAGTAACCGTCAAAAAAAACACGCTGGTCTATCTGGTGAATAATAATCAAAAACAAAAATAATAGTCATGAAAAAATCTGTATTTATACTTGCCATTCTGTTTATACAAATCTCCCTGCACGGACAAAATTTTATCCATGTAAGCAAATCCAAAGCCACGCATATTATTTGCCCGGAAACAGTAACCTACCTGCAGGTGGGCGACCATTCCCGGATTCTGGCAGAGATTGTTCCTGAACACTCCAGTCTGGTCCGGGTGAAAGCTACTGAACCTTTTGAAGAAGAAACATCCCTTACCCTGGTGTGTGCCGGAAAAGTTTATTCCGTGCTGGTGGGATACCGGAACACAGACCGGGTGGAATACCGCCTGGAAAATTTCCGGGGTGAAAAAACAGGGATACCAGCGGAAGGAAATCTGCCGGAGTATGTGCTGAAAGAACTGGGGACTCAAATTCTTGCCAAAAAGACAAAACACATCCGGAATAGGAAAACAAAAAAGGAAGGGATGGAACTTTGCCTGAATAACATCTGGTTGAAAAATGACCTGCTTTTTTTTGAGGTGAGCATCACCAACAAAACCAATATCGGTTACCGGGTGGAAGGATTCAACTGGTGGATTGACGACAAAAAACAGCTCAAAGCCACCAATGTGCAGGAGTATCCGGTTGCTACGCAGTTTCATTATTATGGAGTGGAATATATTCCGGCAGGCACTACCCTGCGCGAAGTATTTGTATTGCCAAAACTAACCATCCCGGAAAAACGGGTGCTGCGCATTGAGATGCTGGAAAAAGCGCTGGGCAATACCGGGCGCAAACTGAGCCTTGAAATCAAAAACAAGGACATTCTCCGCGCTAAAAATTTAAAGTAATTATTTGAATTATAAACCAATTTTTAAGTCCCCCTTTGGGGGATATAGGGGGCTGCTATTATGATTAACGAATCCAGAGAATTACAAAAACTGCATGAAGGATTCCGGTTCTTCAGTTACCTGCTGCTGTTTTTAACGCTGTACATTCAGCAAATCCGTTTTTTCCACACGTACGGAATTTACCTTCCCGAACTGGAACAGGTTCTGGAAAAGCTCATGCGGATTGGTTTCCTGTCTCAATGCATCCAGTCTAAACTGGTATGCCTTGGCGTGCTGGCCATCACCTGCATCGGCACCAAAGCAAAAAAACAGCGGGAGCTGGAAGTTTCCACCCTGGTGGTGCAGATTCTGTCGGGGTTAATTCTTTACTGGGGGAGTCTGTTTTTTCTGCAACGCCATGTACCGGTCTATCTGGGCACTTCTTTTTTCGGGTTTGTTATGCTGAACATCGGATTTGACAACATCTCCAAACTGATTAATGTGAACCTGATGAAAGACCGGTTTAACGAGGAAAACGAAAGCTTTCCGCAGGAAAGAACATTGAAGGAAAATGAATATTCCGTCAACCTGTCCACGCTTTTCTTTTACCGAAACCGATGGCAGGAAGGGTGGATTAACATTGTCAATCCGTTCAGGGGAACCATTGTCATTGGCACGCCCGGTTCAGGCAAATCGTTTTCCGTTGTACTGCCGTTTATCCGGCAGCACCTGGACAAAGGGTTCGTCATGTGCGTTTATGATTTTAAGTACCCGGACCTTTCAGAGGTTACCTACAATCATTTTCTGAAAGCCAAAAAGAAAAAGTGGCTGCCGGAACATGCTCAGTTTTATGTCATCAACTTTGATGACATCCGCAAATCTTACCGCTGCAATCCGCTGGCCCCGGAACTGATGGAGAGCCCCATCGATGCGTTTGAATCTTCACGCACCGTGCTTTACAATCTAAACAAAGACTGGATTCGCAGGCAGGGGGAGTTTTTCTCCGAAAGTGCGGTTTCGTTTTTTGCAGCGGTCATCTGGTTCCTGAAACGTTTTCAGAACGGGGAGTTTTGTACACTCCCCCATGCCATTGAACTGTTGCAACTGGATTATGATGAACTTTTTGAGGTGTTGTCACAGGAAAAAGATGTGGTCAGCATCATCAACCCGTTTATCAACGCGCACAAAAGAGGCGCCCATGAACAACTGGAGGGGCAGTTGGGCAGTTTAAAAATTGCCATCTCCAAAATCATCTCCAGGGAAATTTACTGGATTTGCTCGGGCAATGATTTTTCACTGGACATCAACAATCCAAAGCATCCGAAAGTGGTGTGCCTGGCCAACAATCCGCTGCGCATTGAAATGTACGGGGCGGTATTGTCGCTGTTTATCACCCGGTTGTTAAAGGTCATCAACCAGAAAAACCGGCACAAATCATCGCTTGTTTTTGACGAGCTGCCCACCATTTACTTTCGGGGACTGGATACGCTCATTGCCACGGCACGGAGCAACCGGATTTCCACGCTGCTGGGTGTTCAGACCATCGACCAGTTGATACGGGATTACGGAAAGGAACAGGCCAATGCCATTTTAACCAACATTGGCAATGTGTTTGCCGGCCAGTCGGTAGGCGAAACAGCCCGGTTTATCCAGAACCGGATGGGTAAAATTCTGCAGGAACGGCAATCGGTCAATATTAACCGCAATACCCAGTCCACCTCTTTTTCCACGCAAATGGATTATCTGGTACCCGAAGGGAAAATTGCCACCCTGCCACAGGGATTTATGGCAGGACAGGTAACGGACAACTTCGGCGAACAGGTAGGTCAGAAAAATTTTAACTGCCTGATACTGGCCGATGAAAAAGCGCTGGAGCAGGAGGAGAAGCATTTTGTTCCGATTCCGGATTTTTATGATTTTGATAACATGAATGAGGTGTTGGAACGCAACCGCAACCGGATTCAGAATGATATCCGGGAGATGGTTATCCGGACAACACAAACCAATCAAAAAAACGATTCGCATGAACAGAACAAGTGACATTATTCATTGTAAACCCTCTCAACTGCTGAACCTGCGTTATCTGCCGGGAGTTTTGGCAGCATTAGCACTGCTTTTTGTACCCAAAACTTTTTTATCCGAAATTATTCCGTTGGGTTTTTTGCCTGAAAGAATTGTCTGGCATTTGCTGAAACTGCCGGAATACCTGGCAACGCTGTTATTTCTTTTTCCTGGATACCAGATATTAAAAGTGTGGTGTATCCGCTATGAAATCACCACCGGGGAACTGAGACACACCCACGGGATTCTGCGCCGGAGGCACGACTACATTGAGCTATACCGGATAAAGGATTTTCAGGTGGACCGGCCACTGGTTTATCGTTTTTTCAACATGGGAAACCTTATTGTTTATACATCGGATAAAACTTCACCCGTCTTCAGGCTGGAAGCCATCAACAGGCCGGAAGAGATTTATACTATCCTGCGGGAACGGGTGGAACAGAACCGCAGGGAAAAACATGTATTTGAAGTGGATTAACTTTTAAAATAATAAATTATGGAACAGAGTACACGATTCCGGATGGAGGATATTCCATTCGACAAACTGGAAAAAGCTGGTATTAACCGCGATTTTGTAATCCGTATGGAAAGCCATGAACTGAAGGATTTTCTCAATGGTTTTCGTTCGGATAAACTTTACACGGTTAATGCAAAAATCAACAACGAGGAGTACCGCATCCCGGCTAAAATCAGGTTGCAGCAAAAGGAAGATGGTTCGGTGGATGTAAAAGCGCACCCCATTCAGCGGCTTTTTGTGCCCGATGAATTTATGGGCCACAAGTTTACCAAACAGGAAAAAGCTGCCCTGCTGAACGACCGGAACCTGGGAAAAACCGTGGAACTGACCAACCGCAACGGGCAAAAGGATTCCTATTTCCTGGGTATCGATTCCAAAACCAATGAGCTGGTGCCGCTGCGTACGAAAAACATTCAGATACCTGAAAAAATCAAGGGGGTAACGCTTTCGGAAGAGCAGAAGCAAAAACTGGCTGCCGGGAAAAAAATAGTGCTGGACGAGATGACCGGACGGAACGGGAAGAAGTTTTCGGCCACCCTGCAAGTGGATGCAGCCAACCGGAACATCAACTTCTCAGGTTTTAAAATGGAAAAGGAGAAAGATCTGGATTTGAAAGAGGAGAAAACCAAAGGAGCAAAACAAAAAGTAAGCTGATTTTTTGCCATGCTGTAATAACATGGAAAGGGAGACAACCCAAAAGACGTTTCTCTTTCCTTTTTTTTGAAAAACAAGCCATGAAATCCGGTAGGGAACAATCAACGAAGAGGGGAATGCAAGATGTGTTTTTGTAATACAAAAACTCTTGTGCCTATCCGGCAGGGACTTTTACCTCCTGGTAAAAGCTTGATTAATCCTTCGGATTAAAATCATAAAATGAGACCTAAAACGTCCGATACAGATAAACTGGATAAACTGATTTGCATACGGCTTTCCGGGTTAGAAAAGAAGTTGCTGTTAAAACGCTGTCGCCAGGAAGGTTATTTAACTATGAGTGACTTTTGCCGGGCCAAACTGGTGAAAAAACGGGAAATCCGGAAAACACAAGCAAGCCGGGAGTTTATTCAGGTGACCCAAAAACTGGATTATGAACTGAATAAAATCGGGGTGAACCTAAACCAGGTGGCCAAACGATTGAATACCTATCCGGTTTACCAGTTTTCACAGGCTGACAGGGAAGTTTTCCGGCAGGTGCTTTTAGAACTTAAGCGGTGTTTCAGCATCCTTCAGAAGTACATGGACCGAATTGAAAAAACTGATTGAATTCCCCATAAAATGGTTATTGTTATCCATCAGTCTGCTCATACCCAAAATGCCCTGCAATACAACGAGAAAAAAGTGAAAGAGGGTGTGGCCACCTTTTTCGACAACCGGAATACACTTTCGGTTAACCCGTTTATGTACGATGAAAAGCACCGCTTAAAAAACCTGCTGGATATTGAAAAAGTAAACACCCGTGTCAAAAAGAAATGCCTGCATATCTCTTTTAATCCATCGGTTGAAGATTACCAAAAACTGGGGGACAAAACCATCCGGCTTGAAATCAGAAACATGATGGAGCATCTGGGTTACGGAAACCAGCCTTATTTTGTCTATAAACACCAGGATTTGGAACGGGTGCATTTTCATGTGGTGTCCACTCGAATTGACCGGGAAACCGGACGAAAAATAAAAGACAACTATGAAAAGGAAAAACTGCAGCGGTTTGTAAAAAGTCTGGAAGAAAAATATCAGTTGATCCAAAAAACCAGTAAAGAAGAACCGGTTTTCCGGTTTTCACCACGCAGCCGGAACATTAAACAAAACCTGGAAAACCTGTTTAAACACCTGAACAGCCTGGAGGAGATTACTTCCAAAGAAATGTACAATGAAGCCCTGAAACTGTTTAATGTTGAAATCAAAAAATCGGGTAGGGGGCATATTGTTTTGGTGACCGATGGAGCGGGAAATCCAATTCGGTATCCGATTCGGTTGTCCAATTTTAAGGAGAAGCCGGGGTTTTATATGATGGAAAACCAAAAAATATCAACTGGAAAAAATTTAAAAGGACACTGTGAAAATCCAAACAGAACTTTTGACAAAGTTCAATTTGGGATAATTGCCAGGGATTTGAACCGTTTGATAGAACAGAGCAGGTTTTCGGAACAAAAAAAGCAGCAGAAGTTAAAAAGAAAGAAAAAAGGGAAGCAGCAACGATATTGATTTTTTTTTCGTTTAAGTTCCTTTTAAATGCTGAAAATTTGTTGAAGGAAATATTAACGAATTCATCACCGACGAAAACTGAAAGAACGTCGGGAAAACGTCGGGGAAAACGTCGGGGAAAATTCTCGCATACATTAAAGAAAATAATGAAATCACGATCCCCGAATTAGCCCAATTAATTGGGATTACTGAACGATCAGTCGAAAGGAATATCCAAAAGTTACAGGAGCAAAACAAATTAAACCGTGTCGGTGGGGCAAAAGGTGGATTTTGGGAAATTCCCGATAAATAAGGATTACATTTCAATTAAGAAAGATACCCAAATTTCAAAAAGACAACTGGCCCAAATTTTAAAAAATAACCATTCGGCTGTGGATAAACATATCGAATCCTTAAAATCGAAGGGTGTTTAGGAATGAATTCTTAAAAACTATTTTCAAAAGATAAAAATTTATCTTAATATTACATTCAGTTTTATTTAATGGGGTAATACTTGACCCTTTAAAAAATATTAAATGTAATGCCAAGAACATATCATTCTGTAAATATATCCAGAGAACAGCAAATGTTCTTAAAACTTTTAAATGATTATGAAGTTGAAATTTTTTCGATTTCTGAAATTGAAAAGATATTAAATCATCCATTCAGTAATTTGAATGGAATTTTGGAAAATCTTGAAAGCAAAGGTTTTTTATCACGGATTGAGCGGGGTAAATATTGCCTGGCGAACTTTAGGGATGAAAATGTAATTGGAAGTTTTATTTCAGGTGATGGTGCTGTTGCTTATTGGTCTGCCCTTAATTATCATGGTCTTACCGAACAGTTTCCTAATGTAGTTTTTATCCAAACAACAAAACCGAAAAAAGACAAAAGTGTTTTTGGTACCAATTACAAATTTGTTAAGGTCATACCACAAAAATTGAAAGGAATAATTAAAGAAGGGTATGGAGCACGAACCTACAGAATTACAGATGTTGAAAAAACCGTAGTTGATTGCTTTGACTATCCACAATATTCAGGAGGATATGCAGAGTTGATCCGCGCATTTGTAAATGCACAACTCTCAGATGAAAAAATAATAAACTATTGTAAAGCTGTAAGCAACATTGCTGCGACTAAAAGGATGGGGTTTCTTGCTGAATTATTCGAAAAGAAAGAATTAAGGTCATTTATTAGCTTTGCAAAAGACCAGGTAAAAGATGCTTACAATCCATTGGATCCTCAAGGTCCGGCTTCCGGTCCTTTTAATACTGAATGGAAATTGAGATTGAATATATCCAGAGAAGAATTGCTCGACATTGCCAACAAGCAATACTAATGAACTCTTATGATTTTAAAAAAAGAAATTGAAAAAATTGCGGAGCAGAAAAAGGTGGCCAAAACAACGATCGATAAAGATTGGGTCCTGGGGCATTTTATCGATGCCATTTTTTCTATTCAGGAATGCAGACAAAGTCTGGTTTTTAAAGGTGGTACCTGTTTGAGGAAATGTTATTTTGAAAATTACCGCTTTTCAGAAGATCTGGATTTTACCTCAGTCAATCCTGATTTTGTATTGAACAAGAAATTGTTGGGAAAAATTGTCTCTTTGGTTAATGAAAGAACAGAAATTCCGCTACATGTACAAAAACTGGAGCAACTCAAATTCAATAACAAACTAACAGGATTTGCTGCGGTAATAAAATTTTGGGGTGCAGATCATCCACGTAACCAGGCACCGCCACCTGTACAACGGTGGCTGACGTCAATCAAAATCGAAATTATTACATACGAAAAAATAATTTTTCCTACAGAGCAGAGACCTTTGTATCACCTGTACAGTGATAAACTTTCAGGACCAACAGAAGCAGGTATCCCTTGTTATTCAGTTCAGGAAATTCTGGCAGAAAAATTACGTTCATTAATCCAACGCTCTTATACCGCACCGCGGGATTATTACGATATTTGGTATTTGTTTCGGAATATGCCTGACATTAATTGGAATGAAATTGTACAGGCTTTCCATCAAAAGATGAAATTTAAGAATTTAGAATTTACCGGCATTGATCAAATGATTAATGAAGAAAATGACAAACCATTGTTGGCTGCCTGGAATAACAGCCTGGCACATCAGATTCTTGAAGATAATTTTCCGCCGTACGATAAAGTCAAAGTTGAATTAAAAGAACTTTTACAAGAAATTTTTAATTAAAATATATTGAATCCTTAAAATCGAAAGATGTTTTAAAACGAATAGGAGGTAAAAGAGGGAATTGGCAAGTAAACCTGCTGGAATAAAATATCTTTTAAAAAGGTTCGATAATTTTATTACAGAATAACAATCAGCAATAAATACTAATTTTCGTACAGCATGTTTTACTAAAAAAGGTACAAAATATCGCTACAATATTTTGAGAGCAAAAAAATGAATTTGTCGCAATTGTTTTAATCATTCAGCTTGTGATTTAGTCACCTATTTCAAAATCCGCTCATCAAAAACAAAAGGTTTGGAACTGTTAATTTTGCATTTATGAAAATCAGGGTGGAACGGATTCAGAATTACATTATATTCATCAGGGATAATTACTGAGGGAACTCCTGGAGTAAACTATCATCAGGCAGAAAATCCGTATTCAATGGCATTCAGTTCATTCATCACCAACTGAATTCCTGAGAACGTATCGAGATAAGAACCCGGTTTTTCACTTCCCATTGCCTGGTTTTTGGTATTCAGCCAGCGGGAAAATTTGTCACGGCTCCCGAATACTTTTATTCCTGAATGAAAAAGCCGGGCAATGTATAACGCCCGTTCCGAAGCGCCGGGTGCAATAAGCTGGTCGGATTCCTTTTCCTGGATTGACCGGGAAGAAATCCGCAAAAACGAACTCAACTCTTTAAGTGTTAATCCTGATTCGCGGGCAATGGACAACAACCTCGATTTTTGGATGCCTTTCCGGGCGCCTGCCAAAAAATCTTCATCTGAAATTTCCAGTGCACTCATAATAAAACAAATTTATTCGCTCAAAGATACGTATTGTTTCTGCTTGCGATTATGTGACATCGATTAAAAATGAATTTGATTCCAGACAGAAATTTGTGGCACAAATCGAACCAGAATATCCAATTTATAGCCAGTCTTGTTTCTGAAAGATTAATGAAATATTACTTTACACCCCCTCAAAAAACTGAACGGCAAAATTGCAGAAATCGATTACTACTTTTGTTTAATCGAATGGTTTTCTGCAATGTGTCTATTAGTGGGATAATGTTAATCCTTAAAAAATGCATTCTTTTATTTTATACATTTTCCATCCCAAATATCAGGTATCCAATACTTTTTATCCCGCTCATATGTAAAAGACATTTTACCTAAATTGAACGAATAAATAGAAATATACATTTTTGAGATTACAATTTTTTCATAATAATTCTTAATTATATCAAAAACCAAATCTATATCATTCCTTGAGGTTTGACATCCAAAAATAATTTCGATTAACTTACCGGGGTAATTTTCGTGAACATTCTTTTTTGTAAAAACTTGTCGATATTCTTCTTCATATTCCCAATCAATAGATTTGGTTCTAACTATTTTTAAAAGGGATGACCAGTTATCAGCTTCATCGACATTAAAATGTGCAAATGGTGTTTCATGGCCATAATCAACTTTTACAAAGCCTTTTTGAATAAATTCTTTGGGTATATCAAAAACTAAGCACATTCCTCTATGACTGTCTGCATAATGTGACCACAATAATTTTCTATCATAAAATGAACTGTAACAAACAACACCAAAAGTTGATATTAACTTTTTTATTTTTAAACTATTCTCATATCTCTCAACAAATTTTATTTTTTTGTTATTCCTGTGGTTAATCCCAACTTCTTCCTTTAAGTGAAATTCAAAAGGATCGTTAAATTCCATAGGATCAGCAACCCAGTTTTTTCTTTTGGATAAATTGGAAAGTGTAAGCTTATTTATTGGCTGATAGCGATATAAATACATTTTTTCTAAAATGGGATTAAGTAATAATTAATAGGTTAACTTTAATCGATATAATTCTTTTTCCTTATGTATTCCATTAATCTTTCCAGTTTTTGGTATGCTATTCCAGCTAATTTGTTCATCTTTTCTGTTTCTTCTTTTCTGGTCTCATAATCCGTTTCAACTCTTGCAATTGGAACAAAATGGTTCTTACCTGAAACAACATGTCTTGCTGTATAAGTGCTAAATTCATCGAGCTGAATTACAAAATCATTAATCAATTTATTTAGTTTTTTATCAGAGGTTTTAAGTTGAAGTAATGTTGCATTATCCAAAAAATCTATAATTTTAGTAATAGCATCTTGCCTGTAACCATGCCATGAATCAACTTCAACAATATCACCTTGAAAAGTATTAATATCTAATTTCTTTAGTAAGAGTGAAACTTTCTTTTTATCAATTTCAAAAGCGTTAGATAGAAGCTTTCTGGCATGAATGAATTCATATAGTAATATTAGGTTAGTTGTTGCAAGAACAATTATTGAGGTAATATACCAGTCAGATAGAACTGTCTTAAAGTTAAAGATTTCCATTAAAATATTTAGTAGGACTGGAATTATTATTACACTTCCATATGCAAATTTTTTCATTTCAAAATCATTTAGTTATTTCATTAACCAGCGTTTACATGTTTCTTCATAAGGAATATTCAAATCTGACAACCAACGCTCTACATATTTTGGATTATGGCTGTTAGGGGTTGGATTTACATCATCTATTCTTACTTGTATTGGTGTTCTTACACAGTCTCCTGTAATTACTGCATGCTGTTGCGGAATTACAGGCAGTTGGTCTAAAATATCAGCATTTGCACTTGAAATTAATCCCCTGATATATTTTTGATCCTCTGGATTCTGAAGTCGATGAATAATAAATGAGTTACATTGAGATAGTACCGTTCGGGATAGCTCAGATGGTCGCTGACTACAAACAACCAAAGAAACTCCATATTTTCGGCCTTCTCTTGCAATTCTTTCAAAAACAATTTTAGCAACTGATTCTTTTTTTTCTGCAATATAATTCTGAGCTTCTTCAAGTACAATAACAATAGGATATTTTCCTCTGTTGTCGGGGGTAAAATGCGCAACAAATTCAAGAATAATCCTTCCTAATAATGCAGTTACAGTTTCTAAAACCTCAAAAGGTAATTGTGAAACATCAACAATCGTAACCTGATTAGTTTTTTCAGAATTGTATGTTTTAACACCATCGTTATATTTATCCATGAAACTTCCCTTTATCTCTTCTGAAAAAAAGCGATTGAAGTCACCTAATATGAAAGCAATAAAATGACAAAGAACATCCTTGTTTGCAGCCTCATTATTTTTAAGCATTAAGGGGACAGCAATACGCTTATCATTCAGGAAACTATTCATTCTTAAACGTAAAGTGGAAACAAACTCTGCAATACGGTTGTTACTTGTACCTTCTTGTGAAATTGCCGCATCTATAAATTTCGTGCATAACTCCTGATAGCTGAACCAAATGGGCAGATCAATATTTTGCTCGCTTGTAATTTGCTTGTTCAATGATTCTCGATTAGAATCAATTAATAATTCTTCAATTTTTTCTCTTATAGGCTGTTGTTTGGCTGCATCATTGAAGTTTTCTTCATTTGATAATTCGATTATTGCATCACCCAAGTCATTATTGTACGTTTTTAGTGCCTCTCCTATTTTTTGGATTTCATTTCCATTTTTCCACCTCCAAGTTCCACCGGCATCCCATGTCTTCTTTTTAATTTCTTCAGTACTACTATTCAAAATTAAGTCTATATCTGATTTCAAATTATTTGGAATTACCTGTGCTTCTTCGCTTTCTTCTTGATTTTTAGCTAGTCCAATTGCTCTGTTAAGCACTGGAGCCTGAGTCCCTTCACTGGGTCTCAACAAATCTTTGAAATCATCCCAATTCATAAACCAATAAGGAACTCTTACCTGTTCTTCTCCGCCATAGTAATACGCATTTATTTGTTGCAATTGTTCTTGAGTTGGTTCATCAAGTAATTCAAAGTCAAAACCATCAGGCAAAAATGCATCCTTATATTCTCCGTTTGTGTCAAGAATTATAAAATGTGCATTTTCTAACTTTTTCCCGTTGTAATCATATTTAAATAAATTACGAATTATTGAGGTTAATGTGCATGATTTTCCTGACCCCGTATTGCCTAAAATTGCTGCATGCTTTACGAAAAACTGATCGGGGCAGATTTTTACTTTATAGCTTGTAAATGCTGGAGAAGTTCCTATGGGCAAAAAATAATCCGAATCATAGTTAAAATTTTTTTCATCGTCCTTATCATCGAAAATATGCCGTAGGTCTTTTTCTGTAACATACCACACAGGATTATCCAATGTTGGAAAATTGTAAACTCCCTGAATGAATGTTTCTTTGTCTTTATCTTTTGAAATCGTCCCAAGCATAGTTGCTGAAACATATCGAGCAGAAGTTGGAAGTGTGATTGCCGTTGTACTTTTACCAAATTCGACTTCTTCTTTCATTGTTACCCTTGTAATGAGAGCCACAACCCTGTCTGCACCAACAGGAATAATTAAATATGAATTGATTCTGGCAATTTCATAAATATCATTAACGCCACTTTTATAGGAACCATGTAAATCTTCGTCGATTTTGATAAAAACTCTGAAATTATCTACAGATAAAACACGACCTATAATTTTATTATCATTCATTGTTCCAATATTTTATTCGTCAGATTCATTATCATGAAGTCTTTTTACAGCATTTAATATAACTTCCATTTCTTCTTCTTCATATAGGTCAGGCATAACGTTAGTAACGAACCCTTTAAATGTCGACATATCTATATCTTCTTTATCAAGAATGATAATTCTTTTATCTGCTAAATCTTCCAATTCCTTAATGGCAAGATTGGTATTATCTTCGTCTCCCCCTGCTGGCGGAATATAGTTGGCAATAATCAATGTGAAAGAAGGTATTGTTAAAGCTTGTTTGATAATATCATTTATATGCTCATCGTAAAAAGAATAACCAATACAAAAGAGTACTGATTGAGGTTGATTAATAGCCTGTGAAAATTGCCTGAAAAGTTCTGCGTAAGGAAGATCTAAAACGAATGATTTTTTATTCGCACAAGGATAAATCATTAACTCCTTGTTTTCTTCTGGCTTGAATTCATCGTTTAGTGGTATTTCTTTAATCCCATATGTATTGCTTGATGATGGACTTGTTGAAAGCCATGATAACGAGCCATGTATCTTGTAGTATTTAACTACTTTCTCTGCGCGATGAACTTTTCCTGTTACACTTTGCCCCGGATAGTAAAGGTCATAATCATAAACTTCCGGTCTAAAACATCGATTGTGAACCCCCATGAATCCATTGATATAATTTACCCCTAAATTGTCAAGAGCATAGTCAAAAGCCATATCGTAATTGGTTGTAAATAAATTTGCTCTTTTTAAATTGTTAGGACGCTGAAGCAGTTTTTTTATAAAGGACTCATGGTAATAATATCGGTTATATTTCAACTTTTCATCGTCTTTATAATTTTCATTAATTTCTGTTTTCTCTGTATTACAATTATCGAAAAGCCATTTTTGCATTTTGGCAATTGATTCATTAATTGCGCATGTACACACCCCTTTTTTTTCTTTTATGAACCTATCAGCTTGTAAACAATTAAACAGGTCTTCATAAGATGGATCTGCTCCTTCTCCAAAATAGGTTGTAATCTCTTCTTCAATTAGAACTTTAAGTTCTTTTGGAATCTTTCTTATGACTGGAGCTCCTAAATGAAAACTAGTTCCGGCACCAGCCAAAACACTTACATTTTCTAACTCTAAATATTTCTTGACACGTAATTTGTTTTCTTGCAGTTTATCCATAAGTCTTTGTTTTAATTATCTGAATTTTCCACAACCCCAATCTCCTCCTCCGTCAAACCGTACAGTTCATAAACCATACGGTCGATTTCGCGGTCGGTATTGTCGATTTCGGATTTCAGGGACAGGGCTTTTTGTTTTTGTTCGTTGAAATAATCTTCCCATTCAGCTTCTTCTGTAAGGCTTAGTTTTGCCTTCTTTTTACTGAGCTCTTTTATAAATTCTGCGTAAGAAAGCAAATACCACTGCTGCAATTTGTTGCTCATTTTTTCAAGGTTGAATTTTCGCTGAATGGTACGTATAAATTTTGAAGTTATTTCCTTCAGACTACCGGTTAATTCAGTTCTGTTTAGTGCCAGTTTCGACAGTGTTTTTGTCTGTTCTTCGTTTGCCTGTGGTACTGGAAAATGTTCAAAATAAACTTTCCGGATTTCGCGGGTGCCGCCCTGCAATTCCGGGCAGTTGTACCAAATCCAGAGCTTTGCCAGCGACGAATTGAAAACAGCCGTCAGAAACGGAAGCGAAATGGAATCGTCCTGTGCAGTGAGAATAAAATTTTTGTTGTTGCAAAACAGTCCGCTTTCATCATAAAAAAACGGGAAAAACGCGGTGATTTCAGGATAAATAATTTTTGGCTTTAAGAATTCTTCCAGGTACGCACAATTGCGCAAATTATAAGGTGTATCTCCTTTGTCTCCGCGATTTTCAAGCTGTGGATAAAAAGTATCCAGATGCGTTTTTATTGCCGGGTACTGTTGAATATTCACCGGAAGTACCGGCGGATTTTTGTCTTTTATGCCATTGTGTGTATTAATCAAAAACTCACTTTCCGAAACACCGTAAGGAATAATGCCTCTGCCACGCACCATTGGCTGAATAAGCTCTGTACTTTTAGCATCTTTTGAAATGAGTCTTTCCATTACTTCTTCATCAATAAAAAATGCCTGGTTAAATCCTGTCAGTATTCCTCTGTAAATTGAAATTGGTAACTCTTTTAATTCAATGCCGGTCAATTTCATTTTCTCCAGTTTCAGGAAATCTGCGTAGGGTTGAATACTCCACTCTTTTTCGCCAAACCGGTCGGAAGGATAATCGTACAGATTTGCTTTTACTTCGGTTAAAAAGTCGCCGTGATACGTTTTTTTGTTGAGCGACAATACTTTTACTGTTTTACCGGGTTTGCTTTTTTGGGTAACAAAAATGCACACGTATGTGGTTGCTTCCGGGAAAAACTGAATATCGCCGAAATTAAGTACCTGCCGCAAACCTGTTTTTGCCATAAATTTGCGCAACGGTTTTCCGTAGGCCACCAGTAACCATTTATTGGGCATAATAAAAGATTGCAAACCACCTTTTTTTAGTAAATGAAATCCACGTTCGGTAAACAGACAGTACAGATCGGCTCCACTGTCGAATGTTTCAAAACCACTGGATTTGAGCTTTTCACTCATTTCACCCATTTTCTGAAGCTGTACATACGGCGGATTTCCAATCACCACATCAAAACCGCCGTTTTTAAACACTTCCGGGAATTCGTTTTGCCAGTTGAACGCTTTTTCGCCGGCCACTTCCGGATCGTCAATCAGCGAGTTTCCGCATTTGATGTTGTTGCTCAGGGTGGTGAGTTTCCGGCCTTTTTGTGCCGTGCGCAGCCACAACGAGAGTTTGGCAATCTCCACCGATTCTTCGTTAATGTCCACTCCGTAAATATTGTTTTCCAAAATATTGTTTTCCACCTCGGTAAAAACCATGGGAACATCGAGCAATTTAGCCCGCAGTTCGTCAATGTACCGGTGTTCACGAATCAGGAAATCGAGTGCCTGGTTCAGAAACGCACCGGACCCACACGCCGGGTCGCAAATAGTAAGCGACAATAACCAGTTGCGGTAATCATCCAGTTTTTTATCCAGTTCCTGTAGTTTTTTCTTCGTGCGTCCTTTCCGGCTTTTCAGGTATTCGTTTTCATCCAGCGCCAGTTCGGTCCGTTTCTCCTCGCAGAGTTTCCCCACCGTATTTTCAACTATGTATTTGGTAATGTATTTCGGGGTGTAAAAAACGCCGTCTTTTTTGCGTTTGCTTTTTTTTCGGTCAATTTCCCCGCCTTCCAATTCGGCCGTCACCTCTTCAATTTCATTCAGGCTGTTTTCAAAAATATGTCCGAGAATGTTTACATCCACTTCGGTTTCAAAATCGTAAGCCGTTAAAACCTCGGTGTGCTTTTTTAAAGTTTCGTCGCTTATTTCAACATTATCCAGGATTTCATCAGGAGCAAACAAGCCGCCGTTGTAGGCAAAAATTTCATGTTTCTTCCCTTTCCAGCCGGTATTTAACAGGTGAAAATATTTTTTGTAGCGGTCATATAATTTCACATTGTCGCCCCAATCCGACTGACTTTCCCATTGTTTAATGATTTCGCTGATGGAATTTGGCGGGAGCAATCCGCGGTCTTCACTAAACAGGATAAATAAAAACCGGTCGAGCAGCTTCTGCGATTTTTTGAAAAGCAGCAGTTTGATTTCTTTCTCCGGTTTACCGTTAAAAATTTCGAGGTTCAGATTATTCGCCACCAAATCGTTGTATAAATCGTGTTTAAACAGCGAATAATCCACATAAATCTGTTTGGTGACATTCTCCTCTTTCAGGATAGAGGCTTCCTTCATTTGCAGCGGAATGCCCCTGAGCAGATTATCTTTTGCCAGGCAGAGCCACATCAATTGAAAGTGTTCATAATTCAGCCGGAACAAATCGAATTCTTCAAACTCCACTGCATTATGAATGTAAAATCGCACCTTCTCGAAATTAGACGTGATAACATACACACATTTCGATTGGTTGGCTTTGTAATCGAATGCCTGTAAACGGATGGCTTCCAAATCTTTGGTTGTTGTCGATTTCAGTTCGATTACCCCAACGGCAGCGCCATCTTTTAAAATGGCGCCGTCTGCTTTTTTTGCGCCGCGTTCGTTTTTAAATTCAGTAGTTAAATTGTAATCCGGGTTGGGATTTATGGTGTAGCCAAAAACCTTAACAAACAGTTCGGTTAAAAATCCTTCCTGAAACTGTTCTTCCTTGCTTTCGCGAATATTTTGCTGAATTACCGGATTTTGAAAGTAAGCGACCAGTTTTTTCCAGGCTGCCTCTATTTCGTCCTGATTTGCTTCTTTGAGGTATTTATTTAATACCGAATGTTGAAATAGTCCCATAGAAGGGGTCGTTTTTGATTTTGTTTATTTATCGACGCTAAATTTAGAATATTCCGGTTGATTGATAAAGTTTTAAGTTGATGTTTTTTTACAGAAGATTGTTTTTTGTTTAAGAATAGGAACGAGTTGTTTATTTACTCCGTTTAATCCCGGTAAAGTTATTTCGCCTGGCGGAAAAGTCAAGGGCAAGTCCTTGGGGTGCGTTCAGCTTTTGCCCCGAATAAATTTTGGGGCATTCTGTCCGGGCAAAACCAGACATGCACCCTTGACCAGAATCCGCCACGGCTTAATGGTGGTACGCCAAAATTTAAACGGCGTGCCAGAAAAAAATCCGCCCACCGGCGGTTGCCAATACAAGTCCCAAGGGCATGGGCAACTTTAATGGAATTTAAAAATAATTTGTTTTATCCTGGTTCTGTTGTAAAATACGAAGGCCAGTTTTACCTGCTTTGGAATGTCAATAAATTTGGAAAAGCACAGCTTATTGACAAAAGTGGAGTTAAATTTTCCGGTACTCCGGCTACAAACCGGTTAACCTGGATGGATCAGTGCCCGGTAGTTGAATATGCTAACCGCAAATTTATTGTGGACCGGAATAACCGGATTTTCAGCACCACAACCGGAAATCAGGTTTATAAATCAAACTGTCCGGAAAGAAAAAAGATTCTTACTGCTCTCAACAATTCTCCATTGCTGGAATCAAAAGAAAACTTTTACAAAGGGTTTATGAGTTTGCCCGAATTCAACCGTTGTATCTATGATTATCAGATTCCGGTAATTGCATAAAAGGGACCTTCACCCTTTTTTTAAGCACTCAAGGCCTGCGGCATTTTCGCTTCTGATGGCTGTATCTCATTTATTCGATACTTAACGCCATCTCTCCACTTCAGCGAAACAGCCTCGGCCTGTTAAAGAACCGGCCACCGGTACGTTGAATACAACCAACCGTTAGCCGGTGAAAAACCACAACCCGCATAACTGCATTTCATTTCATTCCCTTTTTACCCCCACCGCAACAGGATTTTTTAAACGGAACCCCAGCCGGAAGTATCTGTTTCTTTTTCCCTGACCTGAATTTTACAACCGTTACAGCAATCACGGGTACCCACGGTTTAGTATCCTGCCTGAGCGGTTCCCGGGCCATTTCAGTAAAACACACACCTTCAGGGTTTGAATCACATCGCCAACCGGTCATTCTTTTATCATTGTTTGTTGACACGTGCCCTTTCCGATGGTTTTTGTGGTTTTCATGAAGTTTAATCAAAATCACATGCTAAGGTGCCACATGGAATTTCAGGGTAAATAAACTGCAATGGATTTTCCCGGCATAGCCTATCCCGAGGCCTCGGGTCTTAACGGTATTCCAGTTCCTCCATTGCAGCCCTGATTCCATGTGTCTGTACCTGCATGAATTTTAATTTAAAACTTTGATATCATGAAACCTATATGACAATTTTTTGACACCCACGAGAATGAAAATTGGGTGGGATGCGGGCGACACCATTTTATTGAGGATTCGTAATTTAGTTCTGGCATAAGCCACATAACTAAAAAAAC